>Ga0065704_10000505_pt1 | contig 22802 bp, 20 predicted proteins | sample SwiRhicommuniRL2_FD_59091 | JGI IMG/M metagenome (GOLD analysis project Ga0065704, IMG submission 59091) | Switchgrass rhizosphere bacterial communities from Rose Lake, Michigan, USA - RL2 v2 (version 2) | ecosystem: Host-associated > Plants > Roots > Rhizosphere > Soil | place: East Lansing, MI | reverse complement strand
GACCGCGCCGACCGCGCCGACCCTGCCTGCCCTGCCCAAGGTCAACGTGGGCCAGATCGGCGACAACACCGTCAGCCTGCCGTTGCAGACGCTGCTGCTGATGACGGCGATCACGCTGATTCCGTCGGCGCTGCTGGCGATGACCGCGTTCACCCGCATCATCATCGTGCTCGGCCTGCTGCGGCAGGCGCTGGGGACCGGCCAGACGCCGTCCAATCAGGTACTGGTGGGCCTGGCGCTGTTCCTGACCATGCTGGTGATGATGCCGGTAGGCGAAAAGGCCTGGGCGCAGGGCATGGCGCCGTACCTCAACGGCCAGATCGATTTCTCCACTGCGTGGACGATGACCACCGGGCCGCTGCGCGACTTCATGCTGGCGCAGGTGCGCGAAACCGACCTGATGACCTTCGCCGGTCTTGCCGGCCACGGCAGCTATGCCAGCCCGGCGGACGTGCCGTTCCCGATCGTGGTGGCCTCGTTCATCACCAGCGAACTGAAGACCGCGTTCGAGATCGGCTTCCTGATCTTCATTCCCTTCGTGATCATCGACCTGGTGGTCGCCAGCGTGCTGATGTCGATGGGCATGATGATGCTGTCGCCGATGCTGGTGTCCGCGCCGTTCAAGATCCTGCTGTTCGTGCTGGTGGACGGCTGGGTACTGATCGTCGGCTCGCTGGCCGCCAGCTTCAACGGCGTCTGAGGAGCGCGCGATGAGTCCCGAACTTGCCCTTACCGAACTGCGTGACGGCCTGGAGATCGCCCTGTGGGTCGGTGGCCCGCTGTTGCTCGTGGTGTTGATCGTCGGCGTGGTGGTCGGCGTGATCCAGGCGGCGACACAACTCAATGAGCCCACCATCGCCTTCGTCGCCAAGGCGATCGCGCTGACTGCGGCGCTGTTCGCCACCGGCAGCTATCTGCTCGGCGTGCTGGTCGAATACACGACCAACCTGTTCCAGCGGTTGCCTCACCTGATCGGCTGACGACACGGACGCGACGCGATGGATCCCGCGACCCAGATGGTCATCGACGGCCAGCAGGCCTTCGGCATGGTCAACGCCATCCTGTGGACGATGCTGCGCACCGGCGCGCTGCTGATGGCGGCACCGTTGATCGGCACGCGCGCCGTGTCGGTGCGGGTGCGGGTCATCATCGCCGGTGCACTGGCGATGGCGTTGGCACCGCTGCTTCCGGGCACGCCGGACCGGATCGCCTTCGACGCCAGCACCGTGCTGAACGTGGCGCGCGAGTTGGCCGTCGGCGCGAGCATGGGCTTCATGCTGCGACTGGCGTTCGAAGCCGGGGCGATGGCGGGCGAACTGATTTCGCAGGGCACGGGCCTGGCCTTCGCCCAGATGTCCGATCCGTTGCGCGGGGTGAACTCCGGTGTCGTCGGCCAATGGTTCTACCTGGCGTTCGGCCTGTTGTTCTTCACCGCCAACGGCCATCTGGCGCTGGTGTCGCTGCTCGTGGACAGTTATCGCTCGCTGCCGATCGGCACCGCGTTGCCGGATGTGCAGCAGATGCTCGAAGTCGCGCCGATGCTGTTCAGCCACATCCTGCGTGCGGCGGTCGGGCTGGCGCTGCCGGTGATGGTCGCGATGCTGGCGGTCAACCTGGCGTTCGGCGTGCTGGGCCGCGCCGCGCCGGCCCTCAATCCCATCCAGTTGGGCCTGCCGACGGCGCTGTTGCTGGGATTGTTCCTGCTGGCGCTGCTGGCAGGCGAGCTGGGGCCGCCGGTACAGCGCATCTTTGATCTCACATTTGATGCAGCGCGGCAAATCAGCGCGTAACGAAACTGCGGTTATCCTCTGACAGGCCACGCGGCGCCTGCCATTCAGGCCCCTGCGTGCGGGTTTCACATGATGTATGCGCCTCCTGTTCCACTAACTGCATGAATTTGTGCAGAATGGGCCAGAGGGAGGCGCCACATACGCCAGCGCACGGAATGGACCCAGGTCCAGGCCGACGCAGGAGAGCTTCCCCCGCGAACCGGAGAATGCCTGTGAGTCCAAGCCCTACCCACAAGCGCCGTACCAGCCAGGAGACCCGGGAAGCCGTGCTCATCGCTGCGCGCAGGCTGTTTTTCACCAAGGGGTTCGACCAGACCACCCTGATGGATCTGGGTGAAGAAACCGGACTCAGTGCGCGTGGCGTGATCCTGCACTTCGAGACGAAGGCGGACATCATCGCCACCCTGCTGATCCGCGACTACACCGCGCGGAAGGCGCCCATGGTGGAACGCCCGCAGGGTTCGACGCATGCCCAGCGCATCCTCGATTTCTATTTCTGGACGGCGCGCGAGGACGCCGCCAACTTCATCGCGTTCCCCGCGCTTTGGAGCGTATCGGCGCGCTGGTCGCCGAGTGTCGAAGCGGAAATGAACACCGCACTGCGCCGCATGCGCGAGCCGGTGCGCCAGGAACTCAGCCGCGGCATGGCCGCCGGTGAATTCCGTGGCGTGGACATCCAGCACGCGGACGAAATGATCTGGCAGAGCTACCAGCACGGCCTGCGTGCCGTCTCGGTCAATGGCGGCACCCCGGCCATGGCCGTGCCGCAGGTATTCAAGACGCTGGAAGCGCTGACGGCCTGAGCCACGGCGCACCTGGGCGCCGTATATCGGAAGCCCGCCAGACATGTCCGGCCACGGGCCATTCCGGGGTGGTTCCAGGTGTCATGCTGCTCGCGCCCGCTCCTGCGCAAGGAACCGCCATGCGCGCCACCTCCTGCGCCCTGCTCGCTTTCTACCTGCTGTGCTGCGTTGGCGCGCTGGGACTGATCCATGTCTCCGAGCATCAACTACTGGGGTTGCAGCCCGACCCCCTCGCGCACGCATTCGCCTGGTTGCTGGCCTTGCCATGGTCACTGTTGACCCTGCTGCCCATTGCGGGCAGCCCCACGGTGGCCTACGGGTTGACCATCGCCGGCATGCTGCTGAATCTGGCACTGGGCGTGGTGTGGGTGGCGCGCTGGAAAGCCGGGTGATGCCCGCAAGCGCAGGGACAGACGCAACAACGGCCGCGTCGGCGGCCGTTGTCGTGGATGGGATCGGGCAACGCCGGTGCGACTACTTGTCGCGGCCGTTGCCCTTGTTGCCTTGAGCCTTCCCGCTGTTGCCCTTGCCTGGATGGTCGGCGTGGGCGGGCTTGCCGCCCTGGCTCTGCTGCTCCGGCTTCCGGCCGCCTGCACCCTTGCCCTGGCCGGGACCATGCTTGGACCAGTCCACGTTGGTGCGCTGGTCGATGCGGATGGGATAGCCCCAGCGGTCGTAGGTGCCCACCGCCCCATTCTTCAGGGCATGGAAGGCCGGCGAACCGGGCTTGATGCCCATCTGCTTGGCGAGGTTGCCCCAACCCTGGCCCGGATTGCGTTCGTAACGTTGCACGACATCCAGACAGGGAATGCCGAGCGCGCGCGCGATGGCGCAGGCGAAGTACACATCGGCGGGGGCCCACCCGCGACGGTCGAGCAGATCCAGGACCAGCGAGCGCGGTGCGCCGTAGTGCCCGGTCATCTCGGAAACGAACGGGTCCCGGTACCGGCGTCCGTAGTCGTTGATCTCTCCCAGGCGGGTGTCGACCCATACATCACCCGTGCGGATGTTGTAGCCCACGGTCTGCGCATGGACAGGTTCGGCGCCCGCCCAGGCGGAAGCGCATACCGCAAAGATCACGGCCCAGCGTGCGAATGCTCTCATGCCACTTCTCCTGCTTCGGGAGGCCGGAGTGTTGATGCTCCGCACTGAATGGGCAATGACGTACCGAACGCCGTGCCATGCGAATCCGGCACGCGCTGCCGAGCGCTCGCGCACGCCGATGCCAACGCCCAAGCGTGACTCTCATCACGCCCGTCCACGGGCAACCGCATACACTGCGCGGTGGTCCATCTCCGCCGACTTGCCTGCGATCGCGTGAACGTTTGAACGACGAAGAAGCATCCCGCCCCCGGGCGCATCCGGCCCTTGCCATGAAGCCGACCCGCCGCGACTTCCGCCTCGACATCATCGTCCTGCTGGGTTCGATCACCGGCGTCACCATCACCGTCTTCGGCATCTATCGCTGGCTCAGCGGGCAGCACGCCCTCGCTTGGCTCGACTTCGCGATCGTCGCCTGCGTCATGCTGCCTGTGCTGTATGCGTGGCGAACCGGCGACAGCATCCGGGCCGGCGCAGCGCTGTGCGTGTTGAACTCGGCAGGCACGCTGGCGGCGTGCCTGATGGCGGGACACACGGCGCTGACATGGATCTACCTGGTACTGCTGACCAACTTCTTCATCGCCAACCGCTGGCTGGCGGCCTCCGCCAACCTCGTCATCCTGGTCGGCGTGCAATTGCTCCCCGACTTCTTCCACGACGGATTCCACGCCACGTCCGTGGCGGTCAGCGTGCTGCTGATCACCGGTTTCTCGTACATCTTCGCCAAGCGCACGCAGGGAGACCGGGCGCGGCTGGAGAAGCTGGCCGCGATCGATGCGCTGACCGGCGTCCCCAACCGGCGCAGCATGGAGCGCGCGCTTGCGGATGCGGTGGATACATTCCAGCGGAGCGGGCACAACTACGGGCTGGTCGTGCTCGACCTGGACCGTTTCAAGGACGTGAACGACCAGTACGGACATGCCGCCGGTGATGCCGCCATCGCCGACCTCGCCTCGATCCTGCGCTTCGAGATGCGCCGCAACGACCAAGTGTTCCGCTTCGGCGGCGAAGAGTTCGTCGCCCTGCTGGACCTCGACAACAGCCAGGACCTGGAAGCCGCCACGGAGCGCCTGCGCAAGGCCGTGCGCAGCGCCCTGCGCGGCCCCGGCGGGCGCATCACCATCTCGCTCGGCGCAGCGCTGCTGCGCGAGCAGGAAAAGACCTGGCACGACTGGTTTTCACGCGCCGACGCCGCGCTCTACCGCGCGAAGTCGGCCGGTCGCGACAGCTACGTGATCGCCGACGACCTGTTCTAGGCCTGCGTTGAATCGCGTGGCCGACCGGCGGCTTCGCACGCGTCACTGCCCCGGTTTCCCTGCCGTGGTCCCAGCGAACGCCAGGACCCATCGGCGCTTGAACTGAAAGTCCCTGCATTCGCACGCGATGGAATCCAGCATCGGCCGGGATGACGGTATCGGGATCATCCGGCAAGGCATGGTCGCTAAGCTCATTGCCTGCTCCACCACCACCGGTAAAGCACCGGCAGCACCAGCAACGTCAACAGCGTGGACGAGACGATGCCGCCGATCACCACCGTGGCCAGGGGACGCTGTACTTCCGATCCCGCCCCGACATTGAGTGCCATCGGCAGGAAGCCCAGCGATGCCACCAGTGCAGTCATCAGCACCGGACGCAGGCGGCCGAGCGCCCCTTCGACGACGGCGGTATCAAGCGGGGTGCCCTGCTCGCGCAGCTTGCGGATGAAGGCGATCATCACCAGCCCGTTCAACACGGCCACGCCCGACAGCGCGATGAAGCCGACGCCGGCCGAAATGGAGAGCGGCAAGCCGCGCAACGCCAGCGCCACGACGCCCCCGGTCAGCGCCAGCGGCACACCGGTGAACACGATGGCGGCGTCCTTGGCGGAGCCGAACGCCCAGAACAGCAGCGCGAAGATGACCACCAGCGTCGTCGGCACCACGAGGCCCAGCCGCCGGCTGGCCGAGATCAATTGCTCGAACGTGCCGCCGTACTCGACCCAGTAGCCGGCCGGCATCTCCACCCCGGCGCCGATCTTCTCCCGCAGCTCCGCCACGAAGCCGCCCAGGTCACGGCCGCGCACGTTCGCGGTCACCACCACGCGGCGCTTGCCGTTCTCGCGGTTGATCTGGTTCGGTCCCAGCGTGGTCTCGATCTTCGCGACCTCGCGCAAGGGCACGGTACGCGGCGTGCCGGAATCCCATGCAGCGGAGCGCGTGGATTCGTCCTCGTTGTCGCTGCGCCCCAGCGGAATGGGCAGGTCGTGCAGCGCGGCCGGATCCTGGCGTAGCGCCTCCGGCAGGCGCACGACGATGTCGAAGCGGCGATCGCCATCGAACAACTGCCCTGCCACTTCGCCCCCTACGGCGGTGGCCACCGTGTGCTGCACGTCGCCGGGGTTCAGTCCGTAACGGATCAGCGCCTGGCGATCCGGCGTGACCGTCAGCAGGGGAAGTCCCGTCGCCTGCTCCAAGCGTACGTCGGCCGCACCTTCGACGGTTTTCGCCACGCGTTCGATCTGCTCACCCAATGCCACCAGTGCGTCCAGGTCATCGCCATAGACCTTGATGGCGACGTCCGCGCGCACGCCCGAGATCAGCTCGTTCATGCGCATCTGGATGGGCTGGGTGAACTCGTAGTTGTTGCCGGGAATCTGCTGGACGGCGCGTTCGATCTCCGCCACCAGCGTGGCCTTGGGCTTGCGCGGGTCGGGCCATTCGGCGCGCGGCCTGAGCATGATGAACGTATCGGCGACCGAGGGCGGCATCGGATCGGTCGCCACTTCCGCCGTGCCGAGCTTGCCGAACACGCGGTGCACTTCCGGAAACTGCTTGATGCGTGCCTCCAGCGTCGCCTGCATGCGCACCGCCTGGTCCAGGCTCGTGCCGGGAATACGCATGGCGTGCATGGCGATGTCGCCTTCGTCCAGGCTGGGCACGAACTCGGTGCCCAGGCGCGTGACAAGTACGCCGCACACCACGACCAGCAATGCCGCACCCGCGCCGACCAGCACGCGGCGACGCAGCGCCCATGCGAGCGCCGGCGCATATGCACGCCGCGCCCATTGCATCAGGCGGGTCTCCTTCTCCTGCACGCGACCGCGCATGAACAACGCGACGGCGGCGGGCACGAAGGTCAGCGACAGCACCATCGCGCCGGTCAGCGCCAGCACCACCGTGATCGCCATGGGATGGAACATCTTTCCCTCCACGCCGGTGAGCGCGAAGATCGGCAGATACACGGCGGTGATGATGCCCAGGCCGAACAGGCTGGGACGGATGACCTCCGCCGTTGCCGAGGCGGTGGCATCGAGGCGCTCCTCCTCCGTCAGCAGACGACCCAGCGCGTGCTGCAGGTCGCCGAAGCGGCGCAGACAGTTCTCGATGATGATCACGGCGCCATCCACGATCAGGCCGAAGTCCAGCGCGCCCAGGCTCATCAGGTTGCCCGACACGCCGCCGCGCACCATGCCGGTCAGCGTGAACAGCATGGCGAGCGGAATCACCGCGGCGGTGATCAGCGCCGCGCGCACGTTGCCCAGCAGCAGGAACAGCACCACGATCACCAGCACCGCGCCTTCCACCAGGTTCTTCGCCACGGTGCGGATGGTGCGGTCCACCAGCGAGGTGCGGTCGTACATGGGTTCGGCGCGCACGCCCGCGGGCAGGCTGCGGTTGGCCTCGGCCAGCCGTGTGGCCACGGCGCGCGCCACGTCGCGGCTGTTGGCGCCGATCAGCATGAAGGTCGTTCCCAGCACGACTTCCTTGCCGTCCATCGTGGCAGCGCCGGTGCGCAGCTCCGGTCCCTCGCCCACCTGCGCCACGTCGCGCACACGGATGGGTACGCCTTCGCGGCGGTCCAGCACGATGTCGCGGATGCCGTCCAGGTCGGCCACCTGGCCCGGCGCACGCACCAGGAACTGCTGGCCGTTGCGCTCGATGTAGCCCGCGCCGACGTTCTGGTTGTTGCTCGCGACGGCCTCCACCACGTCGTGCAGGGTGAACCCCAGCGCGACCAGTCGTGCCGGATCCGGCGTGATGTGGATCTGCCGCGCGAAGCCGCCGATCGTGTTCACTTCGGTCACGCCCGGCACGTTGCGCAGTTGCGGCCTCACCACCCAGTCCTGCAGCGTGCGCAGGTCGGTAGAGGTATACAGCGTGCCGTCGGCCTTCAGCGCATCGGGTTTTGCTTCCACCGTGTACATGAAGATCTCGCCCATGCCGGTGGCGATGGGTCCCATGCCGGGTTCCAGCCCGACGGGGAGCTGCGACTTGGCCTGCTGGATGCGCTCGCCGACCTGCTGGCGGGCGAAGTAGAGATCGGTGCCGTCCTTGAAGACCACGGTCACCTGCGACAGGCCATAGCGGGAAATCGAGCGCGTATGGTCCAGCCCCGGCAGGCCGGCGAGCGCGGTCTCGATGGGATAGGTCACGCGCTGTTCCGCTTCCAGCGGCGAGTAGCCGTCCACCTGCGTGTTGATCTGCACCTGCACGTTGGTGATGTCGGGCGTGACATCGATCGGCAGCCTGCTGAAACTCCAGGCGCCGACCACGACCAGCGCCAACGTCAGCGCCATCATCAGCCAGCGGTGCGCGATGGCGAAGCGCAGGATGCGTTCCAGCAAGCCGTGCGGTGCCGGAAGGGATCGGTCAGTGGTCATGCGATGCCCCCGACTTCTCGATGTCGGCCTTCACCAGGTAACTCTGTTCCACCACCACCTGGTCGCCGGCGTTCAGGCCGGACAGCACTTCCACCTGTCGTGCATCGCGCTTGCCGAGTTCGACGGGCCGCACTTCATACGTGTCGCCCACGCGCACGAACACCACCTCCCAGTCGCGGAATGTCTGCAGCGCCGCTACCGGCACCACCAGCGCGGCAGGCTGCTGCTCCACCGTGATGCGTGCCTTGACCGCAGAGCCGGGACGCCACAGTCCATCCGCATTCTCCAGCGTGGCCCGGGCAACCGTGCTCTGGCTGGCCGTGGCGGTTCCCGGCAGCACGCGTTCGAGCGTGGTCTGCACGGCGGCGCCGTCGCTCAGCCGGGTCACCGTCACCGGTACGCCGGGCACGATGTGCTGCGCATCCGCGCCGAAGATATGCAGGTCCACCCACAAGGTGGACAGGTCCGCCACTTCGAACAACGTGGCGCCCTCGCCCGCCACGCTGCCCACGGTCGCATGCCGCGCCAGCACGACGCCCGTGATCGGCGAGGTGACGGCATACGTGGTCAGGCTAAGATTGCTTTCCACGGTGGCCATCGTCTGGCCGGCCTGCACGCGGTCGCCCACGTTGGCGGCCAGTCGGCGGATGGGGCCGGGGAAGCGCGCGGCGATGTTGGCCACGCGTCCTTCGACCGGCGTCAGCAGTCCCTGCACTTCATGCTCGTCGGCGATGGTGCCGGCCTGTGCCGGTGCCACGCGGATGCCGGATTCAGCGGCGATCTTCGCGGCGATGGTGGTGCGGCCTTCGTAGCTGTCGTAGGTCCAGCGCAACGTGCGTCCTTCGATCTTCGCAACTACCTCGACGTCGAAGGAATGCGGTTCGCCCACCACTGTCTTCGCCAGCAGGCTGCCGTCCGGTTGCGGTGTCAGCGCATGCGTTTCGCGCACGCCGCCCAGGCGGACGAGGCGGACTTTCACGCTGCCCGCGCTTGCGGGCAAGGGCGTGCCGTCACGGTAGAGCCAGGCCTGGTACCTGGGTGGCGTGCCGGTTTCAGCGATCGCCAGCTCGACGGTGAAACCGTCCTGGCTCAGCAGTCGGCCACCGTGTCCACCCCGTGCGGCATCGGCGTCGTCGTGTGCGCCTCCTTCTTCGTGGCCGTGGTCGTCCGTGGACGCGCTGTCGGTCGCGCCGCCGCAGCCTGCCAGCATCAGGGAGAGCGCGAGCGCGCGCAGGAGAGGTCGCAGGGTCATGGCGTGCTTCCTTGTTCGGCAGTTGCGGTCCCGGCCACGAGGGCCTGGCCGGTAAGGCGTTGGAGTTCGATCAACGCGCGGTGTGCTTCGAGCGCAGCCTCGAGTTGCTGGCGGCGGGTGGAGGTGGTGTCGGACTGCAACTGCGCCCACTCCAGGTAGCTGACCGCGCCGGCCCGGTAGGCATGCTCGGCCGCCTGTTCGGCGCGCAGCAGGCGCGGCAGCACGTCGTCCTGCATGCGCTGCACTTCGAGCTGCGAAACGCGATAGCGGCCGTGGGCGTCGGTGAGCGTCGAGTACAGCGCGATATCACGCGATTCGCGCTCGATGTCCAGCGCCGCCAGGTCTGCTTCCGCAGCCCTCGCCTCGGGGCCGGCACGGCGCGCGCTTCCCAACGGCAGCGACACGCTGCCGACCAGTGCCGTGTCGCCGCTTTCCTGCAGCCGGCGCACACCGACCTGCCAGTCGAGGTCTGCCGTCCCGCTGCTGCGCGCCAGGCGCAGGCGGGCCTCGCGCAGGCGGCGCTCGTCGGCGAACTGGGCAAGTTCCGGCGTGCCTTGCAGCAGCGCGGCCAGGGCCTGCGTGTCTTCGATGGCCGGCAGCGCCAGAGGATCGCCTGGGGCCACTGCGAACCCGGGATCGCGCTCGCCCCACAGCGCGGCCAGATGCTGGCGCGCGGCGTCCTGCTGCTGCTTCGCACGTGCCGCCGCCATCTCTGCACGCGCCAGTGCGGCCTGCGCGGTGAGGAGCACCGACTCCGGGGACGCGCCTGCCTGCAGCCGCTGTCGCGCGGCCGCCACGGTGCGGCGGCGTTGCGCGATGTCCTGTTCGGCGATCCCGTGTTGCGCGTGCGCGGCGGTGACGGCCAGATAGCGGCGCGCCACCTCCGCCAGCAGGTCAAGGCGTTGCGCCTCGCGCTGCACGGCCAGGGCATCGATGCGCGCCTGTGCCAGCGTGCGGCGGGCATCCAGCTTGCCGCCCCGTTCCAGCACGCCGGCCAATGTCAGCGTGAGTTCGGCCCCGGAGAAACCACGGGCGTCGCCCGTGCCCAGCATGTTCTCCACCTGGATGCCGGCGCTCAACGGTGGGCGCAGGATCGCGGCGTCGCGCTCGGCAAGCAGTGCGTCGGTGCGGGCGCCGAACAGGCGCAGGTCGGGATGGACACGGGCAACGCGCGCAATGGCGTCGTCCAGCGTCAGGGACTCAACAGCGGGCGATGGCGCCTGTGCATGTACGCACGGCGCGATCGCGAAGGCGGCCAGTGCCGCCAGTCGCAACCACATGGGAATTCTCCGGAAAGTCGGTGATGGAGCGCGGGCGACAGGACGTCAGCCCGGCATGGACATCACGCGCTGATCGGAGGACGCAGCAGGGACGTGGCCGGCGCGCGTGGCACCGGCACCGTGGCCGTGACGGGCGCGGCGGAAAGCAGCTTCATGGCGGGCACGCGCATCGCCGCGGGCACGATGGCGGTCAGGTGGCCGCAGCAGTGGCTGGCGTGCATCAGGGCGTGCAGAAGATCCCCCTCGCCCGCCTCCCCATCCGCATGACCATGGTCGTTGCCTGCGGATTCACCCGCATGTTCGCTGACCGCATGCAGATGGTCGCCGCCGCTGCCCAGCTCGTGCAGGTCGCCCAGCGAGGCCAGTACCGGGTTCGCCAGCACGGCCAGCAACAGCACCGCCAGCGCGGGCAGGCGCAGCAGCCGGAAGCAATGGCGGCGGAGAAGACGGAGCATCGGTCCGCATCCTAGCGGCTGCCATCGACGTTAGACAATTCCACGTCGCACCGCGGTCGCGGACTGGAACAGGTCTTGCAGTGCCCCCTCCGACCCCGTCGGAAACGCGCCATGTCTGAGCAGGACGAAAGCGGCGAACGCACAGAACTTCCTACCGAAAAACGACGCCGCGAAGCCCGTGAACAGGGCAACATCCCGCGGTCGCGCGAGCTGGCGACGGCGGCCGTCTTCGGGGCCGGCGTGCTGGCGATCATCGCGATGGGCCCGGGCCTGGCACGCGACACGCTGGGCTGGATGAAGATCGCGCTGACACCCGACCCCGCGCTGATGCGCCAGCCGGACCAGCTGTTCGGGCATGTCGGCCTGCTGCTGCTGAAGCTGCTGGCCGTGGTCGCGCCGGTGGCCGGCATCTGCGTGCTGGCCGGCCTGGCCGCACCGATCGCGATGAGCGGCGTCCAGTTCTCGCAGAAGGCGCTGATGCCGGATTTCAAGCGGCTCAGCCCCGCCGCCGGCCTCAAGCGGCTGTATGGCGCCGAGAGCGTGGCCGAACTGTTGAAGTCGCTGCTGCGCGTGGCCCTGATCGGCGGTGCGGCGGCGATCTGCGTGAAGCTGGGCCTGAACCCGCTGCGGGAACTGCTGACCATGCCGCTGGAACAGGCCGTGCGCAGCGGCCTGAAGTTCACCAGCACCCTGCTGCTGGCGACCACCGGCGGCCTGATCCTGCTGGCCGCCATCGACGCGCCCTACCAGAAATGGAACTGGCTGCGGAAACTGAAGATGACGCGCCAGCAACTCCGCGAGGAGATGAAGGAAAGCGAGGGCAGCCCCGAGGTCAAGGGTCGCATCCGCCAGATGCAGCACCAGCTGTCGCAGCGCCGGATGATGGAAGACGTGCCCACCGCCGACGTGATCGTGGTCAATCCGACCCACTACGCGGTGGCGCTGAAATACCAGGCCGGCCAGATGGGCGCGCCCACGGTGGTCGCCAAGGGCGTGGACGAACTGGCCATGCGGATCCGCGAAGTGGCCGATGCCCACCGCATCGCCATCGTCTCGGCGCCCCCTTTGGCACGCGCCTTGTATCGCGAAGGTCAACTTGGCCGGGAAATCCCCGTGAGACTCTACGCCGCCGTCGCCCAGATCCTGTCCTACGTGTACCAGCTGCGTGCCTGGCGCGTGGGCGAGGCCCCGCTGCCCGACCTGCCCGCGGTGGACGTGGATGAGCACGGGGGCAAGGCATGAGCGCGCAACCCGTCGGCGGCATGCGCTGGATGGAGACGCTGAAGAACGGCCTAGGCGCCCCCCTGGTCGTGCTGGCGCTGCTGGCCATGATCGTGGTGCCGCTGGCACCGCCCGTGCTGGATGCGCTCTTCAGCTTCAACATCGCCATCTCGCTCGTGGTGCTGCTGGCGGTGATCTACGTGAAGCGTCCTCTGGACTTCACGATCTTCCCGATCATCCTGCTGATGACCACGATGCTGCGGCTGGCGCTGAACGTGGCGTCCACGCGCGTGATCCTGCTCAACGGCCAGAACGGCCACGAAGCTGCGGGTAAGGTCATCGCCGCCTTCGGCGAATTCGTGGTGGGCGGCAACTACGCGGTCGGCATCGTCGTGTTCGCCATCCTGACCATCATCAACTTTGTGGTCATCACCAAGGGCGCGGGGCGCATCGCCGAGGTGTCGGCGCGCTTCATCCTGGACGCCATGCCCGGCAAGCAGATGGCCATCGACGCCGACCTCAACGCCGGCGTGCTGACCCGCGAGGAGGCCAAGGCCCGCCGCGAGGAAGTGCGCGCGGAAGCCGACTTCTACGGCTCGATGGACGGCGCCAACAAGTTCATCCGCGGCGACGCCATCGCCGGCATCCTCATCCTGTTCATCAACCTCATCGGTGGTTTCGCCGTGGGCATGTTCCAGCACGGCATGCCCGCTGCGGAAGCGGCCTCGACCTATACCCTGCTGTCGATCGGCGACGGCCTGGTCGCCCAGTTGCCTGCGCTGCTGGTGTCCTCGGCGGTGGCGATGCTGGTCACCCGCGCCTCGCGCTCGGAAGACATGGGCAAGGCCGTGATGGGCCAGGCGTTCGGCCAGCACAAGGCGCTGGCAGTGGCCGCCGGCGTGCTGGGCCTGGTCGGGCTGGTGCCCGGCATGCCCAACGTCGCCTTTTTGACGCTGGCGGCCGGCATTGGCTACCTGGCCTGGAAAATGTGGAAGCGGACCCAGGAAAGCCCCGAGGCCGCTGCCGGCGACCTCGCGGCCCTGCCTGCACCCGGTGCCCCCGACCGCAACGCCGAGCTGACCTGGGACGAACTGCGCCCGGTCGATCCGCTGGGCCTGGAAGTCGGCTACCGGCTGATCCCGCTGGTGGACAAGAACCAGGGCGGTGAGCTGATGTCGCGGATCAAGGCCGTGCGCCGCAAGCTGACCCAGGACCTCGGCTTCCTGGTGCCGCCGGTGCACATCCGCGACAACCTCGAACTGCCGTCCAACGGCTACCGCCTGCTGGTGCATGGCGTGCCGGTGGCGTCGGCCGAGATCCATCCCGACCGCGAGCTGGCCCTCGATCCGGGCGGCGCGTTCGGCGCCATCGACGGCATCCCCGGCAAGGACCCGGCGTTCGGGCTGGACGCGGTGTGGATCCAGTCGCACCAGAAGGCCACCGCCGAATCGCTGGGCTATACCGTGGTCGATCCGGCCACCGTGATGGCCACCCATCTCTCGCACTTGGTGCGCGAACACGCGCCGGAGTTGCTGGGCCACGAGGAAGTGCAGCAGTTGCTGTCCCAGCTGGGCCGCAGCGCGCCGAAGCTGGTCGAGGACCTCACCCCGAAGGCGCTGCCGCTGGCCACCGTGGTGCGCGTGCTGCAGAACCTGCTGATCGAGCGCGTGCCGATCCGCCAGCTGCGCCGCATCGTCGAGGCGCTGGTCGAGTTCGCCCCGCAGAACGCCGATCCGGCCGCGCTGACCGCTGCGGTACGCACCTCGCTGGGCCGCTTCATCGTGCAGGAAATCTCCGGCATGGCACCGGAACTGCCCGTCTATACCTTGGCGCCGAATCTGGAACGCGTCTTGCAGGACAGTACCCAGGGAACCGGCGCGGCGCTGGAACCGGGACTGGCGGAACGCCTGCACCAGAGCCTCGCCGACGTGGTGAACAAGCAGGAAGCCCGCAGCGAGCCTGCGGTGGTGCTGGTACCGGGTTCGGTCCGCGCCGCCCTCGCCCGCCTGGTCCGCCACAGCGTCCCCTCGCTGTCGGTGCTGGCCTACAGCGAGGTTCCCGAGGACAAGCGGTTGAAGCTGGTCGGCACGATCAGCTGAGACCGGAAGCAGCAGAACCCGACGCGACATCGAACCGGATAGCACGCCATGAAAATCAAACGCTTCGTCGCCCCCGACATGCGCACCGCCTTCGCGATGGTCCGGCAGGAACACGGCCCGGACGCGGTGATCCTGTCCAACCGGGTGACCGAGGATGGCATCGAGATCGTCGCCGCCAGCAATTACGACGAAGCGCTGGTGCAGCGCACGCTGGAAGCGATGCGCCCGGCCACGCCCCCTGCGCCGCTGCATCCGCTGCTCGACCCGGCGCCGCAGGCACCGACCGCGAACGCTCCGGCCCTGTCACCGGCCGAAGCCGCCGCCAGCTACTTCGCCCGCCGCCAGCCGGCCGTCCCCGCTGCACCGCGTACCGGGACCGCCAAGCCGGCCGTCGCCGCACCTGCGTCGACCGCACCGCCGGCAGCACCCATCGCTGCGCCGCGCGCGCCGATCACCGGCGAGATCCCGGCGCCGGTCGTCCGCGACATCGCGCCGCTGCTGATCGAACCCGAATCCTTCGCCGCCAAGCTGGCCGCCTGCCTGCCGGCCGCTCCCGCCAATGAGCCGGTCGCCTCGAGCGAACCCGCTGCACCGCCGCGCCGTCAGCCCGCGCCGCGCGCCGACGCCGATGACACGCTCGACCTGGATGCGCTACTGCCCTCGATCGCGCCGCCGGTGTCGCTGCCGGAACCCGAGCCTGCGCCGGTCGTCACGCTGCACGCCACGCGTGCACCGGTGATCGCACCGGTATCGGCGCCTGCCGCCGTCACCGTGCCGACGCTGACCGTCGTCACCGACAACGCCACGCACGCCCGCGAGAGCGACGAGCAGCTGGTGCAGATGCGCGGCGAACTGTCCGCCATGCGCGAGATGATTGAGCGCGAGATGCACCGCCTCACCGACGAACGCCTGCGCGGTTCGCCGGTGCGGATGCAGGCGATGGAACTGATGGAAGACTACGGCTTCGATGCCGGCATCACCCGCGACATCGCCCTGCAGATTCCCGCCGACACCGAATTGCACCGCGGTCGTGGCCTGATGCTGGGCCTGCTGTCGAAGAAACTGCCGGTGGTCGATACCGACCTGCTGGAAACCGGCGGCGTCATCGCCCTGGTGGGCCCCACCGGCGCGGGCAAGACCACTACCATCGCCAAGCTCGCCGCCTGCTTCGCACAGCGCTACAACGCACGCGACGTGGCGCTGATCACCACCGATACCGTGCGGGTCGGCGGTCGCGAGCAGCTGCACGGCTACGGCCGCCAGCTCGGCATCGCCGTGCACGAGGCCGACAGCGCGCCGGCCCTCGCGCTGCTGCTGGAGCGCCTGCGCGACTACAAGCTGGTACTGATCGATACCGCCGGCCTAGGCCAGCGCGACCGCAACCTGGTGGGCCAGCTCAACTGGCTGCGCGCATCGGGCCAGGTGAAGACCCTGCTGTGCCTGCCGGCCAACTCGCACTTCTCCGACCTGGACGAGGTCGTCCGCCGCTTCAGCAGCGTGCAGCCGCAGGGCGTGGTGCTGACCAAGCTGGACGAGACAGGTCGCCTGGGCAGCGCCCTGTCGGTGGTCGTGGACCACCAGTTGCCGATGACCTGGGTGACCGACGGCCAGCGCGTTCCCCACGATCTCCACCGCGCCAACAGCGCCCACCTCGTGCTGCGGCTGGACCAGCTGCGCCGCGAAGCCGACGAACCCTGCTCGACCGAGGCCACCCATGTCGCCTGACCACCTGCTGCAGACCAATCCCCGCAGCACGCCGCCGGCCCCCGGCGCATTCCATCCCGTGCGCGTCATCGCCATCACCGGTGGCAAGGGCGGCGTGGGCAAGACCAACGTGTCGGTCAACCTGGCCGTGTCGCTGGCCGGGATGGGCAAGCGCACGCTGCTGATGGACGCCGACTTGGGCCTGGCCAACGTGGACGTGCTGCTCGGGTTGTCGCCGAAGTTCACCCTCGCCGACCTGGTCGCAGGACGTTGCGGACTGGAAGACGTACTGCTGGAAGGCCCCGAGGGCGTGCTGGTGGTTCCCGCCTCGTCGGGTTTCCGCCACATGGCCGAACTGGCGCCGGCCGAGCACGTGGGCCTGGTCAACGTGTTCTCCGAACTGCAGCGGGCGCTGGATTTCATGGTGGTCGACACCGCCGCCGGCATCACCGACAGCGTGCTGACCTTCTGCCAGGCCGCGCAGGACACCGTGGTGGTGGTCTGCGACGAGCCGGCCTCGATCACCGACGCCTATGCGCTGATCAAGGTGCTGGCGCGCGAGCGCGGCCTGGACCGCGTGCACGTCATCGCCAATATGGTCCGCGACCCCAACGAGGGCCGGAAGCTGTATGAAAAGCTCGCCCGCGTCTGCGAGCGCTTCCTCGGCGATGTCGCCCTGCACTACCTCGGCGCGGTGCCGCAGGACGACTGGCTGCGCCGTGCGGTGCAGCGCCAGCAGCCGGTCGTGAAAGCCTATCCGGGCAGCCCGTCGGCCCGCGCCATCGCCGAGATCGCGCGTATGACGGCACGCTGGCAGCCGCCGCTGGGAGCGCGCGGCAACGTCGAGTTCTTCGTCGAACGCCTGATCCAGCGGGGAGTCGCCGCATGAACACCGCCGCCGCCCAATACCGCGCCGTACAGCGCAGCAGTGCGAACGATTTCGTCACCCAGCACGCCGATCTGGTCCGCCGCATCGCCCATCACCTGGCCGCGCGCCTGCCGGCCAGCGTGGAGATCGACGACCTGGTGCAGGCCGGCATGATCGGCCTGCTGGAAGCCTCGCGCAGCTACGATGCCGAGCAGGGCGCCTCGTTCGAGACCTACGCCTCCATCCGAATCCGCGGATCGATGATCGACGAGATCCGCCGCGGCGACTGGGTACCGCGCTCGGTCCACCGTCGCGCCCGCCAGGCGGCCGCCACCGTGCGCGAGATCGAACAGCGCACCGGCCGTGCCGCCATCGCCACCGAAGTGGCGAGTGCGATGGAAATGCCGCTGCCCGAATACCTGCGCCTGATGGAAGATGCCGCGCGTGGCCAGGTGCTGAGCCTGGAATCGCACATCGACGACCATGGCGAACCCAACACCGCGCGTACCGGCGGCCCCTCGCCGCAACAACACCTGGAGCGCAGCGAGTTCCGCCAGCAACTGGTCAAGGCCATCGGCCACCTGCCCGAACGGGAGCAGCTGGTGCTGTCCATGTACTACGAGCAGGAGCTCAACCTGAAGGAGATCGGCGCCGTCCTCGGCGTCAGCGAGTCGCGCGTCTGCCAGATCCACGGCCAGGCCATGGTGCGGCTGCGCGGACGCCTGCAGGTGTTCGAGAAGGCCGACGCCGGCCTGGAAGACAACGACTGAAGAATCCCCACGGCCTGCCGATAAGGCTCCGGTAGGCCGCCGCGTGCAGCCCCTGCCTTGCCGTCGCCCCTGACCGGGCACGCTTTACTGGAGTTCGATGTGACCGCCAACAAGAACATGCGCATCCTCATCGTGGACGACTTTTCCACCATGCGCCGCATCATCAAGAATCTGCTCAATGACCTGGGCTATACCAACACCGCCGAGGCCGAAGACGGCAACAGCGCGTTGACCGCACTGTCCCAGGGCAGCTTCGAGTTCGTGGTCACCGACTGGAACATGCCCGGCATGACCGGCATCGAGCTGCTGAAGGCCATCCGCGCCGACGACCGCTACAAGACCCTGCCGGTGCTGATGGTCACCGCCGAGGCCAAGCGCGAGCAGATCATCGAAGCGGCGCAGAACGGTGTGAACGGCTACATCATCAAGCCGTTCACCGCGCAGACGCTGGAAGAGAAGCTGGGCAAGATCTTCGAACGCCTGGGAGCCGCCGCCTGATGAGCGCCGTGGCCGATGTCGCCGGCGCACGCGCCGCGCTGGTGGAAAAACTGCAGCACGCGCTGGATGCCCTGGAACAGGGCGACGAAGCCGGCTGGCGTCGCGAACTGGATGCCATCGCCGCCTGGCGCACGCAACCGATGATGCAGGGCCTGGGCCGCCTGGCGCGCGAACTGGCGCAGACGCTGGGCGAACTGCCGCCCACCGGACCGGGCGAGCTGGACGACGCCTGCGCGCGCCTGGACCATGTGGTGGAAATGACCGAACAGGCCAGCCACACCACGCTGGACCTGGCCGAACAGTGCCGTGGCTACGCCACCCAACTGAAGGGCACCGCGCTGTCGCCCGAGCAGGCGGCGCTGGTGGACAGCATCGGCAAGGGCCTGTCGGAAATGGCCCTGGCGCAGAGCTACCAGGACCTCACCGGCCAGATCATCCGTCGCGTCGCGGGCATCGTCCGTCGCGTGCACGAGGGCTTCGGCGCGCTGGGCCTGCCGCCGCCGGAGAAGAAGAACCCTTCAGATCTGGCCGGTCCGGCCGTTGCTGGTCTGGACCGCAACGCGTTTTCACAGAACGACGCAGACGACCTGCTCTCCGGACTGGGGCTGTAGGCACCCGCGAACGCGCAGCGGAACCGGAGACCTGCCATGCCCGATGCTTCCGCCCGCCGTTCCCGCCATCCCCTCGTCCTGCTGTTCGTGGGATCGCTGCTGGTCTGCGATGTCCTGGTCGGCCGCTTCCTGCGGCGTCGCCACGCGCACGCCCTGCACCTGCTCGATTCCTCCCGCTGATCCCCCGTCCCGGTACCTGCCCCGCCCATGTCCGCCGTCACTCCTGAAATCGCCGCTGACTTCCTGATCGAAGCGCAGGAAATCCTCGACCGGTTGGGCGAGCAGTTGGTCACGCTGGAGCAGGACCCTTCCGACAGCGAGCAGCTGAACGCGGTGTTCCGCGGCTTCCACACCCTGAAGGGCGGCGCCGGCTTCCTCGGCATCCAGCCGATGGTCAACCTGTGTCATGCGGCCGAAGAGACGCTGGGCCTGGTGCGCGCCGGCCAGGCGACGCTGGAACCGCAACACTTCGATGCCGCCCAGCAGTCACTGGACTGGCTGCAACAGATGCTGGATGCGATCGGCGCCGGCGAAGACCCGCCGCACGCCCCGCAGATGCTGATCGACCAGTTCGATACCCGGGTGGATGCCGCACCCACCGCGCCGAAACCCACCGCCGCGACAAGCGCCGCGCCCGCTGCGGCCGGCGCGGACCTGATCAGCGACGACGAGTTCGAGGCCTTGCTGGACCAGTTGCACGGCGATGGCGCACCCACCCGCGCCGCCGCGCCTGCACCCGTCGCGCGACCGGCACCTTCGCCTGCGAAGCCGGCCGCGCCGAAGCCGGCCGCGAAAACCGGCGGCGAAACCGAACAGACCATCCGCGTGGACACCAAGCGGCTGGACGCCATCGTCAACCTGGTGGGCGAACTGGTGCTGTCGCGCAACCGCCTGAAGACATTGCGCGCGCGCATCCGCGACGAAGAGCTGGACCGCGCCGTCAGCAGCCTCGACATCGCCACCGCGCGCCTGCAGACGGCGGTGATGCGTACGCGCATGCAGCCGGTCGGCAAGGTGTTCTCGCGCTTTCCCAAGGTCGCGCGCGACGTTGCCCGCCAGTTGCAGAAGGAAGTGGACCTGGAACTGGTCGGCGCCGAGACGGAGCTGGACCGCAACCTGGTGGAAGCGCTGGCCGATCCGCTGGTGCACCTGGTCCGCAATGCCATCGACCACGGTGTCGAAGTGCCCAGCCTGCGTGAAGCCTGCAGCAAGCCGCGTGCCGGCCACGTACGCCTGTCGGCGCAGCAGGAAGGCGACTTCGTCACCATCGAAATCCGCGACGACGGCGCGGGCATCGATCCCGAACGCCTGCGCGCCAAGGCGCTGGAAAAGGGCCTGATCGATCCCGAAGCCGCCGCGCGCCTGAGCCACGACGAATGCCTGCAGCTGGTCTTCCTGCCCGGCTTCTCCACCAAGGCCGAGGTCACCGACATCTCCGGCCGCGGCGTGGGCATGGACGTGGTGCAATCGCGCATCCGCGAACTCAGCGGGCAGATCACCATCCATTCCGACATCGGGCGCGGCAGCCGTTTCGTCATCCGCGTGCCGCTGACCCTGGCGATCCTGCCCACCCTGCTGGTCCAGGCCGGCGACCCCGTCTATGCGCTGCCGCTCGCGCGTGTGATGGAAGTGCTGCACGCTCCGTCCGAAAGCCTGCGCTGGTTCGATGGCCAGGCCGTGCTGGACCGCCAGAGCCATACCCTGCCCCTGGTCGACCTGCGCCACTGGCTGCAGGTGGACCCGGTGATGACGCCACTGCTCACCATCGTGGTGCTGCAGATGGGCGAACAACGCTTCGGCCTGATCGTCGACCAGGTGCGCGGCCGCGAAGAAGTCGTCATCAAGCCCCTGCCACGCGCCGTGCGCGGCCTGCCCGGCTACGCAGGTGCCACCCTGATCGGCGATGGCCGCATGGCCCTGATCCTCGATGTGGACGGCCTGCGCGCGACGGCGTGAGCCATCCTTCCGGTCCCTTGTAGGAGCGACGTAAGTCGCGACCGTACGCCCTGCACAACATGACGCCTGGATGGCGGTGTGACCCGGTCGCAAATAACGTCGCTCCTGCAACCGCAAGGCGACAGCCCGCGATTCCAGATCACGCGCGGCATGACAACTCGGTGTCTGTGTGATCGCGGTCGCGACTTACGTCGCTCCTACAGGACTCACGACTCAAGTCCACCTGAACCGGGCCGATAGATCTGCACATGGACATCTTCAGCCTCATCGGACTCATCCTGGCGCTGGTCGCCCTGGTAGGCGGCAGCATCCTCAAGGGCGCAGGCCTGTCGTCGCTGTGGTCGTCGGCGGCCTTCGTCATAGTGATCCTGGGCACCATCGCCGCGATCCTGGTGCATACGCCGCCGCCGGTATTCAAGCGCGCGCTGTCCATCGTGCGCTGGGTGATCCGACCACCGGGCACCGATGGCGATGCGCTGATCGCCGAGATCGTCGACTGGAGCAACATCGCCCGCAAGCAGGGCCTGCTGGGGCTGGAACCGCTGGTCAACCAGCAGGACGACCCGTTCCTGAAGAAGGGCCTGCAGATGCTGGTGGACGGCGTGGAGCCCGAATCGATCCGCCACATGATGGAGATCGACCTCAACGGCCAGGAACACCAGGATCTCGCGGCCGCCAAGGTCTTCGAGGCCATGGGCATCTACGCCCCCACGCTGGGCATCATCGGCGCCGTGTTCGGCCTGATCGCGGTGATGAAGAACCTCGCCGACCCCAGCAAGCTGGGCCATGGCATCGCCGCCGCGTTCACCGCGACGATCTACGGCATCGCCTCGGCCAACCTGTTCTTCCTGCCCATCGCCAGCAAGCTCAAGAGCGTGATCGGCGGGCGCAGCCGCGAACAGGAAATGATCATCGAAGGACTGATCGCGATCGCGCAGGGCGAGAACCCGCGCAACATCGAGGCCAAGTTGGCCGGTTTCCTGCACTGATCCCGGCGGAACGACGGCGATGGCGCGCAGGAAGAAACACGAGGAGCACGCGAACCACGAGGCCTGGGCGATTCCCTACGCCGACCTGATGACGCTGCTGCTCGCCTTCTTCGTGGTGATGTACGCCATCTCCACCATCAACGAGGGCAAGTACCGCGTGATGGCCGATGCGCTCACGGCGGCCTTCGGCGGTGCCCCGCGCACGATCAACCCGGTGCAGGTGGGCAACCACCAGTTGCAGGGTGCCGACTTCGACCGGCCCTCGCCCATCAAGTCCGGCGCCAAACAGGGACCCTCCGCACCTTCGCCTTCGCCCAACGTCACCCTGCTGGCGGCGATGGCCTCGCAGATGAACCTCTCGCTGGACGCCAAGGGCCTGCAGAGCGCACAGGGCGAGCTCAAGCGCATCGCCGATGACCTGGAGCGCGCGCTGGCGCCGCTGATCGACGAGAAGCTGGTGGTCATCAAGCGCTCCGAGTTGTGGCTGGAAGTGCAGATCAACAGCGACATCCTGTTCGCCACCGGCTCGGCGGCGCTGGACCCGCAGGCGCAGCAGACCGTCGGCAAGCTGGCGGAAGTGCTGGGCAACGTGCCCAACTCGGTGCGCGTGGAAGGCTATACCGACGACCGCCCGATCCGCACCGCGCAGTTCCCGTCCAACTGGGAACTCTCGTCGGCCCGTGCCGCGAGCGTGGTGCACCTGTTCGTCCGCGACGGAATTCCGCCGGAGCGGCTGGCGATGATCGGCTACGGCGAGTTCCGGCCG
>Ga0065704_10000646_pt1 | contig 22844 bp, 20 predicted proteins | sample SwiRhicommuniRL2_FD_59091 | JGI IMG/M metagenome (GOLD analysis project Ga0065704, IMG submission 59091) | Switchgrass rhizosphere bacterial communities from Rose Lake, Michigan, USA - RL2 v2 (version 2) | ecosystem: Host-associated > Plants > Roots > Rhizosphere > Soil | place: East Lansing, MI | reverse complement strand
CCGGCAGGCTGCGCCGTTCGCTCGCATGGCCGAGGCGATGGAGCGCGAAGCTGCCGTTGTTGAGCGTCCTGCGCCAGCCCGGCCCGGTGCGTGCGGCGCGCAGCTGGCCCAGGAACGGCGAGTCCGGATGCGTGCTGACGTACCAGTTGCCGACGATATAGTCGATCTCGGCCTGGGGTTGCAGGTCGAACACGTACATCGCCCGCCACTCGCCGGCCACCAGCGCGCGCAGGGTATGCAGACCGTCGTGCCGGGTGATGCGGTACGGCTCGTGCGGCGTGGTTTGCACGTCCTCGGTGTCCAGCCGCAACGGTGCGGTGGGCACCATGCCGCCGAAGCCGACATCGGCGATATGGCGCTGGCCGTCCACGGTGACCAGCACCAACAGATGGGTGCGCGCGGTCAGTTCGTCCTCCGGCCCTCCCATCACCACGCGCGCCGTCAGGCCGCGTGCATCGAACCCCAGGTGTTGCAGCAACGCCAGGAAAACGCGGTTGAGTTCGTAGCAGTAGCCGCCGCGGCCTTCGTGCAGCAGCTTGTGCTGGATGGCCGGCAGGTCGAGCGGCACGGGCAGGTGCAGCAGGGTGGACAGGGTTTCGAACGGGAACGTGGCGGTATGCCGCTGCTGCAGCGCGCGCAGGGTTTCCAGCGTGGGCGGCGGCGCCCGGTCATGACCCAGGCGTTGCAGGTACAGCGCGATGTCGGTGAGGGCGGTGGCCATGGCGGACTCCTTGATCGGCAGGCGACCACTGTGCGACCTCAAGCGCGATTGAGGTCAAGGCGGCGCGCCATCCGCATCATCGATGGAAGCGGTCCGCTGACCATTTCCATACCTTCAGTCCGCGTGACGGCAGCGTGTCCTGCGAATGCGGCATGATGCGTAAGAGGATCACGGACCCCGAAGGATGTGCTGATGCGTGCATGGTTGTTGCTGCCGTTCCTGTTGTTGTCTTCCGGTGCCGCGCTCGCGGCCGATGCCTGCCCGCAGTTGTCGCAACAGACGCCGTCCGACGTCGCCACCCGCATCGCGGCGGTCGCTTGCCGCGAGCACCTGATGTGGTACCGCCCCTTCATCGACCGCAACGGCCGGCTGGCGAACGCGCCGATGATGGAAGCCGAGTCGTCGCTGTTGTCGATCGGCGATGACCGCGCCTGGCAACGCGTCGCGCGTTACTGGCGCGACAGCGGCCTGCTCGGCGCCATCGGCCATCGCCGCGGTGCGACCGACTGCCTGTATGCCTCGGCGACCGGTCCGCAAGCCGAAGCCTGCCGCGGCTTCGTGGTGGATACGCCGTGGTCGGCCGCCTTCATCTCGTGGGTGATGCGCGAAGCCAGGGTGCCGGGCTTCCGCGGCTCCAGCCGCCACTTCACCTATGTGCAGGCGGCGTTCCAGAGCCCATCGACCAACGCCTTCGACGTCATCGACGTGGCGAAGGCCAAACCGGTGGTGGGCGACCTGATCTGCTACGTGCGCCAGTCCGGCCGCCTGTTCGGCCACGAAGGGCTGGTGCCGTTGCTGCGCAGCGGCAGCTCGCTCGACATGCATTGCGACATCGTGGTGGCGGTGAACCCGGGCAACGACAACACCGCGTACGCGATCGGCGGCAACGTGCAGCAGGCCGTGACCATGCGGATGCTGCCGCTGAACCGCAACGGCGAATTCTGGGGCGGCCTGCCGCTGCGCATCGGCGACGGCACGCTGTGCGCCCCCGATAACGAAGCGGCCTGCAACATGAACCGTCAGGACTGGGCGGCGATCCTGCGGCTCAAGTCGCCGGCGGAACTGGCGAAGCTGCCGAGTGCGCTGCCGCCGGTGCAAGACGCGCCGGGCGGTGGATCACCCGAGAAGGCGGACTGCTGCATTCACTGCGTCGTCGGGTCGGGTGTGCCAAGGTGCCCGGCGGAAGCGACCCCGCCCACCGACACGGACACGCCCTGATGACCCTGACACGCCACGCCTTCTCCGCGCTCCGCCTCGCTACGCTGCCTGCCCTCGTGGTGCTGGTTGCCTGCACCACCACGCCGCCTGCCACCAGCGCCACGCTCGCTGCCGGCCAGCAGGCCACCGTCGACGGCAGCATCGTCAGCGTGGACACCACGCCGTGGACCTACGACGGCAGCGCGGTGGTCAGGATCGCAGGTGCGAATGGCGAGGTGGAGGTGCACCTGCCCGCACGCTGGAACCTGTGCAAGGCCCCGCCCCCGGAGGACGTGCAAGCGCTGAAGGCCGGCGACCGCGTGCAGGCCACGGGCACCGTCAGCGAAGACGGCGCGCTGGTGGTCTGCGAACGTGCAGAGCACAGGTTGCGCAGGACAGACTGAGCGCAGCACGCGAACGCGCGACAGCAAAGCAGGCGACAACCTCCACGACCGCGAACCCAGGCTGTAACCTCTTCAAGGAATCGACCGCGGGCTGGTGACCGGGCATGCGTCATACGCGCCGAAAATCTGACATGAAGATGGCCGCCATGGCCCCCTTCCTGCCTGCTACTCTCGCCAACGTATCGCTGCAGCCGGCCGGCGATGCGGCCTGCCGATGAGGCACGGCTGGGGAGTCCGGCATGCCAATGGGGAGGGAACCACCGATGCGTATCCGTTACGCGGCGCTGCTTGCTGCGGTCTTCATGCTTTTCCTGTTTTCCGGCGCGGCCAGCGCACAGGAAAACAGCGCGCCGAATCCGATCGGGGACCTGCCGTGGCAGGTCGGACCGACCGTCGGCAAGATCGGCACCCGTGCCACGGTCGACGTGCCCGAGGGTTACGCGTTCCTGGATGTCGACGGCACGCGCCGACTCAACCAGTTGCTGGAGAACCCGCCGGACGGCAACGACACCTACACGCTGGCGCCGCATGACCTGTCGTGGATCGGCTTCTTTTCGTTCCGGGAAATGGGCTACGTCAAGGACGACGAAAAGGTGAATGCCGACGACGTACTCGAGAGCGTCCGCGAAGGGACCGAGCACGGCAACGAAGAACGGCGCCAGCGCGGCTGGGAGACCATGCGCATCCTCGGCTGGTCGTTCAAACCGCAGTACGACGACCAGCTCAAGGCGCTGGAGTGGGCCATTCTCGCCGAGACCGAGACCAGCAAGAACAAGATCGTCAACTACAACACCCGCGTGCTGGGCCGACGCGGCGTGATGGAAGTGATCCTGGTGGCGGATCCGGAAACGCTGCAGCCGGCCATCGCGGACTTCAAGCGCCTGATGCCGGGCTACAGCTTCGCCGCAGGCGAGAAATACAGCGAGTTCCGCGCCGGCGACCATGTGGCGGAAGTAGGCCTGGCGGCGTTGATCACCGGCGGTGCGGCGGTGGTGGCGTCGAAGAAGGGCTGGCTGGCCGCTGCCGGCGCCGTGCTGGTCAAGATGTGGAAGCTGCTGTTGATCGGCTTGTTCGGCGCGGCCGCCGCGGTGCGCGGCCTGTTCAAACGCAAGCAGAAGGACAAGACGGTCCGGTGAGTGTCAGCAGCGAGTGGCTGCTGGTCGCGGGCATCCTGGCGTTCTACGTCCAGGATTCCGCCCGTCTGGCCTACTTCGACGATGTGGTCGTGTCGGGGGGACGGACATGGCGCGTCGCGGTCGAGGCGGCCACCGAGATGCGCGGCCGTTTCCTCTGGATTCCGTCTCCGCTGCTACCGGTACGCACCACGCTGCACGCGAGCTGGCTCGCACCGGTGGACGGCGCGGTCGCTGACACGGCCGACGACCTGCGCGCCTTCGCGCGCCAGCTGTGGCCGGTCCGCGCGGGATGCGTGGTGGCGGGACTGGTCGTGCTGCTGGCCGTTCCGTATCTGTTGCTGACGGGCGCGCCGCCGACCTGGCTGCTTGGTGGCCTGCTGGCCTGGCTGGCGGTGACGCTCGCGATGCTTGCGTGGCTGGCCGTGCGATCGCGCCAGCTCGGCCTCACGCGCCGGCGCCTGGCCACGCTGGCCGCCGAGTGCCTGCTATGCCCGCCGTACGCGGTCAATCTCTACCGGAAGCTGTGCGACCAGCGCGGCTTCCACGGCGATCCCGTTGCCTTTGCAGCGGACAACCTGCCGCCGCTGCAACGGCAACGGTTACTGGACGCCATCGAACGACGCATCGCGCTGTTCGCGCAGTCGTCCGACGAGCAGAAGCTTCTGCGGTTGCAGCAAGCGCACGTCCGGATACGCGGCACGCTGGACGCAGCCATCACGCCAGAGACCTAGAGCGCGGGGCTTTCTCCGCGCGGCGCGCTCCCGGCACCAACATCGGCACGCGCCGGCGGTAGTCCGCGTACTCCGGCAGTGCGGCGACCAGATCGCGCTCCTCCCAGCGGATCGCGAGCAGGATGTAGACCGTCGTCATCACCGCGAACAGCAGGTGCGTCATGGTCATGGTCGGCGTGGCCCAGAAGGTCAGCAGCCACGCCACATACAGCGGATGGCGTACCCAGCGGTACACGGTCGGCGTGCGGAATGGCAGCGGGGAATAGGGCCGTCCGCGGAACTGCAGCCAGACCTGGCGCAGGCCGAAGAGGTCGAAGTGATTCAGCAGGAATGTCGTGTACAGCAGCAGCACCCAGCCCGCCGCAAAGAGCGTGTACAGGGCGGTGCGCGCGGCGGGGTGCTGCACGTTCCAGACCGTGCCACCCAGTGGACTCCACAGCCAGAACAGCAGGATCAGCGCGACGCTCGACAGCAGGGTATAGGTACTGCGTTCCGCCGATTCCGGGATCAGCCGCGTCCATGCCCGCTTGAAGGCGGGGCGCGCCATCACGCTGTGCTGCACCGCGAACAGGGCGAGCAGACCGAGGTCGATCAGCAGCGCGGTGGCGAACGGCGCGGTGGGCGGGGAATCCATGCCCTTCGGCACCCAGAGGTTGCCGATGAAGCCGATGGCATACAGGAACGTGGCGAAGAACACGGCGTAGCAGGCCACGCCGTAGAGCAGGATCAGGGTGCGTTTCATCATGGCCTCTTGGTGGGCGCGGCGCAGCCGGGGGACTGCAGCGGGCGCGCGGGATGGGATGCGGCAGCGTGGCCGGTCCATGCCGTCCGCGGCAGAGGAACAATGTCCCGACGCACGGCATCGTCCGCGCCAGCCGGGGGAACAATGTCCCGGCTACACTGCGGGCCGGTTCCCTTCCGGGATGGCTGCATGCAGCAGGCGATCCGCTACCTGACCACCGGCGACGGCGCGCGTCTGGCGTGGGCGTCGATGGGCGGCGGGCCCGTGCTGGTCAAGGCGGCGAACTGGCTCAGCCATCTGGAATACGACCTGCAGAGCCCCATCTGGCGGCACTGGTACCGGTTCTTCGGCGAGCACTACCGGCTGCTGCGCTATGACGAACGCGGCTGCGGCATGAGCGGTGGCGATGCGCGGCATCTGACTCTGGATCACTGGCTGGGCGACCTGGAGGCGATGGTGGACGCGGCGGGCCTGCACGAGCCCTTCGCGCTGATGGGCATCTCGCAGGGGGCAGCGGCCTGCGTGGCGTATGCGGTGAAGCATCCGCAGCGCGTGTCCCGGCTGCTGCTGTACGGGGCGTACGCGCGCGGCCCTTACGAGCGCGGCAATGAAGAGGCGGCGCGGTTGTACCGGGCCATCATCGACATTGCGCGGGTCGGCTGGGCCGACCAGAACCCGGTGTTCCGGCAGGTGTTCACGTCGCGCTTCATTCCCGATGCCACGGAAGCCCAGGTGCACTGGTTCAACGAGCTGGTGCGTACCACGACCACGGCGGAAGCCGCCGCCGCGCTGCTGGAGGCGCGCGCGCGCATCAATGTCACCGCGCTGCTCGACCAGGTCCGCGTCCCCACGCTGGTGCTGCATGCGCGCCAGGACGGTGTAGTGCCGCTGGAGGAAGGGCGGCTGCTGGCGGCCGGCATCCCGGGCGCGCGCTTCGTCGAACTGGAATCGCGCAACCACGTGCTGCTGGAACACGAGCCGGCCTGGCAGCGTTTCCGCCAGGAGGTGCTGGCATTCCTCGGTGGCGCGCCGCAGGGCGAGGAACGCCTGGCGGAACTGACGCCGCGTGAGCGCGAGATCGTGGCGGGGCTGGTGGCCGGCAGGACCAATGCGCAGATCGCGGCCACGCTGTTCATCAGCGACAAGACCGTGCGCAACGCGCTCACGCGAATCTACGAAAAGCTGGGCGTGCAGTCGCGGACGCAGGCGATGGCGTTGTTGCAGGGGTCGCCGGCGGACTGAGCGGGCATGACGAACGCTAGTCCGCGATCACCCACCGCCCATTGTCCTGCAACACCACCTCGAAGCGCGCCCACTGCCGGAACTCGTCAGGGCTGCTCATCCCCGTGCTCCCCGTCTGCTCGCCCGCGACGACGTGGTACTGCAGCGCCGGGCCTTCGCCTTCCAGCACGTGGCGCACGCTCCACAGGCGGCCGAGTTTGCCGTTGCTGTAGAAGCGGCCGCGGAGGATCGCGTCGGGGTGGGTGATGTTGCGCTCGGCGTGTTGCTTGGCCAGTTCCAGCAGTTCGGTGAGGTTCTCGGTGGTGATGTCGACGTAGGAGTTGAGTTGCTCCATCGCGGCGGAGAAGTCTTCCTGGGTCAGCTCGAACTGGCGTTGCGCGGGCTGGGTGATGCGCGAGGCCTGGCGGCGGCGGTGCAGGTGGGCCGGGTAGCGGCGCCACGGGAACAGGGCGTTGAAGGCGATGGCCATGGAGAGGATCGCCACCACGTTGATCAGCACCGGCATCAACAGGTAGTGGTAGCCGAGTGCATGCACGTCCGGGCCGCCGATCACTGCGGCCAGGGCGGTGGCGCCTCCGGGTGGATGGATGCAGCGCAGGTAGTACATGCCCAGCACGGCCAGGCCGACGGCGAGCGCCGCCGTCCACGCGTGACCGGGGAACAGTTTCTGGCAGCTCACGCCGATGAAGGCGGACAGTAGGTGCCCGCCCACCACGGCCCACGGCTGCGACAGCGCGCCCTGCGGCACGGCGAACAGCAGCACGGCGGACGCACCCATCGAGGTGACCATCAGCGCGCCGCCGACGGCGGACGCGGCATCGGTCGGAAACGTCCATCGCGTCAGCCAGTACACGGACACGATGCCCAGCAGCGCGCCGATGCCGGAGACCCATTTCTCGCCATGGCTCGTGGTGTTGCGCTCGATACCCAGCAGCAGGCGCAACTCGGTGAGGCGGGAATGGGGGCTCATGGACGACGGCGACAGGGGTGGGCGCCGAAGTCTATGCGAAGGATGCGGTTTCGTCCGTAACGCGTAGGGCGGGCCCCGGCCCGCCGCCCAGGGATATCAGGCGCGTGCGCTGAGCAAGCCGATCCGACGGAACCACATCTCCAGCGGCACGGTCACCAGGGGAGGCACCGCAGCGATCACCGCCAGCAGCGTGGCCCACCACGGCCAGCGCAGGCGAAGCGCAGACAGCACGGTGACGACGACGTAGAACAGGAATGCACCGCCATGCAGCGGGCCGAAGATCTTCACACCCAGGTCGTTGGCCACCGGCCCGTACTTCAGGAACATGCCGATCAGCAGACCGGTCCAGGTGAAGCCTTCGATGAGCGCAGCGACAGCGAACAGACGCCCGGCGGGCGCGAGGGGACGGGACATGCAGGACTCCAGTGAGGGAATGCCGCGACGCCATAGCGGCTGCGGCGCTAGCTGGCTGCTAGATTCTAATGGCCGGACCCTTTCGTCGCCGCTTCTTCACCGGGTTAACTGAGTTCAGCGAGCCATTAATTATGCGGCGTAACTTCTCGATGCCGAATTAAGTCGACCTCCTTGCACCTCAGCGCACGTCAAAATCCCACTACCTTGCCGAGATCCATCAGATTAGGCGACGCTTTCGCAGCGCATCTTCCATCGTCTGCACTCTCCCTCTCACGCTGTGCTGGTCGTTACTCGTTCTGGAAAGTGTGTAGTAATTCAGCAATTCTTGGTCCGGAAACCCGGAGCGGTCACGCGCCATGCGCATGGCACCCAAGACTTTTTCTTCGAAATCCTCGACGAAATCGCGGAAATTGGATGCAAGTGCGGGATGCTTTCTCAGCACCCAGTAGTACACAGGAACTCTGCCCGAGGCGCTGAGCAAAGGGTCTCGCGGTCGGAAGACCTCACTCAGAAACTCAAGAACTTGTACTACCGCATCCTTCTTCTGCTCATAGTGAGCTAGCGCAGCCTTCTGCTCTTGCGTTGGCTCATCAAAAGGTGAAGATCCGACTTCCGATGCAGCCACACGAACAAATCTGTCCATGTTGCTTGCTTTAGTGTCAACAGGAGAGCCGTAATGTTCCATCATCAAGAGCTTGGTCGCTAGTTGATGGTCCGCCATTCTCTTAGTTGTAAAAGATATCCTATTGCGAAAGAACGGATGCATCACCAACTCGCGCGCCAGCTCAGGAATTGGCCCAGGCTGTGCATTTCTGCGCTCAGCACTGTTGGCAGCTTCACCACTATTTAGCCTCACAAACATCTCAGCTATGCGATGATCATCATCAGTAATGATGCTCATGACCACTGGGCGGAACTGCAGAATTCGTGCCGCCAAATCTGAGTGCTGCACGAGAAGTTCGTTGAACGTTAACCCCTTTATAGAACGCGATACATCCTCTTCGAGAATCGAAGATCCATTAATGGGGAACGCATTCAACATGAAAGAGAAGAAAGCGTTGAAGCGTTGCTTTCCGTCAACAACTGCATACGGCTTGTGATCCTCATTCAAAGAAGATCGTCCCAATGTAAAATCAGCAACATAGAACTTAGGGACGTCGTATCCATTCAACACAGAATCTATCAGGTGGGCTCTCTTAAATTTTGACCAGAGCTCGGAACGCCTCTGGAAAGGCGGGTCCAAATTTAGGCGGTTAGCGGCGTACTGCTCGAGCCACCACTCCATGGTTTTTGACTCGTGGAGCACTACTCGAAATGCGCTCATAGGTCGAATCCGTGAAGACGCTTCACTTCCATTGCTAAGCCCTCGAGATCTGGATAGGCAACCGAGTCCGTATAGCCTAGAGCGATCAGGTCGCGGAGCAGATCACCAATACATGCCGAAGGGACCTCAAGTTTCGACAAACTGCCGGCCTCAAATTTATCGCCTCGATAAATTTGCTCCATCGGCCGGGAATCTACGCTAAACATCGCGAAGTGACCTCGCTGAGCCATCATCCTCGGCGTATTCACAGAGCCCACCAATGCGATTGGCAGTTCGTATCTTCTTCCGACTGGTGTGCCTGTAGACGATGCAGGAAGATAGGTTTTGATCCTGTTGTCTTCAGGATTTGCAGGACCCTGATCTTCCCATTTCATCTCACGGAGTGCGAATCGGTTCCAGGCGTATGGATCAAGAATCCAGACCGCAGCAGCATCTTGGTAAAGACCAGTCGTTCTGTCCTTCTTGGCTCTTGAGAGCGCAAAATACAATGCTATGAAAGGGTTGCTGGTCCAGTCCAAGAGTCGGGTCGGGACACCGTGGTGCTGCATATAGAAAAGCAGCTCTGTTCGATGCAGAGGATCTTCAGCGTCCCCTTTGTAAGAGTGAAGCATCGCTTGACGCTTGAACTCCCACATCATCTTCTCTTCTAGCTTGAGAAGATCAGCGACACCCAAGACCGTCTTATGGCGATAAAGTGACGGCTTCAAAGTGTAGCCAGCAGATGAGCTGTGACCTCTATACCAATTCACGGCCGCCGGTACATTTGGAGAACGCTTTCTGGCAGCTTCCAGCTGCTTTTGTACTTGCGCAGCAAAAGCAGCAATCGAATCGACTTTGTAAGTCTTAGGGCTTGCCATAAGTGCTTCCTTTCAGGCCAGTCTGTTAGCTAGCTTTGAACAAGAACTTAGCTATCTGCTGGGCGACTTGATGACCTAGAACCGGGGGTACTGCATTTCCTATTAGCCGCATGTTGGTTGTTGCGGGAAACGGGAACACGAACCTGTCGGGAAATGTCTGCAATCTTGCGCATTCCCTCACTGTCAGCCGCCGTGGCCGCGAATAGTGAAACTGGACTCTAGATTTCGAGTTTGCCCGTATCGTGTAAGCAGGTCCGTCGGCTGGTGTCTTCTCGTCGCCTTGACCGTGACCATTGCCTGCTTTCGCAGCTTTGAAATACTGGCTTTGGTTGGGGATGGTACTTTTCCCTGGACGGAGAAGATCTGCCAAGGCCTCGCGCGCTGAAACCTTTTTTCGTCGCCCTGGAAGCTCTTTCGGAAAATCACTTATAAGATCATTGCGAATGAACAGAAGAATGAGCCGATGGCGCGCTTGAGGCACCCCATAGTCGTCAGCCATGACTTCCCAGACGACACAGCGATATCCGACGGAAGCGAAGTCGGCACAAATTGTGGAGAGTGCAAACCCATCGTCTCGATACTTCAATCCCGCCACGTTCTCACCAACAATCATCTTTGGTCGATGATGGGCGGCGTAACTAACCATTGACTTATAGAGTCGCCCTCTCTCGGAGTTCAAACCCTTCCTCGGGCCACACTGGGAAAACTCTTGGCAAGGAAATCCGCCAAGAAGAACGTCAGCAGCGGGAATCTCACTTGGGCACGCATTCGCAAGATCGAGAACGTATGCGTGATCTCCAATGTTGCGTTTGTATGCCTCTACGGCTTGAGGATCAGCATCGTATGCGGCGATTACGTCAAATTTAGTCCTCGGGAACTGCTGCCCCAGGTATGTGAAGCCTCCTTGGAACCCAAGGTCCAAGCCGCCACAACCTGCGAAGTAAGAAACCACGGAAAATCTGACGCGACTTGCGAAGTCCCCGCTTAGGCGCTCCACCCCATCTAGGCGAAGAGGCAACGTTCCATCAGCCATTTTGCCTCCGATCCCCAATCATCCAGGCCCATGAAGACCCGCATTCGGCATTCTGCCCGATGTCATCGAGGCTCGCCATCAGTTGGGTGTGGGGCGTAGGGGATCTAGCTCCAGCGACTAGTAGTGCCCCCAAGCTGACGAGGCGCAGGCGGCGTAAGTCAATGTTAATCAGTGGCTTGCGTCGATCCGTCGGCGTCAGCACCCTCACGGCGAATGCCGGCTGCGGGAGCGGCAATGCGACGCCTTCTGCACGAAGGGGTGAACCGATAAGCCTCCTCCAGGACTTAGTCGGTGCCATCGCTACAGTTGTAAGAAAACACGAACCAGCTCCAGTTCTGCCTCAAGCGAAGCGCCGAACGCGACATCCTGTGGCCCACACCCCTCGACATACCCAAACGTAGACCGCAACGCCCCATCTACCACACTAAGATTCCCCCACCCAATCACCCGGTCACCCCACAGCACCGGTAGCGCGTAATACCCCAGCTTCCGCTTCGGCGCCGGCGTGTACGCCTCGAAGCGATATGTCCAGCCCCAGAACATCTCGAACCGCCGCCGGTCCCACACCACCGGATCGAACGGCGTCAGCAGGCGCACCTGGTCGTCCGGCTTCCAGCGCCGCGAACGCGGATCCTCGTCCGCCGGCCAGTACCAGTCCACCCCGTCGACCCGTGCCGTGCCCAGCCGTTGGCGCGCCCGCTTCAGCGTCCCCGCACGCAGGCCTTCCCACTGCGGCACCCCGCGACGCAAATAGGCAAGCAACTGACCCAGGCTCGCCGCCGGCAACGGTGCGTACTTGCGCACGATGATGTCGAGCAACGCATCCAGCCGCGCTTCCGCATCGGACATCACGACCGGTGTCGCGTCACCGATGCGCGGCGCGTAGACCCGCGTACCGCCCTCGCGGCGTGCGACCCGCAACATCCCGCGGTAGTGCATGCCATCCAGCAACTGCGTGCTGGCATTGGATGAACCACCGAACCAGTTGGTCGTCTTGCCATGCCCGAAGTGCGCATCCACATCGCGCGGATGCGCCGTGCCGCGCGCGCTGACGAAGGCCAGCACCGCCTGCGCCTGCTTCCAGCGCGCGGGCGTCCACGCCTCGCGTGCCTTGCGCGGGTGCATCAGCTGGTGATGCTCGCGCGGCAGGAAGCCGTAGTTGACGAAGAAGTCTTCTTCCAGCGGCAACCGCGGATACCGACGCTCCAAATCACCGGCGCGGTAGCCGGCGACACGGTGGCGCAGCGTCAGGTCCTGCGCGCGTGCCGGCGCCCGGATCGGGTCCGCCTGCACGAACCCCAGCCGCTGAATCGCGCGCGGCAGGGTCGTCGGCTTGAACAAGCTGCGTGCGACGGCATAGCGGCGCAGATGATCGAGGGTCAGCGTCATGCCGAAAGTACACGCTGCTGGACGGTGCGAGGTATCGCTTGGTCACTGACGATCCGCGATGGCCGGATGCGACGACCGCCACTCATCATTGCTTGGCCTGCGCGGCATTCCGCTTGCCTGCGCCGGTCGGCACCTCCGGTGCCACGGCACGCTTGGCCACCCTGCGTTCGGGCTTGGCTCCCTTGCTGACCAGCGCAAACCGGTAGCCCATCGCATCGGCCACCTTCAGCACCGTGCCGAAGCTGGGGTTGCCGCTGCTGGACAACGCCTTGTACAGACCCTCGCGCGTAAGTCCGGTATCGCGCGCCAACTGACTCATGTTGCGCGCACGCGCCGCCACACCCAGCGCATGCACCAGGAACGCAGGATCATCGCCGGCCTCCTCGAAGCACGCATCCAGATAGGCGGTGATATCCGCCTCGGTCTTCAGGTACTCCGCCGAATCCCAGGGCGTGGTCTTCAGTGCCATGTCAGTTCTCCAACGCGCTCGCCAACGCCAACGCCGCCTTGATGTCCGCACGCTGCGATGCCTTGTCGCCGCCGCACAGCAGCACCACCCACGCGTCACCGTGGCGGGTGAAATAAACGCGGTAGCCCGGACCGCAATCGATCTTCATCTCGCACACCCCGCCGGTCAGCACGCGATGCTGTCCAGGGTTGCCGAAAGCGAGCCGATCGACCCGCGCCTGTATGCGCATCCTCGCCTGCCGGTCGCGCAGTGAAACAAGCCAGTCCTCGAATATCCGCGTCTTCCTGACCACGATCATGCAGCGTCATCCATGACGTCGACCTGGCCTGGACTGTGAACCATGGTTCACGGTCTGTCAATCGGTCGGCCAACAAAAAAGCGGCCATGGGCCGCTTCTTCGTCCGGTCATCCTCTCCGCGCGCGGAGAGGAACGGCGTGCATCACACGGTGACCGGGTTCGCCTTCTCCACATCGATCTTGTACTGCTTGATCGCGCGGGATACGTCCTTGGCGGTCATCTTGCCTTCCTTGGCCAGCGCGGCGATGGCGGCGTGGGCGATGTAGTAGCGGTCCACTTCGAAGTGGCGGCGCAGGTTGGCGCGGGTGTCGCTGCGGCCGAAGCCGTCCGTGCCCAGCACCGTGTACGCCATCGGCACGAACGCGCGGATCTGGTCGGCGTACGCACGCACGTAGTCGGTGGCGGCGATGGCCGGGCCCTGGCGGCCTTCCAGCAGCTCCGTCACGTACGCCTTGCGCGGCGACTTGGCTTCCGGGTTCAGGCGGTTCCAGCGCTCGGCGTCGAAACCGTCACGACGCAGCTCGTTGAAGCTGGGGCACGACCAGATGTCGGCGGTGACGCCGAAATCCTTGTCCAGCAGCTCGGCCGCCGCGATCGCCTCGCGCAGGATGGTGCCGCTGCCCAGCAGCTGCACGCGCAGCTCGCCCTTCTTCGGCTTGCCCGCATCGGTGAGCAGGTACATGCCCTTGATGATGCCCTCGGCCGCGCCTGCCGGCATGTCCGGGTGGGTGTAGTTCTCGTTCATCAGGGTGACGTAGTAGTACTCGTCCACCTGCTCCTGCAGCATCTTCTGCATGCCGTGCTGCAGGACCACCGCGACTTCGAAACCGAAGGTCGGGTCGTAGCTGCGCACGTTCGGGATGCTGCCGGCGATGACGTGGCTGAAACCGTCCTCGTGCTGCAGGCCTTCACCGTTGAGCGTGGTGCGGCCCGCGGTGCCGCCCAGCAGGAAGCCGCGCGTGCGCATGTCCGCCGCCTGCCAGGCGATGTCGCCGATGCGCTGGAAGCCGAACATCGAGTAGTAGATGTAGAACGGCAGCATCGGCACGTTGCTGACCGAATAGCTGGTGCCCGCCGCCATCCACGACGACATCGCGCCCGGCTCGCTGATGCCCTGCTGCAGCACCTGGCCGGACTGGTCCTCGCGGTAGTACATCAGCTGGTCGGCGTCGACCGGCTTGTACTTCTGGCCGAACGGCGCATAGATGCCGATCTGGCGGAACATGCCTTCCATGCCGAACGTGCGCGCTTCGTCGGCGACGATCGGCACCAGGCGCGGGCCGACCTGCTTGTCGCGCAGCGCGATGTTCAGGCCCTGCACGAACGCCATGGTGGTGGAGATCTCGCGGTCGCCGGTGCTCTTCAGCAGGCGGTCGAAGGCTTCCAGCTTCGGCGTCTCGAACGACTCGCTGGCCTTGCGGCGACGCTGCGGCAGGTAGCCGCCGAGCGCGGCGCGACGCGCCTTCAGGTACTGGATTTCCGGCGAGTCCTCGCCCGGGTGGTAGAACGGCACCTGCGCCGACTCTTCCAGCTGCTTGTCGCTGACCGGGATGTTGAAGCGGTCGCGGAACGTGCGGATGGCCTCGTCGTCCAGCTTCTTGGTCTGGTGCGTCGGATTGAGCGATTCGCCCGCCGAGCCCATGCCGTAGCCCTTCACCGTCTTGGCCAGGATCACCGTGGGCATGCCCTTGGTGTTCACCGCCTCGTGGTAGGCCGCGTAGACCTTGTGCGGATCGTGGCCGCCGCGGTTGAGGCGCCAGATGTCGTCGTCGGACAGGTTGGCGACCATCGCCGCCGTCTCCGGGTACTTGCCGAAGAAGTTGTCGCGCGTGTACTTGCCGCCGAACGCCTTGCAGTTCTGATACTCACCGTCGACGGTTTCCATCATCAGCTTCTTCAGCGCGCCGCTGGTGTCGCGGGCGAGGAGCGGATCCCAGTAGCTGCCCCACAGGAGCTTGATGACGTTCCAGCCGCCACCGCGGAACACGCCTTCCAGCTCCTGGATGATCTTGCCGTTGCCGCGCACCGGGCCGTCGAGGCGCTGCAGGTTGCAGTTGACGACGAAGATCAGGTTGTCGAGGCCTTCACGGCCGGCCAGCGCGATCGCGCCGAGAGTTTCCGGCTCGTCGCTCTCGCCGTCGCCGATGAAGCACCACACCTTGCGGTCGGACTTCTCGATCAGGCCGCGGTGCTCCAGGTACTTCATGAACTGCGCCTGGTAGATCGCCGCCAGCGGGCCCAGGCCCATCGAGACGGTCGGGGTCTGCCAGTAGTCCGGCATCAGCCACGGATGCGGGTAGGAAGAAATGCCCTGGCCGTCGACTTCCATGCGGAAGTTGTCCAGCTGCTGCTCGCTGATGCGGCCTTCCAGGAACGAACGCGCGTAGATGCCCGGCGCGCTGTGGCCCTGGATGAACAGCAGGTCGCCCGGGTGGTTGTCCGACGGCGCGCGCCAGAAGTGGTTGAAGCCCACGTCATACAGCGTGGCGCCGGAGGCGAAGCTGGCGATGTGGCCGCCCAGGTCGCCGGGCTTGCGGTTGGCGCGCACCACGGTGGCCATCGCGTTCCAGCGGATGATCGAACGGATGCGCCATTCCAGCGCGGCGTCGCCCGGGCTCTTGGCCTCGTTCTGCGGCGCGATGGTGTTGACGTATTCGGTGGTCGGCGAGAACGGAAGGTAGGCGCCGGCGCGGCGGGTCACTTCGACCATGCCTTCCAGCAACTGGTGAGCACGCAGGGCGCCGTTCTTCTCGATCACCGCCTGCATGGAATCGATCCACTCGCGGGATTCCTGCGGATCCGGATCGCTCTGCAACATCTCGTTCAACCAGTTCATTCCCGCTCCTGTTGCGCCGCGCGTGGGGCACGGCATTGCCGATACTTTTAGAGCCTTGAAGTGTAACGCACGCACCCGCCGCGGGACCTGGCTACGCAGGCGTATGGAGCGGATGCAGCGTATCTGTCCCGGGACAATGACCACACCAAAATCAGACCTTTGCCGTATTGCAATGCAGCAAGCAAAAGTGAGCTTATGATCCGCTTCCGGGGGGAACGCGACGATCAGGGTCGGCATGCGCAACGCAGTGCCCAGCAGTGTCGTGCCAGATGATGTCGCCGGTGCCGCGCACTGGCGCAGCAGCCTGCGCACGCGCATCGCATTGTGGGCCGGCCTGGTCAACGTGGTGCTGCTGTTGCTGCTGGTGCTGGCGACGGCGTGGTTCGCGCGCCGGCTGATCCTGGACGACGCGCGCCGCGACACCCACGCCACCGCGCAGGAAGCCGCACAACGACTGGACAACGCGCTCCACGTGGTGACGATCACCACGCACGGCATCTCGGACCTGGTGGGCAACGCCCAGCTGTCGCCGGACGAACTGACCACCACCCTGCGCGCGATGGTGAACGCCACGCCCGGCTGCGTGGGTGGCCTGCTGATCCTGGAGCCCCGTACGCGCAACGACGCGCCGTTCGCACGCTACGTGGCCGGCAATGGCGGCGACCGCGATTTCGTCGCCGACGGGTATCGTTTTCGCGACCAGGGCTGGTACCAGCGCACCGTGGCCTCGCCCGGCGGCTGGTGGTCCGAACCCTACCTCAACCAGACCGCAGGCGCCGTGTGGATGGTCACCTACAACATGCCGCTGCGCGAACCCGGGCGCGGTGCGCGCACCCGCGGCATGGTCAGCCTGGACCTGCCGCTGGCCAACCTGACCGACCTGGTGGATGCGCTGGCGCACCTGCCGGGATGGCGGGTGACGCTGGTGGCACCGGCCGGCACGCTGGCGTTGAATCCGGAGGTGGGCGTCGAGCGGTTGGAGACCCTGGACGACTACATCCTGCGCGCCGGTCGCACCGACCTGCGCGAAGCCGCACACGCGGTACGCGTTCGCCAGCCCCTGCAGTACGCGCACGTGGATGCCGTCAGCGGCGAGCGGCGCTACACCGTGGTGGAGCCGGTCGGCAGCAGCGGCTGGAACCTGCTGGTCGCGCAGTCCTACGAGCTGATCATGGCCCGCCTGACTGAGGCGCTGTGGATGCTGGCGGCGGTGGGCGCGCTGCTCGCGCTGCTGTGCATGCTGGTGGTGCGCAAGCTGGCGCGCCACATCAGCCAGCCGGTGGAAGGGCTTTCGTCGTCGGCGGCGCGGCTGGCGCAGGGCGACTACAGCATGCCGGTGCCCTTCGTGCGCAGGCGGGACGAAGTCGGCCAGATGGCACGCACGCTGGAACACGCGCGCGGCTCGATCCAGCTGCAGCTTCGCGAGATCGAGGACATGACTGCGGCCCGGCAGAAGCTGGAGAGCGAGTTGTCGATCGCGCGCGAGATCCAGCAGGCCATGCTGCCGCCGGGCCGCGTGATCGACCGCGAACACGCACACCTTGAGGCCTACGCGCGACTGGAGCCGGCCAAGGCCGTGGGCGGCGACTTCTACTGCTTCATCGAAACCGACGCCGACGGCCTGTGGTTCGCCATCGGCGACGTCTCCGACAAGGGCGTGCCGGCGGCGCTGTTCATGGCCCGCACCGTGACCGTGCTGGAAGTGGCCGCCAGCACGCACGCTTCGCCGGAACGCGTGCTCGCCGAGGCGTCGCGCCGGCTGGTGCAGGGCAACGATGCGTGCATGTTCGCCACCGTGCTGTGCGGGCGCGTGGATGTGCGCAGCGGTGCCTGCGTGCTCGCCAGCGCGGGCCACGACGCGCCCCTGCTGCTGCATGCGGATGGGCGCCACGAAGAACTGCCACTGCAGCCCGGGCCGCCGCTGGGCTTCGAAGTGGGCGACACCTTCCCGCTCTGGTCAGGGCAGTTGCCGGCGGGCGCCACCCTGCTCGCGTGGACCGACGGCATCACCGAAGCCTTCGACGCCGGGAACCAGGCCTTCGGTGCAGAACGCATCCCCGGTGCGCTGCTGCCGGGCGCGACCGCACGCGACCAGTGCGAAGGGCTGATCGCACAGGTTCACGCATTTACGGGCGCCGCCCCGCAATCGGACGACATCACCGTGCTGGCCATCCGTCGCCGGCTGGACAGCACCACCACTTCGGCCGAAGCTCCGCCATCACAGGAGACCCCGCATGCAGATGCGATTGTTCATCCCACGTGAGCACGCCCGCGTGGACGACCTCAATGCGTCGCTGGAGGCCGTGCTGGCCAACAACGGCGTCAGCCGCGCGATCCAATGCGACGTGCGCCTGATCGTGGAGGAGCTGGCCAGCAACGCCATCGAGCATGGCGACCCGACCCGCGTGGGAGCGGAGGAGCACGAACTGTGCGTGGACATCGGCATCCGCGAGCACCTGCTGACGCTCGAGTTCCGCGAAAGCGGCGCCGCGTTCAATCCGCTCGACCAGCCGCCACCGGATCTGGATGCCGACATCCTCGACCGGCCCACCGGCGGTCTCGGCCTGCACCTGGTGCGCCAGGTGGCGGAAGAAGCCGCCTACCAGCGGATCGGCAACTACAACGTGCTGCGCCTGACCCTGCGCATCCCAACCGAGGAGAGCGACGCATGAGCCTCAGCATCGACATCCACCCGACAGGCAAGGGCAGCCAGCGCGTCACCCTCGCTGGCCGGCTGGACACGCACACCTACGAAGACCTGGACGAAGCCCTCGCACCACTGATGACCCGCCAGCTGCATTCGCTGGTACTGGACCTGTCCGGGCTGGAGTACATCAGCAGCGCCGGCATCCGTTCGATCTTCAAGGCCCGCAAGACGCTCGCCCCGCACGGCGGCAAGGTGCTGCTGGTCAATCCGCAGCCGCAGATCCAGAAGGTGCTGGACATGGTCAAGGCCGTACCGTTGAACGAGATCTTCTCGTCCACCGCCGAAGCCGATGCCTACCTGGACGTGATGCAGCGCAAGGTGCTGCGCGCCGGTGAAGAGGACGACGATTGAGCGAGCACGCGCCCGGGCCATACGCCCGCCGCGTGATTGATTTACGATCCAGCGTCCCTCCCCTCCCTCCCGGGCTCCCCCACCCGGCATATCCGGATTACCGAGATGCCCGATGACGCTGGAGATTGAGATCTACCCGCCGGTCAACGGCAACCAGTACGTGCTGCTCAGCGGCCGCCTGGACACCGCCAGCCACGCACAGCTCGACGAACAGCTGGCGCCGATGCTGGCTGCACGCCCGCAGGCACTGGTGCTGGACTTGGCCCACCTGGACTACATCAGCAGCGCCGGCGTGCGCAGCATCCTGAAGGCCCGCAAGGCCCTGGCCCCGCATGAAGGCCGCCTGCTGGTGGTGCACCCGCAGGAACAGATCCGCAAGGTCATCGAGATCGTGCAGGCCGTGCCGATGGACGAGATCTTCGAGTCCACCGCCGATGCCGATGCCTACCTGGATGCGCTGCAGCGGCGGATCCTGGATGGCGAGGAAGAGGCCTGATTGCCCGTGTAGGAGCGACGTGAGTCGCGACCGCATGCCATCAGACACCTTGGACACCTGATTCATGCGGTCGCGACTCACGTCGCTCCTACATGGCATCCACAGAAAAAACGCCCCATGCGGGGCGTTTTCTTTTCCTCATGCCGGCCGATCAACCCGGCCCGTTGCGCTCGGCTTCGCGCTGCTGGCGGATCTGCGCATCCACGGCGGCGATGGCGGTCATGTTGATGACGCGGCGCGGCGTGGCGCTGGTGGTCAGGATGTGCACCGGCTTGGAGATGCCCATCAGGATCGGGCCGATGGCCACGCCGTCGGTCACCACGCGCACCATGTTGTAGGTGATGTTGGCGGCATCCAGATTCGGCAGCACGAACAGGTTGGCGCGCCCGGTCAGCGTGCTGCCCGGCATGATGCGGTTCCGCAGCACTTCATCCCACGCGGTGTCGCCCTGCATCTCACCATCGACGTTGAGATCCGGCTTGCGCTTGAGCAGCAGCTCGCGCACATGCCGCATCTTCACCGCGCTGGCGGTCTCGTGGCTGCCGAAGTTGGCGTGCGACAGCAGCGCGATGCGCGGCTCGATGCCGAACAGCTTCAGCCGGTACGCCGCCTGCAGCGTGGCCTCGGCGATCTGCTCGGCGGTCGGGTTGTCCTGCACGTGCGTATCCAGGAAGAAGTACGCACCCTGGTTGTTGATCACGCCGGTCATCGCCGAGGTCGACTGCACGCCCGGGTCCAGCGGGATCACGCTGCGCACGTAGCCGAGCTTCTTGTGGAAGCGGCCGACGATGCCGCTGACCAGCGCATCGGCCTCGCCACGCGCCACCATCACCGCGGCGATCAGGGTCGGGCGCGAGCGCATCAGGTTCTTCGCCGCCGCCGGCGTCACGCCGCGGCGCGCGGTCAGCGCGTGGTAATGCTGCCAGTAGTCGTTGAAGCGCGGATCGTCGTCCTGGTTGGTCAGCTCGAAATCCACGCCCGCGCGCATGCGCAGGCCCAGGCGCTCGATGCGCGCGTCGATCACGTCCGGTCGGCCGATCAGGATCGGGAACGCCAGGCCTTCGTCGATCACCGTCTGCACCGCGCGCAGCACGGTCTCCTCTTCGCCTTCGGCGTAGACCACGCGCTTCTTGTCTGCGCGCGCGCGGTCGTAGACCGGCTTCATCATCAGGCTGGTGCGGTAGACGAACTGGCCCAGCTTCTCGCGATAGGCCCACATGTCCGGGATCGGGCGCAGCGCCACGCCGGAGTCCATCGCGGCCTGCGCCACCGCCGCCGCCACTTCCACCAGCAGGCGCGGGTCGAACGGACGCGGGATCAGGTACTCGGGGCCGAAGCACGGCACGTCGTCGCCGTACGCGCTGCCCAGGTCGGAGGCTTCGCGCCGCGCCAGGTTGGCGATGGCGTGCACGCAGGCGACCTTCATCGCTTCGTTGATCACCGTCGCGCCGACATCCAGCGCGCCGCGGAAGATGTACGGGAAGCAGAGCGCGTTGTTGACCTGATTCGGGTAATCGCTGCGGCCGGTGCCGATGATCACGTCCGGGCGCACGGCCCTGGCATCGGCTGGCGAGATTTCGGGATTCGGGTTGGCCAGCGCGAGGATGACCGGCTTGTCGGCCATCGTGGCGACCATCTCCGGCTTGAGGATGCCGCCGGCCGACAGGCCCAGGAAGATGTCCGCGCCGTCGACGATCTCGGCCAGCGTGCGCTTGTCGGTCGGGCGCGCATAACGCGCCTTGTCCGGGTCCAGGTTGGGACGGCCGGTGTAGATGACGCCGTCGCGGTCGAAGGCCAGGATGTTCTCCGGCTTCAGGCCCAGCGCGACCAGCATGTCCAGGCAGGCGATGCCCGCGGCGCCTGCGCCGCTGGTGGCCAGCTTCACGTCGCCGATCTTCTTGCCGATCACTTCCAGCGCGTTGACCACCGCCGCGCCGACGATGATCGCGGTGCCGTGCTGGTCGTCATGGAACACCGGGATGCTCATCCGCTCGCGCAGCTTGCGCTCGACGATGAAGCATTCCGGGGCCTTGATGTCTTCCAGGTTGATGCCGCCGAACGTCGGCTCGAGCGAGGCGATGATGTCGACCAGCTTGTCCGGATCGGTCTCGTTGATCTCGATGTCGAACACGTCGATGCCGGCGAACTTCTGGAACAGGACGCCCTTGCCTTCCATCACCGGCTTGCCGGCCAGCGGACCGATGTTGCCGAGTCCGAGCACGGCGGTGCCGTTGGTGACCACGGCCACCAGGTTGCCGCGCGCGGTGAGCTCGCTGGCGGTGTTGGGATCCTCGACGATGGCCTCGCAGGCATAGGCCACGCCCGGCGAATACGCCAGCGCCAGGTCCCGCTGGGTGAGCATCGGCTTGGTCGGTGCGACCTTGATCTTGCCGGGCGGGGACAGCCGGTGGTATTCCAGCGCGGCCTGCTTGAAATCGTCGTTCGTCATTGCGGAAACGGTGCCTGTGGTGAAGGCGGGGGAGCGGCAATTCTACCCCTTCCCCGTGATGGCCGGACCCGGCCGATTGCGGCGCTGCGTCACGCGGGGCGCATGCAGGCACGCCTCAGGGCGCGATGAAGCGGCAGCGGTCGCGCGCCTGCGACAGGCGGCCGCAGGTCTCGCGGAATGCATTGGCCGGTGGTCGCACGCCGCTGTCGAGCCAGCGTTCGAGCACCTGCAATGCGGTGGCATACGTCGCATCCTGCAGGCGGCTGTGGTCGTGTTCGTCCGTGAGCGCCTGCAGGAGCAGATGGCCGCGACCGGCCGACTCCACGGTGGCCGCATAGGCGGCTTCTGCTTCGTAGGACACCGTGGGATCGTGGCGCGCGTGCACGGTGACGGTGGGCAGCACGATCAGTCCGGAGAGGTCGGCATCGTACGCCAGCGCGGCGACGGCGGCGGGATCGGCGGCGAAACGCTCGATGCCGGCATTCAGTGCCGTGTCGTCGTGCGAGCCGCGATAGACCGTCTTCGCGTTGTCGAACGGATTGCGTCCGCCGAGGCGCTTCTGCACCACGTCCTGGAAGTGGAACGTGCCCCACGCCAGGTGGGAGACGAGTTGCTTCGCGTCGACGCCGGTGACCGCGAGGATGTCGCGCAGCCGTGCTGCCTGGTCCGGCGAGCGTTTCGCAGGGGCGAGATCGATACCGGTGCAGGCGTTGACGCGTGCGCGCAGATCGTCGCGGGTCATGCGCGCATCCGCAGGCAGGCCCTGCCATAGCGGATACTGCGCCTCGTCCGGTGCCGGATGGTTGCGGCAGTAGTACTGGTACACCGCACGCAGGTCCGCGCGGAAGCCATAACCGCGCGTGCCGCCGAACAGCATGCCGTTGGTGGCCAGCACGCCGTCGTAGTTGGCGCGACCGTCGATGTCGAGCGCGTACAGCTCCGCCGCCTTCGCCGCCACGTTGCCGCCCCACGACTGGCCATGCAGCAGGGTGCGCTCCGGGCGGCCCCAGCGCGCCCGGAACACACGGCGGCTGACGTCCACGTCGGCCGCCGCCATGCGCACGCCATAGCCGCCGCG
>Ga0065704_10070485_pt1 | contig 22866 bp, 18 predicted proteins | sample SwiRhicommuniRL2_FD_59091 | JGI IMG/M metagenome (GOLD analysis project Ga0065704, IMG submission 59091) | Switchgrass rhizosphere bacterial communities from Rose Lake, Michigan, USA - RL2 v2 (version 2) | ecosystem: Host-associated > Plants > Roots > Rhizosphere > Soil | place: East Lansing, MI | reverse complement strand
CGGCGACATTGACATCACTGCGTTGATCGAGTTCCATCAACAATCCGGCAGGCTCGCCACCCTCACGGGCGTCCAACCCCCAGGAAGATTCGGCGCAACCCAGGTGGATGGAGATCAAGTCCTCTCATTCCAGGAAAAGCCGCAAGGTGATGGTTCATGGATTAACGGCGGATTCTTCGTCCTTGAACCCGAGGTAATCGATTTTATTTCTGGCGACACCTCGATCTGGGAACACGCTCCACTCGAGCGATTGGCTAGCGACAAACAACTTGGTATTTATCGTCATCACGGCTTCTGGCGTCCAATGGACACGCTTCGTGACAAAGTCGACCTAGAGGCATTGTGGGATTCCGGCAAGGCTCCTTGGAAAAATTGGTGACCTATTCGATCCATGGCATCCATTCTTGAAAAAGCCTACCGCAGTAAACGCGTTCTAGTTACCGGACATACCGGATTCAAGGGCTCGTGGCTGCTGGAATGGCTACTTTCCTTAGGCGCGGTCGTCCGAGGTTACGCCCTCGATCCGCAGCCTCACGAAATCCTTTACGACCAACTTGGCTTGGCCGACCGCATCGATGGCGATTATCGAGGCGATCTCGCAGACCGTGAAAGTATCGCCGAGCTCATCGACGATTTCCGCCCCGAGGTGATTTTTCACCTCGCTGCGCAGCCCCTCGTGCGATTGTCCTATGATATCCCTGTCCAGACCTTCGCCACCAACATCATGGGCACCGCCCACGTCCTTGACGGCATAAGACAAGCGAAACACCCCTGCGCAGTGGTGGCGGTCACGACGGATAAATGTTACGATAATCGCGAATGGCTTCACGGCTATCGGGAAGAAGATCCCATGGGAGGCAGTGATCCTTACTCCGCGAGTAAGGGAGCGGCAGAACTTGTCATCGCTTCCTTCAGACGCTCGTTCTTCTCCGACGATGGACCTATCAAGGTTGCATCTTCCCGTGCCGGTAATGTCATTGGTGGAGGAGATTGGGCCATTGATCGGATCGTCCCGGATTGCATTCGCGCAATCCGCTCCGCGAGCCCCGTCCCTATCAGAAATCGAACTGCCACGAGACCTTGGCAACATGTTCTTGAACCCCTCTCCGGTTATTTGTGGCTCGGAGCTCTTCTGTCCGAACCTCATCTGAATCCATTGCCATCCCGCGGGCAGTCCCTTTGTTCCGCATTCAACTTCGGACCGCCACTCGGGAGCAATCGTACGGTTGCACATCTCGTTTCCGAGCTCATCCGTCATATGGGAGGACAATGGATTTGCGCCGCTGATGCCAGTGCACCCCACGAAGCATCCAAACTCAATCTTGCCACCGACAAGGCCTTTCATCTGTTAGGCTGGGAAGCAGTCTGGACTTTCGAAGAGACGGTACAGCATACCGCTGATTGGTATGTCGCCGAGCACTCTGGAAATGATGTCGCGGAGTATACTCGAAATCAGATCGCGGCATACGAGCAGGCAGCCATTGCCAAGCGCATTCCGTGGGCTTTCTCTTGTTGAACCAACTCGATCCTCCGCACTAATCTTGGTTACCCCCGTTCAATTTCATGACTCAGCGGATTTTTCTCACCGGTGCGAGCGGCTTCATCGGCGCCAACCTACTTCACGAACTCTTCCGAGCCGGGTACCAAGTGTTGTGCCTCAAGCGCCGGTGCTCTAATCAATGGCGGTCCGAATCTGAGACCCTATCCGCAGTTTCTTGGCTGGATGTCGAAGACACGGACTGGGGATCAAAGGCGATTGACTTTGACCCGGAGATCATCATCCACGGCTCATGGAACGGCGTCGACGCCAGCAGGCGCTCGGACTGGTTAGGACAGATGGATAACGTGCGGCACACCGCTGAGGTGCTTTCCATCGCGGAATCGGCTTCTTGCCGAAAAGTAATCGGCCTTGGATCTCAAGCCGAATATGGTCGCTTCGAAGGTGTGATCAGCGAATCTGCACCCGCGAATCCGGATACTCCATATGGTATCGCGAAATTAATGGCAATGGAAGCCACAAGAAGCTATTGCAGCTCTCGTGCCATCACGTGGCACTGGCTCAGACTCTTTCCATTGTTCGGCGAAAAAGAATCCTTTTCTTGGTTCATTCCGACATTGGTCCGTCATTTGGTCAACGGAACGACAATGCCAATGACAGCGGGAGAACAGCGTTACGCTTATCTTTATATACGAGACTTATGCAGGTGGATTATGCGCATGATGGCGGCTGATATCGAATCCGGAGTTTATAACGTTTCCTCGTCGACTGCCCGCCCGCTTAAAGACATCGTCGAAGCAGTGACCCGTCTCGTTGCCCCCAGCCAACATGATATTCAAATGGGCGCGATCCCCTACCGGCAATATCAGTCAATGCTCGTCCAAGGAATGACCCAAAAACTCGAGCTCCAACTGGGGGACCTCAATGAAAGCGACTTCCCCGCCGCCCTCGCAAAAACGGTCGCAGAAATCAAGCATCGAACTCCTTATGAGTAACGAATCGCTAAATCTCGCAAACGAAATTCGCAGGACCGCTTTGAAAATGGTTCATCGTGCCAATGCTTCACATATAGGAGGCGCCTTCTCGATGACGGACATTCTAGCGGTCATGTACTCTGAAATTCTACGTCTCGATCCCGCGGCCCCAAAATGGCCAGAGCGCGACAGGTTTCTTTTGTCCAAGGGCCATGCTTGTTCGGCTCACTACGCAGTTCTCGGGCTCAAGGGCTTTTTCGATCTCTCCGAGTTAGACGGATATGCAAGCAATGGAAGTCGCTTCATTTCCCATACCAGCTATCACATTCCAGGAGTCGAATTTTCGGCTGGAAGCCTTGGTCACGCCCTGCCAGTCGCCTGTGGTCTCGCGGTTGCCGGAAAACGCCGCCAACAGAACTGGCGCGTTTATTGCCTTGTCAGTGACGGCGAACTCGACGAGGGCTCCAACTGGGAAGCTATTCTCTTCGCCCCCCAGCAGCAGCTGGATAATCTGATCTTGATCGTCGACTATAACAAAATTCAGAGTTTGGGATTTGTGAAAGACGTTATCGATCTCGAACCTCTAGCGGAAAAATTCACCTCCTTTGGTTGGTCGGTTATCGAAATCAATGGGCACGATCATGCTGAGATTTTTGAAAGCCTTTCCACCTCGCCTGAGCCAGGAAAGCCCACCGTTATCATTGCTCATACGGTTAAAGGTAAAGGTGTTGATTTCATGGAGAACAAACTCCTGTGGCACTACAAGTCTCCCGATGCTTCTCAACTTCAAGAAGCTCTCGGACAAATCTGCTGATAATCCATGAGAACCGCATTCATCAATGAGCTGATCAACCTGGCACGTGAGAACGAGCGAATCTTCCTACTCGTGGCGGACCTTGGTTTTTCCGTCGTGGAACCTTTTGCCGAAGAGTTTCCTACCCGTTACCTCAACGTTGGCATCGCCGAACAAAACATGGCGGGAATTGCTGCTGGCTTGGCAATGGAAGATTACTGTGTGTTTATCTATTCGATCGGCAATTTCCCAACTCTCCGATGCATTGAACAAATCCGCAATGACATCACTTATCACGATCTGGACGTAAAAATCGTTGCGGTCGGAGGCGGCTATTCTTACGCGGCACTCGGACCTTCCCATCACACTACAGAAGAGCTGGGAATGATGCGTACCATTCCAGGACTGATCGTCTGCGCTCCAGGGGATCCGGACGAAACTCGGATGCTCATCCGTCATCTAGTTACACACCGGGGTCCAGCGTATATCCGCTTGGGTAAAGCCGGCGAACCGAAGGTCCATGAAAGGCTCGGGTCGGAAGTGAGGATCGAGAGGATAGGGCAGATTCTCCCGGTAATTCAGGCATCCGACTCCTCCAGTATCGCGGTGTTCTCCACTGGATCCATGCTCGACTATTGCGCTTCATATCTGCCAGCGCACGGCATCATGGCGTCCCTCTACAGTTTTCCGTTCGTCAAACCCATCAACCGCGAGCAGTTACTGGATCTGTTCCAAACCTATGATTTGATCATCACAATCGAAGAACACCAGCGTTCTGCAGGTTTCGGATCAGCGGTGATCGAGATGCTTCACGATTTCATGACGGAACGAGCACTCTCCAAGGTTCCGACCATTCGCCGCATCGCTATTGATGATCTTTTCATTTCCTGCGCAGGAACTCAAAGTTACCTCCGAGAGCAAGCCGGACTCTGCCTGAAACCCGAATATTTCCAATCCAACGAAATCCACCGAAACCAACATCCATGAGCTCCCCGTTCAAACTTATCATGATCTCCGCAGGCTTCGAGCATGGGGGAAACGTCACCCACCGTCACTTCGATGGACATCCGGGTCTCAACGTTTACCCCTTCGAATCTCAACTGGGAAATCGATTCTTTAACGATTTCTTAGCGTCTGTCGAACGTGTCCAATATCGATATCCGGAGTTCCGTGAAGGCCTCACCGCGGAAGAAGCCTATGAGGATATGATCGACGAAGAAATGAAAACCGTTCTTCGGAAGCGCAACGGCTCGAAGTTCCGCGATGCGGACTTGCAACTCGATGAGGCGGATCGGATTCAAGCATTCAAAGAATATCTGAATGGAAAGTCGATCAGTCGTAAAAATATCATCGCCGCCTTCTTTACTGCCACTTTCAAAGCTTGGCGTAATTACTATAATCCGAACAGTGACACTTCCGCTTATGTCGGCTATTCGCCCGCGATCGGAATTGATGCCGGACGGATTGTCAAAGACTTCCCGGATGCACGCATCGTCCACGTCGTCCGCAATCCATTCTCTGCCTATCGCGACACCAAACGCCGACCATTTCCTCAGCCACTCGAACGCTACTTGGTCACTTGGAATATCTACCACTCCACGGCCGCGATGTACGCCAGCCAGTATCCCGAGAACGTCATCATCGTCCGCTACGAGGACCTTGTCGCAGATAAAGAGACTTTTTTCCGCAATCTCTGCCCACGCTTAGGGATTAAGTTCGATGAGTCTCTGCTTTATCCAAGCTGGAACGGTGTGGAACTCAAAGGCGACATCGCCCCTTGGGGAACTGTACTACGCAGCAATAAGGATTATAACGAAAGTATCATTTCCGAACTCACTCCGGAAGACCGAAAATTGATCGCAAATGCTACCCGTCCCCTTGCCGCTCACTTTGGCTATCCGGAAAGCGAGCCATTCTCGACCCTCTACGCATAGTGAACAAGATTGGGTTCTTTCAGTCTGACGCGGCATCCCAATTGGAAAGCCTCAAGGGGGTTCCGGAGCCGGAGATGAACACCCTGAGAACTGCTCTCATGGCGCTTTATCCGGGCTCCTCCTTGGAAATCGAACCCAATTTTTCGGGAACTCTCAGTTCCTTCTTGGTTCTTCAGACCGGAGCGAGGCGGATCGTAGTCAAAAGTCATCTCGACGATCCGACCTCGTTGCGGGACGCAATCAAAGGTGCAATTCTTTTCGAGAACCTCTACAGCCACAATATCGAGTGTGGCTTTCTATGGCTGAAAGATGTTGGAATCGGAGGAAAGCTCTATCATTTGCTCGAGTTTCTCGACGAGCATCCTCCCCTTCATCCGCTGGAATTGCGGAAACAAATAAGTCATTATTTTTCCGAGCAAATCGACTTCAACGTTCTCAACAGCTCGTTCCCCCCTGATGCGCTCAAATCCGTCCACCAGAACTATCGATTTTATTTCGATACGTTGATTGAATTCGAAGTATTCAACTATCTCGATCGTCTTTTGCACGGAGGGGCAATTTCTGCAGACACCCACTCGCAGGCATGTTTGAGGATCCAAACCAACATCCCCTTCCTCCAATCATTGCCCCGGGGCCTCTGCCACGGAGATTTGAGCAACAAAAACATACTTTCAAAACACTCTCAGGCAGTAATCATCGACTGGGAAGACGCGTTCATGGCCCCTTGGACCTATGACATGGCATTCTGGGCTTCGTTCTTTGATAACAAGAAGCACCTGGAGGTCTGTGATACATGGCTCGAACCGGGCGAGCAAAAATCCTTTTGGCTACTCTATCTCATTGCAGTGATCAAAAAATCGTTCCTCCGCTATCTACGAGGAGACCATCTCCGTGATGAAATCAGCATCGATGATCGGATTTCATTTCCAGCAAATCATCCTGCGGCAGGTAATTGACATCATTCAACCGATCAATTCATGCAACCGAAAAAACTCACCATCGCCATCCCCACCTACAATCGGCCCGGTCCGTTGGCGGAAACGCTGCGCCAGCTCAACGCTCAGGAGGGGTTCGAAGAGTGCGAAGTGATCGTGTCGGACAATGCTTCTGAGCAGATCATGGAGCAAGTAATGGGGAACGATTTCCCCGAACTGACCGGTGCCGTGAGATTTCATCGCAATCTAGCGAATCTCGGGGTCACCGGAAATATCCTCCGTTGTATCGAATTGTCGACCTCCGAATGGATTTGGATCCTCGCCGACGACGATGACCTCGATCCGCACGCGGTTCGCCATTTACTGAAATCCTGTGAAGACGCCATCGATCTTGATTTCGTGGTGTTTTCGCAAGCCGAGAATCAAAAAGGTGGGGTCAGAGTGTCTAGTACGACCGAGCTACTTCAAGAAATTGATTACTGGCATAGAATGGGTTTCCTGCCTGTCGGGATGTACCGTGTTTCCAGCATCCGTGAGGTTCTTAATGTTGGTGCGACCTATGCTTACACTTTGTTTCCTCATGTTTCGATGCTCTTTCACGGCCTTGAAGCGAAAGGTTGGAAAGGTGCCCTAGATAGTTTCGTGCCCGTAATCGCTGCCCACAAGGGGGCGGATTTCTGGCCTCTCATGCTAGCAATCAACGGCTACGTCACCGCCGAATTGGTCGATTCTGAGAAAAACGCCCGGGCGATACTCCGGCTTGCTAGCAAATGGTGTCTCGGTCCGATTGGCCTCACTCACGAATTCCTCAGATTGAAGCAGATTAAGGGGAAGGGCCTTCCGCGCCTCTCCTACAAACACAAAATGTTTCTCATCCGTCAGGTTTCCTTTCGTTACCGACTGGCAGCCTACGCTTGTCATTTTGCCAGCTATCTCCCCCCTTCGTTGACCCTTTCTTCGATAGGAATGATTCGGAAACTTACCGGTAGGGCCACCGAGCTCCGGCCCAATAGGCAGGATGTCTACGGGAGGATCTGAGCCGACTCCCATTCCTCATTCTCCGCTTTCAGACGTGATCTCTGACCGTTTTCGTATTTTCTGGGAACTGTTCGCTAAAGATCCGGCAGTGAGATACTCGCTGCTCTCAAAGCTCGTCGCGTTCGGCTTTGGCCCATTTGTCATATTGTTCGTTGGCGCTTTCATGAGCCCCGAAGAACAAGGCGTTTACTACGTCTTCGGCAGTCTTCTCCAGCTGCGGACGTTCATCGATCTCGGCTTTTCTCAATCGGCTCAACAGCTGCTAGCCCATGCCTTTAGCTCCCTTGCTTTCCATCGCACACAAGGCATTCGAGGAGAGAAAGAACGACTCGATGCATATCTAAGCATCGGGCGTCTCGTGGTGCATATTTACTTGTGGCTTGGTTTCGCCACTCTTCTGCTGCTCGGCTTAGGCGGCTATCTTTATCTTACCAGCACCCTGAAGGATCTCTCAATCGATTGGAAGGGACCATGGTGGGCGATGATCTTATCGCTTGGCCTATCTATTGGATTCCAAGGTTTCGTCACAGTTTCTGATAGTGCGAACCTAATCGCTGAGACTAACAAGTGGCGATTCTTTTCAGAGTGCGCGGGAATCGTCGTGTTTCTCGCGTTTTTGGGATCAGGAGGGGGGCTTTGGGCGAGTTCGGCTCTATCATGGGCACGCAGCTTGGTTCTAGCGTTGCCCATCACTGCTACTCTCGGTGGTTTGGTTATCCGCCAAATCATGACATCTCGAAAACTTAGCGCTGATTATCTCAGAGGCATTGCTCCTCTCCAAGCCCGCAACATGGTGGCTTACGGAATGGGCTTCGTCGTGTTCTATCTATACAATCCGATGGCCCTTTCCATTAGCGGAGCCCTGTCGGCAGGGCTCATTGGCATGAGCCTGCAAATTAATAATATGGTGTTGAATCTTTCGACCACGTGGATCAACAGCAAGATCCCTTTGATGGGGAACCTCGCTGGTTCAGGAGCTGAACCGGAACTTCTGGCTCTCCATGACAAGGGATTGGCTATCACTGTGCTCAGCTGGCTGGGAGCCTCTCTCGCGGTGCTTGCCGCCGCTTTCGCTGGGAAGTTATTTTGGCCGGAAATCGGATCCCGATATGCCACCCTGCCTGTTCTCGCCTGCTTCGTGATGGGTGGCCTCGGGCAAACATGGTCCCACTTGCGGGCAAGTTACATTCGCGCTCACCGTATCGAACCTTTTGCCATGCTTTCCATATTCCAAGGTTTGCTAACAGTCGCTCTCTTATGGTTACTTCTTCCGCAGCATTCCGTTGGTGGAGCCTCCGCCGCCTTCATCATTTCGATGGCAACCAGTGCTTTATGGGTAGAAGTCACCTTCAGACGCTACCGTAAACACTTTACCGGAATCTAGAATCACAGCGAATTCTTGGATGCCATCATCCATCTCGATCTCATCATGAAACTCAAAATTCTCAACCGCTGCCGAGGATGGGCCAGAACTCATCTTCTTACATTTAACACGATTCGATACAGGGTAGAATTTCCTAGAATTCTCGATGCATTGAAAATAATCGGCCGACAGGATCGCCTTTTCGATGGGGGAGCTGGTGGGGGCCAAATGATGCTCCAAGCATACGAGGCGGGATTCTGTGTCCAAGGCACAGGGATGGAATATGACCCGAACCTGTATCAAATCTTGTTGGGAACTTTTTCCGACACCCCGGCATTGACTCCTGAGCAAGGTTCTCTCCTTGAAGTACCCCACCCAGATGAGTCATTCGACTGTGCGATGACCACGCAGGTTCTGGAACATATCGATGATCACGAACGAGCGGCCGCCGAACTAGCCCGCATCGTTAAGAAGGGCGGGCATTTGATCGTGAGTGTCCCTCATCCTCCCGAGCCGTTCCCCAATGTTGGACATGTCAGGGAAGGTTACTCCGAGGACGATTTGAGGCGTTTGTTTCCCGCGCCCGCCTTTGATCTTCTTTACACGGGTTACTCCCTGATTCGACCGACTGTCAAACGTGCGATGTTTGCGGAAAAGCTTCCCTTCGGGGGACGATTCATGCCGGTATCCTGGGCAGACCGCGAGACCATGCTAACCGACGAAGAACGTCGGCAGCAGACCCCCTACGCGATCACCTGCTTGTTTCGTAAAATTTGATCCTCGTCCGCGCTTTGCTCATGAAACGCCTCTTGGTCATCGATTCCTTAGTCTCGCCCCGCAGTCCTGCGATGCGGGGTTGGCTCAAAGCCGCTCCGGAAGTTCTGCCCCAGCGGTTTGATGAAGTGGAGATCTGGGGATTTGGCTGCGACCTTACCGCGCCGTGGGTCCGGTGGCAAAAGGTCCGACCAGTGAGTTCAAGATGGGCCATTCAATCCCTCTTTTACGAACGTGCTATAAGGCACATGATAATGAAGCTCCCGCGCAGCTATTGCGATGAAACACTAATCCAGTGCACCGGCACCCACCTGCCAAAAGTAGATATCCGCTTTATCCACTTTTGGAATAATGCATTCGCCGCAGCCGCAGCCAGTAGACCTCATTTTCTAAAACTTCCCTTAAAAGACAAGATCTTCGGACCGGGGATCATGAAAGCCGAGGCCGAAGCCCTACGACCCGGCAATACCGGCGAATGGTGGTGCGTGAGCAGGGGGATCGCCGCCCCCATCGTCCAAAACTCCCCAAGTCCGCCCATCATCCGCCTGCTACCAAACACCTACGACCCTGTCCGCTTCAACCATTCCACTCGGAACAAATGGCATGAGGCAATGCGGACCGATCTTAATTTTTCAAAGGAGGACATTGTCCTTGGATTCAGCGCCTTCGGTCATTTCGAACGAAAAGGACTTCGGCAAGCAGTCCAAGTGATTGAAATGCTTCGCAACTCCGGTTTCCCCGTGAAGCTTTTGGTACTTGGTGGCGACACACGGGCGATCAGAACTTTCCGTACCACCATGCAAGCGTGCGGAATTAGCTTGGACGGGATTCACTTCGCTGGGCTCGTCACTACCATGGAAAAATATCTCTCTGCGGCAGACGCCTTCTTCATGCCTTCTCACTTCGAAGCCTTCTCCTTGGCAGAGATCGAAGCGGCAGCGCTCGGCTTACGACTTTATCTCACTGCTCATCCCGGCCATGAAATGATTCTACGAGAAAACAACAACGGACGTTTGCTACCTTGGGAGCCGGAGGGAATGGCGGAAATCATCAGACAGGAAATTCAGACAGGCATCATCGGTATCCCTCACTATGAATTAGGCGAAGCCCTCACTGCAGATTCTTACGCCAGGACGATGGGCTCTCATTACGACGCAGCCATCTCCCGCAAGTGGGGATAGATTATCTCGTATTTTCCCTCACCATGGAAACTCAAAAAGATTATTATGAGCGAACTGCATCGAATTACGATGCGATGCATCTCATGGAAAGTGAGCATGAATTCGCTCTCGCTCAGCTTTCCGGGTTGATGAACTATTATTCGTTTGAATCCCTCCTCGACGTGGGCGCGGGCACAGGACGAGTAATTCGCCACGCGAAAGATCATTTGCCAGGAATCCGGATTCAAGGCGTCGAACCGGTTCGCGGACTACGTGAGATAGCCATCGAGAAAGGCTTGGATCCTAACGAAATCCGTGACGGCAACGCTCTAAAACTGGATTACGATACCGATAGTTGGGATATCGTCTGTGCCTTTGGTATCCTTCACCACATCTCCGAACCCGAGAAAGCCATCCGGGAAATTTGTAGAGTCGCACGCTACGGCGTTTTTTTCTCCGATCTGAATAACTTTGGCTGCGGTTCATCCTTCCAGCGTCTTTTTTCAAGAACCTTGCGGAGATTTGGGCTGTGGCGCCCGTTTCAATATCTTAAGAATGGAGGAAAATACGAGAAATACTCCGAAGGTGATGGCATACATTACTCCTACTCCCTTTTCGACAGCCTAGAGACAATTCAACTAAAATTTCCTCAAACACATTTAAGCAACACCCGAGGTAATGCACCCGATCTTTTCCGTAACTGCTCGCATGTTTCCGTCTTTGCGGTCGAGAGCTCGGAGAAACTTCTTTCACGGAGAATGGCAAATCTCTGATTTTTGATAATTTCGCTCCCGAAAACAATAGTCTAAAAGTATGTTCTCCCACCGCTTGAGAAAATGGATAAAGTCCACCTCGCTCCGCGCCGGTTACGAAGTCCGCAAAGCCCACCCGGAATCCTATGAAGGAGTGAAGATTCTCAGCGTACTGGATCTCGCTCTCCGTGAGCTTTTGTCCAGGAAAGGTGGCGGTATGACATTTGTTGAAATTGGCGCTAACGACGGCATCGATTTCGATCCTCTGCGGCCCTACATCGAACGCTACGCGCTACGCGGAGTCCTAGTAGAGCCCCAACCTTCGGTATTCGAAAGGCTTAAAAGGAACTACGAAGGGATCCCTTCAGTGACCTTTGAAAACTGCGCAATCGGATCGACCGAAGGAAATCTTTCTCTTTACTACGCCCAAGTGGATGAAAAGGAACAGAACTTTGCCACGACCCTTGCGTCCTCAAACCGTAGCGCCATAGAGAATTACGCTAAATCCGTGGGAGGGAGGGTTATGGAGATTAATGTTCCCTGTATCACGCCGGCGGCTCTACTAAAGAAACATGGCTTCACTCAAATCGATATCCTGCAGATCGATACAGAAGGAATGGATTTCGAGATTCTCAAGGCCTTTGATCTCGAAAGGGTCAGACCCGAGATCATCCACTATGAATCCGGCCAACTTGCCCCTCAGGAGCAAGAAAAGTCATATCGCTACCTAACCGGCAAGGGATACGAAGTGCTGACCCAGGAAGGGGATACCATCGCCATTCCTGTCAGAAGCTGATCCCATCACTAAGGCAGACCCGATGAGCCACCTTGGATTTGGAACGGCATCCCTTGCCTCCTTGGATGACCGCCGGGCTGTCTGGAAACTGTTGGATGCGGCGTTGGAATGCGGGATCACTCACTTCGATACTGCCCGACTTTATGGCGATGGAACCATGGAACGAATGTTGCGACCTTTCGTTCGTTCAAACCGTGAAGACATCACCATCGCTTCAAAATTCGGGTTACCAGGAAGATGGAGCGGCCCAATACCCTCCTTGCTACTCCCCACGGCAAGAAGATGGGTAAAGCGAATATCCCGTCATCGGCGGGAAACACTCTCTCAGAAGGCAGTCGGCTTTGATCCGCCCATACCCCAGTTGACCGTAGAAGCGATGCAGCGGAGCTTGCGCATCACTCTAAGGGAACTCGGCACAGATTCTCTTGATCTGTTTCTAATGCACGAGGCTCGTCCCGAGCAAGTTAGTAAAGATCTTCTCATTGCCTTGGAGAGCGAAAAGGAGAAGGGTTTAATAAAGGCCTATGGCAGTGGAGGAGAATGGGAAAACACCATGAGCCAAACCACTCTGCCTTGGCCCTATCCTCCCGTTTTACAGGCTCCGGCGAGCCTTGCACTGGCAGACAATCAGCCCGAATGTCTTTTGCAGGCGCCGACGATCATTCACAGCGTCTTCCGAGGTATGGGCTATCTTGAAGGTGTAATGGCCCGTGAAAGCGATATCGCTGATTTTCCTGGAGATCAATTTTCAGGAGGTGCTACCCTGTCTGAAATTTTCCTGCGCTGGGCTCTGAACCGCTATCCCAATAGCCGTGTTCTTATCGGAGCCCGATCGATCTCGAGGATCCGCGCAAATGCCGCCATTGCCGCTAAGCCAATCGATGCTTCACTGCTAGCCAACCAATTGGATTGGTTGAGGCAGCGAGGAGTGCTTTCACAAAGCTCTTTATGATTGTCCGGGCGACCGAACTCCCATCGTCACAATCCTACGATGTCTGTATCATCGGATCGGGCGCGCTGGGTATTGCACTAGCGCTGTCGCTATCTCAAGCTGGAAAGCGTGTGATAATTGTTGAAGCGGGAGGGGAAGCAATCACTGCCGAATCCCAATCCTTTTATCACTGTGATACGATAGGACGCGCTTACTCCGGTGCTACGGAAGGTCGATTTAGGGTGTTCGGCGGCTCCACAGAACGTTGGGGGGGGCAAGCCATGCGGTTTGACGAAGTTGATTTCGAACAGCGTGGGACCGTTTTTCCTACAACGTGGCCGGTTAGGAGAGAGGAGCTTCTTCCTTACTATAAGCAAGCCGAGCACTACATGGGAGTTTCCGGCGCTCAGTATGACCTGTTTCCGAATGACTTTCGAAAGGCCGCCGAACGATTCAGAATTTCATCAGATCTCATCGCCCGAGCCTGTGAACCTTTCCAATTGCATTACAGCGTTTTCACCAGGGAACCGCGGATGCGCGAAAAATACAGGGAAGAGCTCTCAACGAGAGAGAACCTTACCGTTGCCCTCGAATGTCCTGCCCAAAAGCTAATCGGAACCCCTGAAGGATGGATATCCGGCGTGGAAATCCTTACGGAGGAAGGCCCGCTTACCATACGAGCCGAAAATACCATCCTAGCCTGTGGCTGTATTGAGAACACCCGCTTCTTAATGCTGCAACGGGATTTTTACAAACTTCCATGTCTCCCCGAACTACCCGTGCTCGGCCAGTTTCTCCAAGATCATCCCGGTGCTCATCTTGGCGAGATCAGCTTCAACAAAGGCGTATTTCTCCAAGATCTCTTTCGATTGAAAGATCGCAATGGGATTGCTTATAAAGCTAGAATCTCATGGTGCGAGAGTGTGCGCCGGGAAGGCGAACGCCCAGCGGTTTCCGGCACGTTGCTCATGATTCCCGGTGGTTCGGAATACGACGATGCACGACACAACGGCTTAGGACAGCTGCTCATGAAAGCGACCCGCCCGGATTTATGGCTAAAGATGATCTCGTCCGCTTCCCGCGGCTCCATTTTTTCCCCACTCCATCGAACCTATTTGGCGGTATCCGCTGAAGATGTAAGGGATGACACAAGCCGCATTAGACTCTCAAAGCACCGAACCGACGCTCAGGGCAAGCCACTGGCGGAGATTGCCTGGAAAGTATCTCCCGTTGTCGCGGATTCCATCCTTTCTTATCTGGACGCCTTCGAACGCTTCCTTGGGATTTGCAACTTGGGCAAGCTGAGACGTTTCAGTTTCGCCAAGCATCGCGACGACCTACTGGCCAGACTTCAGGACAACTCCCATCAAATAGGCACCACCTCGATGGCGGATTCTCCTTCTGGAGGTGTCGTTGATCGGAACCTTCGGGTATTCGGGACCAAGAACCTCTACATTACCGGAACATCCGTGCTCCCAACAGGATCTCATGCCAATCCGACATTAACAGCTCTTGCTCTCGGCTTCAGGCTTTCCCGCCATCTAACCGAAGGCCGCTGAATTTACCAATGTCCAGATCTCTCGTTATTGTCTCGAAATCACTCGCCCCTTACCGAGTTAGATTTTATCGCGAGGTCGCCCGCTGTCTCTCAACCTGCGGATGGCAAACCACTCTAATTGTCGCAACCGCAGGGGCGAAGGATCATCCGTGGCTTAACCCAGGAGAAGGAGATTCCTCACTTCGCCTACTGGAGATCAGAGGTTTGCTTCAAGACACTCCACTATGGCAAGGCATACGGGCAATGGCTGGATTACCCGCTGATTCGGCTCTTCCCAGCCCCTTATTGTTCCGGGAACTCGGAAAACTTGATCCGGAAATAGTCTGGACTCACGAATACTCCCCTTTTTGTCTGGCAGCCGCCGCATGGGCGTCACTGCATGGGCGGGTCTCCTTGCTTTCAACAGATCTCGGCGACTCACCTCCCCCTTATGCCTGCTCAAAGAAAGGACTCTGGCTGCACAAAGCGGTTTCATTCCTCTTTGACGCGGTAATTGCCCAAACCAAGGAAGCAACCCGACGATCCCATCCATCAGGCGTTCCTATGATATTCGCGCCCCACGCGATTGATACTTCAGAGTATCACCCGCTGGATGGGAATAAGGTGGAACCGTTCCGATTTTTGTTCACTGGCTCATTGGACGATCGAAAGGGTATTCGCAGACTGATCGAAGCTGGGCGCTTCCTTACAGGATGCAGTAGCAGAAACTTTGAGATCCGGGTTTTGGGCTACGGCCCGTTGGCCTCTTGGCTTTCAGAGCAGCCAGACCACTGGCTGAAGATCTTGGGATTTCTGGAAGGCGAAGCCCTGAGGAATGAATATCGCAACGCGGACGCTTACATTCTTCCAACCAGCGGTGACACCTACGCTGTCACTGTTCATGAAGCGGCAGCGAGCGGACTGCCACTGATTGTCGGTCGGAATGCCGGAGCAGTCGAAACACTCCTTGAGGATGGCATCACTGGTTTCGTGATCGAAACCGCGAATCCCCGCGAGATTGCCAGCCAAATGGATCGGCTGCTTAAGGAACCCCAGCGTGCTGCTGCAATGGGGAAAGCAGCAAGGATCAAGGCCGAGAGCTATGACGTGAAAGCTCTTGGTGCTAAAGCAGCGAAATTCATCGTTTCGTTGGCATCACGACATTCGGTTCCCACGGAAACTCCGCCTAATACCCTTTCCCAAAATCTGCCAACAGCAGCCTCCGTTGCTGCAGTGTTCGCCACAATGAACCGCGCGGAAACCGCAGCCACCTGTGTCCGACACCTCGGCTCTGCGGCAATTTGTCCAGGCAAACTTTTCGTCACCGACAATGCGTCTGGTGACAACACCTCCGATCTGCTAGTCCTCGCTTCGGCCGACGTCGAGTTACCCCTCGAAGTCATCCGCTCCGCAGAAAATCTTGGCAACGCAGGAGGAATCAAACTAGCCGTCGAAGCAGCCTTCGATCAAGGTTTCCAATTCGTGTGGATCCTTGATGACGATTCATGGCCAGAAACAGACGCACTCAAGCAGCTGCTTGCTAAAGATCTCCCTCCAGATTCCATTCGAAGTTCATTGGTGCTTGCTCCTGACTCAAAGGATGTGAGCTGGACCTACGAGATCCCAACTCCCGAAGGCAAATGGCAATCCATTGAAAGTTACGAGGAATTCCCGGGCATTTCATGGAATCGCATCCGGCGATCTTGGCTAGGAGCGCTGATTCCGAAGACCGCATACGAAGAAGCGGGTCCCCTTCGCGGAGAATTGTTCCTCCGTGGCGAAGACGAAGACTATCCCCGAAGATTGGAAAGGTTGGGATACTCGTTCTGGTTAACGAAGGACTCGGTATTGCGCCATCCTCCTGGAGGCCCCTACTACAATCTTTCCATCGGCAACTACCGTATCTGCCTTGAGCGCAATCTGACGGAAGACAAATTGTATTATCGTATCCGGAATTTGCTTTGGATCAAATCCCAGGAAATGGGCAACCTTTCTGCAATCTTTCTGGCGGCGGGGATTTTGTACTTGTTGACGATGCATTTCAGACCCTTTCGTCCGGCCTTGAGGACCTTTCGCCAGGCATTTTTCGATGCTTTTTCCAATCGGTTGGGGAAACGCACTACCTTGGGCGATCCTTGATCAGGCGATTCAGCCGGGATCTTTCTCCATTGCGTAAATTCGGCTTTGCACCACTCTAATCCGGAAAGGATGCACCTCGAATCGTCCCATGTCATTGAGTCGTAAAGAATCGTTCACCACCCAAGTTCTGCAACTGGCAGACGCCTTCCTTGTCTGGTCGGCTTTTTGGTGCGCTGGAGAAGCCAGAAATTTTGTGTTGTACTGGCAAGACGCTTTAGCGGGCCAGAACGAGATTTCAGCGATGTCCTGGGTTCTGTACATAGCAGTACCCTTTACTCCTCTCGTTTTGGAGCGATTCGGCTTTTACGAAAGAATCCGCCAAAAACCGGGGAGAAAAGCGGTTCTACAACTGATCCAAGGCCTTCTTGTGATTGGCCTGCTGATCGGCATGTTTTCGGTCTTCGCTAAGCTCGTCGACGCACGGCGCCTCATTCTTGCATTCGGCTTGGCCTTTGTATTTGTACTGCTCTTCATCCGCGACCGCGGCATCCGGATCTGGCAAAGAAGCCGCTCAAAAAGTGGTATCGGCAAGGAACGGGTAATTGTTGCCGGCAATCCGGAGGAGATCGACCTGCTGATCGACGAAATCGGATCCGACGTGACGTCAGATTGGCAGATCGTCGAAAAATTTGATCTGGGTACTCGTTCCGTTGAGGATCTTTACCAATTGTTGAAACGGGATTCGGTAGGGCGAGTAGTATTCGCCACCAAGAACACCGAATTTGAGAAGGTCGCCCGCGCGGTGGAGGCGTGTGAACTTCAAGGGGTCGAAGCATGGATCGCCGCTGCTTTCATCCGCAGCCAGATTGCCCGCCCAGTGTTCGATGCGGCAGGAACAAAACCCATGTTAGTTTTGCGCTCCACGCCTGAGCTGTCTTGGGAGCTCATGTTCAAGGGCCTCATGGATACCATTGGTGCCCTTGTGATTATTCTGGTCACTTTCCCTTTGTGGATATTTGCCGCCATCAGCATCAAGATCAGCAGTCCTGGCGGCCCCGTTTTCTTCAGCCAGATGCGGGCGGGCCGATATGGCAAGCCATTCCGAATGTGGAAATTTCGCACGATGGTTCCCAATGCCGAGGAACTCTTGCACAAGATTAAGGAAGATCACGGAAACCAAATGGAGGGGCCCGTATTCAAACTCGATAGGGATCCGCGGGTCTTTCGCGTCGGAGCCCTTCTTCGAAAGCTGAGCATCGATGAACTTCCGCAGTTGCTCAATGTGATCAAGGGCGACATGAGCTTGGTCGGTCCGAGGCCGCTACCACTTTATGAGGTCGCGGCTTTCTGCGAACTTTCGCACCGGCGACGTCTCAGCGTGAAGCCTGGAATCACTTGCGAATGGCAGGTCGGCGGCCGCAACAAGATCACGAGCTTCGATGAATGGGTGAAAATGGATCTTCGTTACATCGACAACTGGTCTCTGTGGCTCGATATGCGAATCCTTCTAAAGACGATCCCAGCGGTACTTTTTGGTAAAGGAGCCAAATAGCTGACCTCCCATCTCTATTAAGATTACTGCATTTATGCCGATTCTTTCGTCCATTCTATTTTCAGTCGCCTTTGCACTGGCAGTTACTCTCGGCCCCCAAACCCGCGCATGGTCGTGGGGGCCATCATTATTTATCCTCGGACTCTCCGTTGTGGCCATCATTCCTTCTCTTCTTAAGGATAAGCGAAACGTAGGGAGCCTTTTTCTAGTCTTGGCATCCATCACAGTCTCATGGTTTGTTTGGAGAGCTCTAACTTCCCCGGTCGGAGAATTGGCAAGAGCCGATATACTCCTAGTTGCGGCCGCAGTTTGCACCTTCATCGTTGTTGGATCGTTTACCCATCATCGAATCGGGGAGGAAGTTCTCCTTTGGACGATAGCGACATTGGTTGGGGTCAGTACACTGATCATAGCGAAACAAGTTCACGATCCGTCGTTCACTCCCATATTTTCCAATAGACCGGCACAATTACCCTCGGGGTTTTATGGCCATTACAATGAGGGAGCCAATTTCCTGATTGGATCATCCTTTTTTCTAGCGAGCTTTGCATTGTTTGGTTCGCAGGGAAAAATGAGCCGATGGGTGTGGGGAATCGTCGCCATCGGAGGTTTGATTGCTGTATATTTCACCCGTTCGCGTGGTGGAATTCTAGCGACCGGAATCGGAACGATGGTGTTCGTTTTGATTTCCCTTATAGTCGCTAAAAGGCGGGATTATCGCTGGTTTCGGCCAGCGGCAATTCTTCTTCCCTTTCTGTTAATCGCAGTATGTGGATTTGTTTTTCAAGGTTGGGCAGGCGCACAAAAATTCCGATTCCAAGAAGAGGTTGGCACGATCATGGATGGATCCGTGCGCCTCAAACTCTATGGAATCGCGCTTTCCTGCCTCGACCAGCATCCGTGGACTGGTGGTGGAAGCCGAAGTTTCAGCTGGGAATGCAATCAATTCTGGGACTTTCAATCTCACGGCCCAGGTGTCAATCGACCTGAGTATGTTCACAATGAACTCCTTCAAGCTGCCACTGATTACGGACTGATCGGTTTTTTACTTTTAGTAATTTTGATTGGATGGGTGACTCTACTGACGCTTACCCGTTCTCTTTTAAACGACAGCGACTCCATCACATCTGCCGATGCTTGGCGGGCAGGAGCCATTGCAGGTCTGGCGGGTATGCTGGTGCAATCGAGTTTCAGCTTTGTATTTCATCTACTGCCAGGAATCCTTTTACTTGGGCTTTGTCTGGCGAAAGCCGCGACACCGACCCGCGCAGTTGCCTCTACCAATCATCTGACCAGATCATTGCTAGTCCTTACCTCAATACTGGGATGCCTTTATCTCATCCCAATGGGGTGGAACGGCAGCCGGGTTTTTGGAATTCTATGGTCTGTCTATGTCAGGCCCGATGAGTCGATTGAAAATCGAATCTCCAAATTGAACCGAGCAATCCCGCTTTGGGAAGAAGTCGCCCTTTATCGCGAACGCGCCACAACATTACAGCGTTCCGCTTCCTTGGAATCTGGAGTATCGGCAACTCAGAAAATCTCGCTCGCGATCGATGACTACCGCAGGGCAATCAAGCTCCATCCCTATGAGGCAAGCACTAGAATCAATCTTGCGAAACTAGAGAGCGCCTGTGGAAACAACGAGGATGCCACGAAGCAGTATCTCGCTGCCACCTATCTCCAAGGCGGAATGGAGGCAGGTTACCGAGGGCATTTCCAGTTTGCTGAACACTTGATAAGGAAAGGTCGGATATATTTCGAGCAGGAGGATTATGATCAGTCACTGACAACTTTCCAAGCAGCTTGGAAACAGTTTGAGAAGGTTGCCGAAAAAACCCCATGGTTACCAAACCATGAAGAAGGTTTCACGCTCAAACTTTCCATACTGCAAGGCTTAGGAGCTTCTCACGAGGCCCTAGGAAACATCAACGAAGCTTTGGATGACTATAACGGAGCTTCTCAAATTATCGGAGGCTCGAGCTCAAACTATCGAGCAGCACTGCTCTTGGGAGGTCTTGCAAAAACCGCATGGTCTGAAAGACGGCCTTCGGAGGCGTTGACCCGTTTCGAGGAAGCAAGGGAGCGCATCACTTTGGCAACCGAATTGCCTTCGGGTGTCACGCCCGAGATGAAAGCGGACTACGTGGCGTTTCTCGACCGTTCAATCCAGTACCTGGTTGAAGCAAAGGTCGAACCACTGAAGAAAGCGGACGAGTGATCCCGCCAAGGTGGCGCGTAGCGTGGGCCAGATCTCCTTGGTCAAGGAAGCACCTGATTCCAGTCAATCTGCTCCTCGGCGAAAGCGGTGAGGAACTTCACCAGCTTTTCATCGGCTTCCTTTTCGGTGACCTCTACGCCGTCCATCCAGTCCATTTTGCCGAACCACATGGAGGTGGAGGCATAGGCCCAGCGCTGGTCCATTCCACGGACCAGACGGTCCTTGATGTCCATCATGGTCCGTTGCAGGTGATCGTGAGCCAGGCGGTCGTGGCCGACGAAGAAGTAATAGGTCACACAGTTCATCTGCCGGCTCGTTTTCCTGTCCGCTGATGGGATCATCTGGGTGGACAGAAGACGCCTGACGGTGAAGGTGCGGCCGTTGTCGAGTTTGATGGGAACGTCGGTACCAGAAAGGATCGTATGTCCTTGGGCAGGCATACAGCGCTCTGGCCGATGGATCGAGTTGTTGAGATCGGTTCCGGAGAGAACGATCGAAAGATCGAGCCGGTCAGGGATGAGCTGGCCGGAGAGGGTGATTTCGCCCGGGCGAGGTTTCAGACAGATGGCTTTGGAGAACTCGGTGTCCTTTGCCAAGGCACCGATTTCCTCGTCGCTGGGACCGATCTTGCGGAAATGCCAGCCGCCTTCGCTGTCTGGAAGCTCCATTCTGATGGCGGAGTTGGCGACGCTTCCGGCGGTGGGCAGGAGGTAGATGGCGCCCAAGCCTCCCATGAGAACCGCTGGTAATAGTGCGAGTTTCCAGTTCATGCGTCGGATGCGTTGAGAGACGTTCCGACATTGCGCCGAACGAGGACTTTCTTGGCACGCTTCCAAGGCAACCCGCCTTCGAGCAAGGTGTGGATACCTAGAAGAAGCATGAGGGAAAACGGATAGAACAGAAGAAGACCCGACCAGTCGTGCCAGGTGCCGCTGGCCCACTCCGCGTTTCCGTATTCGGCGATGACGAAGATCGAAATCACCCGCAGGGCGTTTCCGATGATGGCCAGAGGAAATGCAGCGAGAAACAGGAGCACTTTTTTCCAAAGTGAAATCTTCGCGACGTAGGCCCAGGCAGCGGAAATCATCAGGAGCGCCATCAAGGAGCGGATTCCACTGCAACCGTGGGCGATGTTCAGGGGTTTCCAGTCTCCCTTGAGAGGCAGAACGGTGGTACCTTGGACGTAGGTTTCCACGCCGAACAATCCGGACCCGCGATGGGCCAGCAGGGTAGCCAGCTTCTGCAAGTCAACCGTCGCTTGCTGGAACGTAGGCAATGGGACGGCCAACCAGAAGAAGAAGAGAGGAAATAGCAGCAATTTGGCAGTCCTCCAGCCCCACAAGTACCAAGCGGAGCCCCAGAGTAGGAACGGAAGGGCACCGGCTGCGATCCGCGGCTGGATGGTGCGGTAGGCGGCCGCATAAAGAACGACTCCCACGAAGATCGCGGCGAGGCCCCACATGCTCCCATCACCCACTGAGGCCTTGAGGTCTTTCCATTTGTAGATGATCAGTCCGGTGATCACGAAGGGAAACAACCACCCGTGCTCGTAGTCCGTCTCTCCATTCCATGCGCTGTTGAGCCAGCTAAAAACGGAGTGAGCTCGGCCTAATCCGAAACCCGTTACTCCGACGTAAAACCACAGCAACGTGGCGGCACTCAAACCGACGACGACCCACACCAACACGTTCGCTTTTCCTTCGGAAGCGATGGGACGGCCGCCTACAGGCTCATCTAAAGTCGGGGGATTGGGCAAGGGCTGGGATTTTGATTTGAGGATTTCCGCGCAAAGTATTGCCGAGGGCTCCACCCCTGTCAACAATCCGCCCGCCCCGCCGCGAACCGACCCATGAAACTGATCAGTGGAACTGCCCACCGCGCCCTCTCCGAGAGCATTGCAAAGAATATTGGCCAGCCTTTGGCCGACGTTCATGTCACCGCTTTCCCGGATGGTGAAACTTTCGTCAAAATCAATGAAAACATCCGTGGCGCGGACGTTTTCATTATCCAGCCGTCCTGCCCGCCGACGAACCACAACATCATGGAGTTGCTGATCATGGTGGATGCGGCACGCCGTGCCAGCGCCGGCCGGATCACCGCCGTGATGCCATTCTTCGGCTACGCCCGCCAGGACCGGAAGGATCAGCCACGGGTTCCGATCACCGCGAAGCTGGTGGCCAACCTTTTGACCTCCGCCGGGGTGAACCGGGTCCTCACGATGGACCTGCACGCGCCGCAGATCCAAGGTTTCTTCGATATCCCTGTCGATCATCTTTACGCTAAGTCCGCTCTGTTCAGCTACTTGCAGGAGCGCCACCCGGACACGACGAACCTGACAGTGGTTTCGCCGGACGTCGGCGGTGTCAAAATGGCCCGCGCCTATGCGGATGCGCTGGGAGCAGAACTCGCGATCGTGGCGAAACACCGGGTCAGCGCGACCCGCGTTGAGGCGATGAACGTGATCGGCGAAGTCGAGGGCCGCGATGTCCTGCTGGTGGACGATATGACGGAAACCGCCGGCACTCTCTG
>Ga0065704_10000454_pt1 | contig 22894 bp, 13 predicted proteins | sample SwiRhicommuniRL2_FD_59091 | JGI IMG/M metagenome (GOLD analysis project Ga0065704, IMG submission 59091) | Switchgrass rhizosphere bacterial communities from Rose Lake, Michigan, USA - RL2 v2 (version 2) | ecosystem: Host-associated > Plants > Roots > Rhizosphere > Soil | place: East Lansing, MI | reverse complement strand
CTCATCCAAAGCACCCTGCCCGTCGGGCGGCTGCGGATTAAATCAGTAGACACGGCTAAGCATGTAGTACCGACAGCGGAGTACTGGCGGACGGGGGTTCAAATCCCCCCGGCTCCACCAAATGATCTATCAAAGACGTCCACGGACGTCTTTTTTTGTGCCTGGAAGTCAGTGAAATCAAGGGTTTACTGCTCTTTTGAGGGCCACAACGGTTTTTTGAGTTCCAGCCATCTCGGTATTCCCGGTGGTATTCCAGCCTACCTGGGGCTAATCTTGGGAATACCAAAAGGTGTCAGGGAGCTTCTCCCATGTGCGCTCAAACAGCTCGCCTCTCCGACCGCCAGCTCAAGGCGGTCAAGCCCAAAGACAAGGACTACGTCCTCACGGATGGCGACGGCCTCCAGCTCCGAGTCCGGGTCAACCGCTCGATGCAGTGGAATTTCAACTACAGGCATCCGATCACCAAGAATCGCATCAACATGGCGCTCGGCTCCTACCCCGAGGTCTCTCTGGCGCAAGCTCGGCGGAAAGCGGTTGATGCTAGGGAAGTACTTGCTCAGGGGATCGACCCCAAAGCTCAGCGCAATGATCTCGCACAGGCCAAGCTAGCCGAGACGGAACATACGTTCGAGAAAGTAGCGACCGCCTGGTTCGAGCTGAAAAAAGACTCGGTCACGCCAGCCTATGCCGAGGACATCTGGCGTTCACTCACTCTGCACGTTTTCCCGAGCATGAAATCGACTCCGATCTCGGAAGTAAGCGCACCGATGGTGATCAAGATCCTTCGACCCATCGAAGCCAAAGGCAGCTTGGAAACCGTGAAGCGGCTTAGCCAGCGCCTCAACGAGATCATGACCTACGGTGTCAATTCGGGAATGATCTTCGCGAACCCACTCAGCGGGATTCGGGCGGTGTTCAAGAAACCGAAGAAAGAAAACATGGCGGCGCTTCCACCCGAGGAGCTTCCTGAGCTCATGCTGGAAATTGCGAACGCCAGCATCAAGCGCACGACCCGCTGCCTGATCGAATGGCAGTTGCACACTATGACTCGCCCTGCCGAGGCTGCGACTACTCGCTGGGTAGACATAGACTTTGAAAGGCGAGTCTGGACTATCCCACCGGAGCGGATGAAGAAACGCCGCCCGCACAGCATCCCGTTGAGCGATCAAGTCATGTCATTGCTGGAGGTACTGAAGTCCCACAGTGGTCATCGGGAGTACGTCTTCCCGGCAGACCGAAACCCTCGTACTCATGCCAATAGCCAGACCGCCAACATGGCGTTGAAACGCATGGGCTTCCAGGACCGCTTGGTCAGCCACGGCATGCGCTCGATGGCCAGCACCATATTGAATGAACATGGGTGGGACCCGGAGCTCATCGAAGTGGCGTTGGCGCACGTCGACAAGGATGAGGTGCGCAGTGCCTACAACCGAGCCGACTACATCGAGCGACGGCGGCCGATGATGGCTTGGTGGAGCGAGTACATTCTGAAGGCGTCGACGGGCAATCTCTCGGCCAGCGCGATGAATGTGGCTAGGGATCGGAACGTAGTACCCATCCGATAGGGCGGCGACAACGGCGACACTGGCGACAGACCGCGTGCCATCTACATCCCTGCCGTCTGAGCGGATGGCGACAGTCGCCAACTCGCCTCGATTTTGGCTTCTCCGGCTAAGCCCGTGAGCATGGGGAGGCTTCGCATCCCCATGCTCACGGGCTAACACTAGAAAAGCGACAAACGGCCACTTTGCCACTGACAGCCACCGACTTCCAAAGCACGCCAGAGGTGGAATCTGGCGCATTTCCATGTGCCCCTCACCAATTGACCCGTGCCGTGGTGACCGATAGAACGAAGATTCAAAGCGCTGCCTTAGGCAGCACCCCAGATGACCAGAGCCTCAAGGTCATGCCGCTAACCCGGTGGCTCATCCCAAAGTGCGATTCGCGTCCGGTGGCTTGCACGGTCATTCGCCAGAATGATGGACGCCCTCTAAACAATCCGCCTAGTGCGGCTGCCCGCTAACCCTTTAGCCCTGCAGCAACGAACCTGCTCGGCCAACGTTCTGCGCCAACCGTTCGCCCGTCTCTTTTTCCAGAAAAGAGACGGGCGCTCCTGACACTGCTGCAGCCCGGATCGCATATGGCTCAGCGGCACTTCCCTTCGTGACAATTGGCGTGACAAACGCCGATGTCACCAATAACAGCGCTGTAGATGATGGTGCCGCAGACCAAGGAATGGACTGCACCTGACTGACAGCCAGGCATGCCCCGGTCATCGCAGTGCTGCTTCCACCCAGCTCAGGATCTCGCGGCACTGGTCTCGTCAGCCAGTGCAGCCTCCACCCGCCCACCGCTATCGGTGCTCAGGAGGCCAGATCATGAGATGCCCTTGCTCCTGGTCGTAAGGAGCCGCCAGTCCCGCGTCAGTGGACACCCTCACAGGTCGCAGGGGCCTTGATCCCTGATAACACTCAGCATTCTTGGCGGGATGACGTGAGGGAGGGGTCGGTAATTTATGGAGGAAAGCTATGCAACTGCGCGAAGTACAAGGGCCACCACTCCCCTTGTTGAAACAGCAGATAACGCCCCTGCCCTACCCGGTCGCGGCGCTGGGCGATCTATTGGGGCCTGCCGTGGAGCGCATGGCCGATGTAGTCGGCGTACCCTGCGCCATGGCCGCGCAATCCGTTCTGGCCACGGCAGCTTTGGCGAGCCAAGCACACGCCAATGTTCACCTAGACGGCCGAATTTATCCGTTGTCGCTGTACTTGCTGACAGTGGCTTGCTCGGGTGATCGCAAGAGCGCAGTGGACCATGTTGCGTTACAGGCCGTACGCGACTGGGAAAGACAGCAGTGGATCGCTTATGGCGAACAGCTCAAGGCGCACCACGCTGCAATGAGCACCACTGCAAAATCTCCGACCTCGAAAAAGTCGGCACAGCCAGCGCTAGACGCCCAACCTGAACCTGCCCAACCGAGACTGCTCAGTGCTGAGCCAACCATTGAAAGCCTGGTGAAAAGCCTGTGCCATGGTTTGCCAAGTATGGGGCTGTTCAGCGATGAAGGCGGGCAGTTTTTGGGCGGTAGCACCATGAGCAAAGACAACATGATCAAGGCGATCACTCACTTGTCAACGCTTTGGGACGGCAGCCCGATTGATCGGTCGCGCGCGATGGCTGGGGAAAGTCTGCGTGCCTATGATCGCCGTCTCAGCATGCACTTGATGCTGCAACCCCGTATGGCAGATCGCTTGCTGCAGGACGCTGATATCAAAGACCAGGGCATCCTGGGACGCTGCCTGATCAGTTGGCCAGAGCGTCTGGTTGGACAACGGCTGTACAAAGCCATCGACCTGACCCGTGATCCAAAGGTGCACCTGTACCAGCAGCGCATTGCCGCGCTCATGCAGAAGCCTTGGTCACGCCATAAAGACGGCGGCCTCAACCCTGCAACCCTAGAGTTAAGCCCCCGAGCCCGTGAAGCATGGGTTGCCATTCACGACACCATTGAATGCGAGTCTGGGGAATTCGGCGAGCTGGTCAACGTGCAAGCTGCTGCGGGCAAAGCCGCCGCGAACGTTCTACGCATGGCTGGTGTGATGGCGGTGGTTGAAGAATCGACTGTCTTGGAAGAAATGCACATTCAGCGCGCCTCTACGCTGATGGATTACTACCTGGCCGAGAACCAACGACTGACTGAACAGGAACCACTGAATAAGCTTCGCGCAGAGGCTGATTGCCTGCTGCGCTGGCTGATAAAAATGAACTGGCCACCGTTTCGCCTGCGCGATCTCACGCGCAACGGCCCTCGCTTTGCCCGTAAAAGCACGCGGCACACTTTCGAGTTATTGCTGCAGCTGGTTGCCCATAACTGGCTGAACAATGTTGGGGACATATTCGAGGTGCGCCATGTTCCGCCTCAATGACGCCGTGCGCCGCTACCTGGCGCAACATCGCTCACCGACTGAGCTACGGTGTGTCGCCACCGCCGCCACCACTTTGTCGCCACGTGCCAATCCAGATGCGGCGGGAGTTGTCGCCAGTGTCGCCGCTGTCGCCACTCCAACGCCTGAGTCAATCGACGTCGCTCGGTTTATCGAGCAGTTGCGAGAAAAAGGGGTTCTGCTGCAGCACAGCGAAAGCGCCCTCCTCATCCGCCCAACACACTGGGCGCAGCTGGACAGCATCAGTCCCCACTGGAAAACTCTACTACTGCATCTACAAACCAACGATCAAGGTGAAGGCAATGGCGCTGGTCGGTCGGCGTAACGGTCGCAACTTTGGCTATGGTCGCCAACTGAGCTACGCCGGTCGGCGCGCACTGGAAGATCTGTTTGCCGGCGGCCACTTCGCCACGGTCAAAGCGCATAGCGATCGCTGGCATGCTTTCGTGCGTTGGTGCCGGTCAGAGGACGGCCCTGGTTACAACGATGCGCGTCAGATTGTTCGACAGACGCTCCAAGACTACATCGCATACCTGCGTCAGCAGATCCGTCAAGGCGAATTGTGCATCGCCACCGCGCAGAACCGCCTGAGCAGCGTTAACCGCACCCTCGCTGCGCTGCGCGGTGATCAGGACGTGAGAATTATCAGTCCGAGTCAGGCGTTGGGGCAGCAGCGTTCCACAGTACGCATGCGTGCGCCGGATGGCCAAGACCAACAACAGGTACAGCGCTTGCTGCAAGTACTGGTTGAACAAAAGCACGAGCGAGTGGCCGCGATTGTCATGTTAGCCCGCACTACCGGTATGCGCCTGCGCGAAGCAATCCTGGCTGATCTGCCACGCTTGCACCGCGAAGCCGAGTCCCTTGGTCGGATCAACATCCAGGACGGTACAAAAGGCGGGCGAGCTGGGGCATCAGCGCCACGTTGGATCATCGCCAATGAAGAGGTCAAGGCAGCACTCCTATTGGCGCGCGAAGCGTCGCCGGTCGGCAGCCGCAACTTACTGCATCGAGCCGAAAGCTACGCCGCGTTCTTGCAACGTACGGTGCTCCCCGCCCGTGAGATTCTGCATAGGCACGAGCTAAAGGGCTTTCATGAACTGCGCGCGGCCTACGCTTGCAAACGCTACGAGCATCTCACAGGCTATGCAGCCCCAGTCAATGGTGGCCACCGCCATCGCATTGACCCCGATCTGGATCGACAGGCACGCCTACAAATCAGTCTTGAGCTCGGACATAACCGAATCGATGTCGTTTCGGCCTACATTGGAGGCCGAGCGTGACCCAGCCCTTCGATATGGCGCTGTTCCTGAGTGGCGTACTGACTGGCTCGAAGGTCACGCAGCAACGTCACTTACGCCAAGCCCTAATCATGCAAGCTGCCATTCAACAGCGATGGCAGCGAGACAATCCCTGGACCTGGCAGCTCAAGCATGTTCGCTGGTTCCTCACCCAGTACCTGAAAAACCATTCCGAGGCCAGCCGGTACTACTACGGACTAACGGCCCAGTTGATCAGGAAAAGGCTAGCCCAGCGTCAAATGAGTCGACCTTGATCAGATTAGACGGTGACATCCAAGCAAAGCGGTAAATAATTTTACTGTACAGATATTTACGCAGCCTGTTCGTTCAGACATTATCGCGCTGAAACCCTGATCTGACCTTAAAATGCTCAACCTCAAACACGAAGTCCTTCTCCGCCTACGCGCCATTGAGCTGATTGCTTTTTGGGAGGGGCGTCTGATTACCACCCAATTAGTCGATTGGTTTGGTATTACTCGGCAGCAGGCCTCTGCGGACATCAATCGGTACATTACAGAGCTCAACGAGGCCGCGCTGATTCATAATCCTGCGGTCAAAGGCTATGTTCCAGCGGCAGGCTTTCAGCCGGTACTGACGACTGGACACGTCAATGAGTATTTGGAAATGCTCGTGAGTCAGGGCTGGCAGCCAATGGCTCAGGTGCTGGAGTCTCACCCTGGGGTTGCTACCGTCCAGTTGCCCGACCGTGCAATTCGACCGGAGGTTGTGCGCGAGGTAGTCAGGGCTTGTCGTGGGGGAACCAGTCTCAGAATTCTCTACGCCTCAATGAGCAACCCCGCGCCACACGAGCGAGTTATTTCTCCCCACACGTTGGTTTACACGGGCTTCCGCTGGCATGCGCGCGCCTGGTGTCACAAGCGGGGGGACTTTCGTGATTTTCTTCTGTCTCGTATTGATCGCACGCCCAGGCCTTGTGATGACCCGGCGCCGAAGCTGGAGAGCGACTGCCTTTGGCAAGAGAAGATTTCTCTTACGCTCATCCCCAATGTGCTGCTTAGCGACCCCCAGAAAACTTTGGTCGAGCGCGACTTCGCTATGCCAGAAGGGCGCTTACAACTGACCGTACGCAAGGCTCTAGCCCACTACACCCTGCAGCGCTTTCAGGCAGCAATTACCGAGGACGACGCGACCCAAGTTCGGGCGCATCCGCTGCAACTTTTACCAACGGATCGCAAAAAGCTTGAACCTCTTCTCTTTGGTGGGGGCCAGGGGTGAGCGTGAAGGCTTTCAGTTATGACTCCGACCTGATTGGCGGCTCACTGCAGGTTCGAGAATCTCGCATTGTGGCTGACCTGCTGCTGCAGAACGTCAGCACCGAGCAGTGGTACGAGGCCATCCAGCAGGAGAACCGGTTGCAGAAACGTACTCCCGCTTCGGCCAAGCGCATTGCCCAGGCCTTACGCAAGCGCTTGGAACGGCTGGACGGGGCCTTTTGGCGGGCTATTCGCGATGGTGACAATGAACTCGCTACTCAAGTGGTGTTCTGCTCGGCCCTAGAGCGCAACCTTCTTCTCGTCGAGTTCATCGAAACTGTCGTCCGAGATGCCTTTGTCACTCGTACAGGAGTGCTTGAGCCCTACCACTGGAGCGAATTTCTGGATGAGCGCACTCATCGAGATCCGGCCATCACTTCCTGGACTGAATCCAGCCGCAAAAAAATGGGGCAAGTCGTCTACCGCATGCTGGCTGAAGTCGGTCTGTTGGAAAGTACGCGCAGCATGAGATTGCAAAACTTAAGGATCCGGCCAGAGACCCGCGCATTGCTGGACGACAGCTACCGACAACGAATCAAGGCCTGTCTGGAAGTATCCAGCGCCGCTGCGCAGTAAGCGCGGAATCAAGGAGTCAGTGATGAATCAGCAGCTACAGGATCGGCTGAATCAGATCCCAGAAAAAATCCTCACCGAGGAGTTCCTCAAGAGCCAAGGTCTTGGCAACGAGATCGGCTTCTGGATTTTCGACTATGCCCCCGAGGATGAGCTACAGGTGCGTGAGTACCTGGACTTCCTAAAGGGGCTCCTGGCCAAAAAGCACAGTCATCTCAAGGTTGCCCACATCAACCTGCTGAAGGCCATGCGCGAATACCTGGACCTGCGCAGTTTCACCGACAAGGCCATCCTGATGCAGCAGAGCAAGGGCGACCAGGCCTTGCTCAAGGCGCTTTCCGGGCCTCTGCACATGGATAAATTTGCTCCCTTCCTGATGGAGCACAGCGGCGCGGCTGAGCGCGATGTTGTCCTGATTTCTGGCGTCGGCTCTGTTTGGCCCGTTCTCCGTGCCCACAACCTGCTCAACAAGTTGCACGCGCTGCTGGGTCACAAACCTTTGGTGCTGTTCTACCCCGGCCATTACTCAGGGCAGTCGCTGTCCCTGTTCAAACGTATCCCCAGCAACAACTACTACCGTGCGTTCAAGCTGGTGCCCTGATCAATAAGGACGATTGCTGTGAGCATTCAAGACATCTTCTCCAAGGAGCTCGACCGCCCCATCAATGGTGTGGTCAAAGCGGACCAGTCTGACGACGCCACCGTGTACCAAGAGCTCGACGAGTATGTGGTTACCAACGAGCTGGAGAAGCATTTTCGCAGCTTCTTCGAGTCCTATGGCACCGACCTGACGGATCCTTCCATCGCCAACCGCGTAGGCGTCTGGATCAGCGGCTTTTTCGGCTCGGGTAAGTCGCACTTCCTGAAAACCCTGTCCTACCTGCTGGCCAACATCAGGGCTCGGGATGCCCAGGGCAACACCCGCAACGCTGTTTCCTTCTTCGATGCCAACAAGCTGCGCGATGCGATGATTCGCGCAGATATCGATAAGGCTGTCGCCAATAGCGCCGATGTCATCCTGTTCAACATCGACAGCAAGGCGAGTTCCAACGACGCCGGCAACCCGATTCTCAATGTCTTTCTGCGCGTTTTCAACGAGCATCAGGGATTCAGCGGCGACCACCCACACATCGCCCATATGGAGCGCCACCTAACCCAGCGTGGCGTCTATGAACGCTTTGTTGAAGTCTTCAACGAATCTACCGGTTTGGTCTGGGCCGAAGAGCGCGACGGCTACCAGTTTTATCAGGACGATATCGAGAAAGCCCTGGCGCAGGTGTTGGCCCTATCCGCCGAAGCGGCGCACAAGTGGTTCGAGGAGTCCGAGCAGACTTTCAGCGTCTCGGTTGAGAACTTCTGCCATTGGGTGCGCGAGTACCTCGATGCCAAGCCGGCCAAGCACCGTGTTCTGTTTCTGGTGGACGAGGTCGGCCAGTTCATTGGAAGCGATACCCGTCTGATGCTGACCCTGCAGACCATCACCGAAAACCTCGGCACCATCTGTAAGGGTCGCGCATGGATCATCGTCACCTCCCAGGCCGACATGGATGCGGTGCTCGGTGAGCTCTCGGCCTCCAAGGCCAACGATTTCTCCAAGATTGCCGGGCGCTTCAAGACACGCCTGTCGCTGTCTAGCTCCAACACCGACGAAGTGATCCAGAAGCGCCTGCTGCGCAAAACGGCGGAGGCCGAATCCCTGTTGCGCACTCTGTGGGGGCAGAAGGGCGACATTCTGCGCAACCAGATCACCTTCGACCGTTCCGGCCCGACGCTGCGTAGTTACGACGGCCCGGAGAGCTTCATCGCCAACTACCCCTTTGCGCCTTACCACTTCCAATTGGTGCAGAAGGTCTTCGAGGAAATCCGCAAGGTCGGTGCCACTGGCGCGCATCTGGCTTACGGTGAGCGCTCTATGCTCGATGCCTTCCAGATGGCAGCCTTGTCGATTGCCAACAAAGACATTGGCGCTTTGGTGCCTCTGCACAGTTTCTACCGTGCGGTGGAAGGCTTCCTCGACACAGCCGTCAAGCGCACTATCGACCAGGCCGGCGAAAACACTGTACTCGATACCTTCGATGTACAGATCCTGCGCACCCTGTTCATGATTCGCTATGTCGATCTGATCAAGGGCACGCTGGACAACCTCGTCACCCTATCCATCGAGCAGGTCGACGAAGACAAGCTCGCCCTGCGCCGCCGTATCGAAGAAACCCTACAGCGCCTGGAGAAAGAGAGCCTGATCACCCGTAACGGTGAAGAGTTCGTCTTCCTCACCAACGAGGAGCGCGATATCACCCGTAAGATCAAGGCCACTGAAATTGCCTCGTCCGATGAGAATAAGGCTCTCGCTGATCTAATCTACAAAGACTTGCTCAAGGACAAGAACAAGTTCCGCTATAGCATCAACAAGACCGACTACAGTATCGGTCGCTACCTCGATAGCCATAGCCTGGAAGGCCGCTATGAGCATGATCTGCGCGTCGAGGTGATCTCGCCGCTGGATCTGGATTACGCCCTTTACGGTGAAGCTGGCTGCATCAATAAGAGCAACGAAGCGCCCAGTGGCATGGCGCTGTTCAAGCTGCCGGACAACAAGGAGTTTTTCACCGAGCTACGCACCTGGCTGAAGACCAACAAGTTCATTCGCCTCAATGACGATGGCAGCCAGCCCGAGCTGAGCAAAATCCTCGCCGACCGTGGCCGGGAGAACCAAGAGCGCAGAAAGCGTATGCGCCTGACGCTCGAAGAGCTGATCGAGCGCGCCGAAGTTTACGCACTGGGCCAGCATCTCAAACTGTCCGGCAGCAACATTCAGAGCAAGTTCGACGAGGCCTGCCAATACCTGCTGGTGAATACCTACACTAAACTGGATTACCTGAAGGTGCTGCAGCAAGAGCCCGAGCGCGAGCTCTATGCCATCCTGCACGCAGACGACATTGGCCAACTGGGCCTGACCCTCGACGGCGAGGAAGGCAATCCGCAGGCAATCAAGGAAGTCGAGCAGTTTATCACCCTGCGCGCCTCCGGAAATGACCGCTTGCTGGTGGCTGACATCATCGAGCGTTTCAACAATCGGCCCTATGGCTGGCCGGACGGCGAGATCCTGCTGATCCTGGGTCGCCTGGCTGCGACTAGCCGTATCTCCTTTCATGCTGCTGGCCCCAGCCTGCCGCTGCCGGATGCCTTCGACTATCTGAGCAACAGTCGCAAGCGCCGGGAAATCTCGGTGCAGAAGAAACGCCAGACCGATGAAGTGCTGCTCAAGCAGGTGCGCAACCTCAGTCAGGACTTGTTCAACGCCCTCGGACCTGCCGGTGAGAAGGAGTTGTTCGAGTATTATCGTGGCCATTTAGAGACTTGGCTGGGCAACCTCAAGAGCTACAAGAGCAAGACCGATGTTGGTCGCTTCCCGGGCAAAGAGTTAATCGAGAAGGCTCTGATCAGTTTGCAGCGCCTATTGAGCAACACCGACAGCGTCGACTTCTTCAAGGCCGTGGTCGACAACAAGGACGACTACCTGGATCTGGAGGAGGACTACCGCGACCTTCATGAGTTCTTCACCAATCAGATGCATACCTGGCAGCAGCTGCAGCAGGCACTGCGTCGCTTCGACAAGAACAAGCCCGTCCTGGAAAAGGAGGACAAGGCCCGCAAGGCCCTCCTTGAGCTGCAAGCCATCGAGCAGAACGCAGCACCCTACAGCCAACTGCACAAAGTGGCCGGCCTGGTGGAAGTGGTGGAGGCAATCAATGCTGCGATCCTCACTGAGAAGCGTAAACATGCCTTGGCCCGTGTCGAAGAGAAGATTGCCCAACTGCAGGCTGAAATCGCCAAGAGCGGTATCGAAACTGCTGAGCTGAGCAACCGCCTGCTGCGCCCGCTTCAACTGGTTAAGGCGGATTTGGAGACCGAAACCGGCATAGCAAATATTTACTTGCTGCAAACCCAGACCGCCGACGAGCGCCTGCACGATGGTGTGTTCGAGCTGGAGCGCGCCATCCAGGCCGAAGCCGAACATCAGCAAAAGCTCCAGCAGGAGCAGGCCAAGGCCGCACAGGCCTCCAATGGGGCCAGTGGCGTCAAGGAAGACAGAGCGCCTTCCTTAACTCGAGTACCTAAACCGGTGGCACCGCCCAAACCGGTAGTCGAGGTAGCTGCCACTAGCGTGTTCAACAAGCTCGGCAATGGCCTGTATCTGGAAAGTCAGAGCGATATCGAGCGCTTTATCGACGCCCTCAAGGCGGAGCTGGAAAGTGCCATCAAGCAAGACAAGCGAATTCGTATCCGCTGACTCAGCGCAGCCTGGAGGGGAGGCCACCCCAGGCTGCAGCCCGGCGTCAATGCCTGCTCAAAAGAATTAGGGAAAGCCCATATGAACACCAACAACATCAAAAACTATGCGCCCAAGGCGCGCACGGCCTTTATCGCAGCTATGACCAAACGCGCGGAGCTGTTTGGCATTCGTGAATCCAGCATCCCCGCCATGTGCATCGCATCGTTGGAGCAAAAGGGTGATCTGGCCCTAATCGGCGACCGCGCCTTTCCGGCCAGTATTATCCCCCCACGCACTGCACTGGTGAAAAAGGTCAAGCAGCTGGGCTTTGCACAAGCTATGGAACAGGCTGCTTATAGCTGGTTCAACCGCCTGTGTGCCATCCGCTATATGGAACTCAAGGACTACCTCGCCCACGGCCGCCGCGTACTCAGTGCGGCTGATGGCAGCGCCACCACACCGCAAATTCTCGACGATTGCCTGGATATCGACCTTCCGGGCCTCGACAAACAGCACATAACCGAGCTGAAACTCGACGGCAACAAGGACGAAGAACTCTATCGCGAGCTGCTGCTGGCCCAGTGCCACGCTCTTCATCAGGCCATGCCCTTCCTTTTCGAGGCAGTGGATGACGCTACCGAGCTGCTCCTTCCGGACAATTTGACCAAAACTGATTCGCTGATCCGCGAGCTGGTCAGCGCCATTCCCGAAGAAGACTGGGCCAATATCGAGATCATCGGCTGGCTTTATCAGTTCTACATCTCGGAGAAGAAAGATCAGGTCATCGGCAAGGTGGTGAAGTCTGAAGACATACCAGCGGCGACTCAGTTGTTCACGCCAAACTGGATCGTCAAGTATATGGTGCAGAACTCACTGGGCGCGCAGTGGCTAGCGACTTATCCCTCCTCGCCGCTCAAGGCGCAGATGGAGTACTACATCGAGCCCGACGAACAGACCGACGAAGTCAAAGTGCAGCTCGCGGCCATCACCCCGGAAAGCCTGAACCCCGAAGAGTTGACCCTAATCGACCCGGCCAGTGGTTCCGGACACATACTGGTAGAGGCCTATGACCTGTTCAAGCTCATCTATCTAGAGCGCGGCCACCGCCAGCGCGATGTGGCTCAGCTGATTCTTGAGAAGAACTTGTTCGGCCTTGATATCGATGGACGCGCTGCTCAAATGACCGGTTTTGCCCTTATGATGAAGGGGCGTGCCGATGACCGACGGCTATTTGAGCGCGGGGTAAAGCTCAACGTGATGGCGCTAGTGGATAGCGCGGACTTAGATGCAGATGCATTAGCTTACGGTGTAAAACTGGCGGACTACGGGCTACAACTAGGTGATATCACTGAGTTGAAGAGGCTATTCGAGCATGCCACTACCTTTGGGTCGCTGATTCAGGTGCCGGAGCGGTTGGCTAAGAAACTGCCTGAGCTGAATCGTTTGTGCAAGTCAACCAGCCAGGATCTGTTTGTAGCGGCTGAGATCAAAGTTTTAGGACAATTGGTACGGCAGGCTGAGCTGCTGGCAGCCAAGTACGATGCAGTGGTGGCGAATCCTCCGTATGTGGGTAGCAAGTACCTTTCAGCAGTCCTTAAAGACTATATTGAGTCTTGCTTCTCTGACTATAAGAGTGACTTGTTCGCGGCATGCGTTGTTCGGTTCGGCTTGTTCTCCAGCCCGCGAGGGCGAGTTGGGCTCATGACTCCGTTCACTTGGATGTTCTTGTCTTCATACGAGAACTTACGGCGCCACGTTCTAAATCATCGAACCTTGCAGACCCTAGTGCGCCCTGAGTACCACGCCATTTGGAGCAGTGCTGCTGTTCCTATATGCGCCTATGTGTATCAGTCGTCGCACGTTGCCGGATACTCTGGCGGCTTCATCGACATGTCGGCTTTCTATGGTGAGAAGCTCCAACCGGTGAAGCTGCTAGAAGCGATTCGAAACAAGGCTTGCGGCTGGTATTACTCTCTACCTCCGGACGAGTTCTCGGCAATTCCAGGGGCGCCCCTCGCATTTTGGGTCAGTAGTGCGATTAGACATGTGTATGCTTCGCTTCCAGCATTGTCGTCTACTGCGGATGCGCGGCAGGGAATCAAAACTGGCGATAACGAGCGTTTTCTGAGGTTCTGGCACGAAGTGTCACTCTCAAGCACCGTGCTGCCGGGTTCATCACCCGTAGTTAAGAAGTGGTTTCCTTGCTCCAAGGGGGGCGACTATAGGAAGTGGTTCGGAAACTGCGAATACACGGTGAACTGGGAGAATGATGGGCACCAGATTCGGAACTTCTACGCACCAGGCGGCAGGTTGCGTTCGCGTCCTCAGAACGTCGGCTATTTCTTTCGCGAAGGCGCGACGTGGTCGACTCTCACGAGCTCGCACTTGTCAGTTCGGCTCTTTCCAGAGGGGTTTGCGTTCGAAAGTAAGGGATCAGTCTGTTTTCCGCATGATGCGATCTCGACTATCGACCTTTTAGGATGCCTAAACTCTAACGTAGTAGGCCGCCTTATTGCAGCTACCTCAGCGACTCTTGACTATTCAGAAGGTGCCATTTCAAGGCTGCCTTGGAAACAGGTCGAAGCATCTAGACCTCATGTGTCCGATCTGGTTAGCAGGGCTCAAGCGGATTGGAACGCCTACGAGCGCTCCTGGGATTTCAACTCCCTCCCCTTCCTGACGACTTTTCCTGATCCGCCAGCCACCACCATCGAGTCTAGTTATGACGCCTGGATAGCCCAGAACCACGGTGCTACCGTCGAGATGCAGCGTCTTGAAGAGGAAAACAACCGCCTCTTTATAGATGCCTATGGTTTGGCGGGTGAGCTAACCCCTAATGTACCCATCGAGCAGATCACCCTTACGGTCAACCCTGCTTACCGCTACGGTGGCAAACTGAGTGAAGCCGAACAGTGGACCCGCTTCCGTGAGGACAGCATGCAGGAGTTGGTCTCCTACGCCATCGGTTGCATGCTCGGCCGTTACAGCCTAGATGAGCCAGGCCTGATCTATGCTCATAGCGGCAACCAAGGCTTCGATCCCAGACACTATGCCAGCTTCCCGGCCGATACAGACGGCATCCTGCCGCTTACCGATAAAGAATGGTTTGCCGACGATGCGACCAACCGCCTGATCGAGTTTATTTCGGTGGCTTGGAACAACGCCCACCTTGAAACCAACCTGCGCTTTCTCGCTGGCAACCTCTCGCAGAAAAAGACTGAATCCAGCCGTGATACCCTGCGCCGCTACCTATGCGATAACTTCTTCAAGGACCACCTACAGACCTACAAAAAGCGCCCGATCTACTGGCTGTTCAGCAGCGGCAAACAGAAGGCCTTCCAGTGCCTGATCTACCTGCACCGCTACAACGAAGGCACCTTGGCGCGCATGCGTACTGAGTACGTCATTCCGTTGACCGCCAAGCTCAGTACCTACGCCATCAAGCTTGACCAGGACATAGAAGCCAGTACCAGCACCGCCGAGAAAAAGCGTCTGGAAAAAGAGCTTGTAGCCCTGCACAACCAGCAAGCCGAACTCGCCACCTTCGATGAAAAACTTCGCCACTACGCCGACCAACGCATCAACCTCGATCTGGATGAGGGAGTGAAGGAGAACTATGGCAAATTTGGTGATTTGCTAGCGGAAGTGAAGGCCGTAACCGGTGATAAGGCTGAATGAAGCGATGACGGCTCTCCAAGCGTAATTTTCGTGTCTGGGACTTTGTGCTAGGCCAAGGATCTATAAATGGATACACAACAACTTACCCAAGGTCTGCGGCATGCTTTCTTCGCGGAAAACCACCGTATTGTCTTCTGGTACGACCCCGAGCAGAGCTTTGTGAGCGAACTGGGGCAGCTCGATCTTCCCGCTGTTCAGGTGCTGAATATGCAAGGCGAATCGACCTTCGGTATCAAGCTCAAGTTGGAGCTTGAGGATCTCGAGGGAAAGTATTTACTTTACTTCCCATTTGCGGAGCCGGATGCCAATGGTGACTGGCTCCTGGATATCAAGCTCTACTCGCGTCGTTTTTATGCGGACAAGGTCTCGCTGATCTTCAACGAATTGGGGCTGCTTCAACAGAGCTTACGCGAGCATCTGGCCGCCCGTGAGCGCTTCTTAAGCAATAAGAATCGTTTGACTAGCCTGAAACGATTGATCCAGCAAAGCGACACTGAGCAGGCGCTGGATTTGGCGATGATAGCGGTGGTGTTGGGGGCTAACGCCAGTGACATCATGACGCTGCTCTGTTCCATGGCTGTGACCGTGGTAAATGATGACCTGGGGCTTGAGCACAATCCCCCGGTTATCGATGAGCTGTACAAATTTGGCCTGATGCCGGCATTGTTTCAGGCACTGCGGGATGAGGTTGGCTACCTGGCCAGTGTCGATGAAATTAATGGCGAAAAGCCGTTCAGCTTCGGCCATTTCCTGATTCGCCTGCTGGCTACCGGCTTCAGCGAAAGTGTCGGTGACATCCCTGGCTGGGCTTCTGCGATTGTCATCCCGTCTGCCAATGCTCGGGCGACTTCTCGGGCACTGCTTTCGCGCTGGCGGGATAGTTCGCGTTACTACAAGGCTTACGACGAAATCTCCAATTGGGTCGCAGAGGCTCTGCATATCGGGCAGAAGATCGGTGAAATTCCGTTGGAAACACTAGCCAATGCGGCCACCTTCGAGGTCGTAGAGCGGCAGATCATCGTCGATCTGAGCAAGGCCATTCCAGAGTCAGATCCGCGCAACCTGGCTTTGTTCTCGAAGATCATTTCCGAGCGCTTGGATAATTACTGGGCCTCTCGTCACAAAGACGATGAAATACGCCGTAAGTACCGTCTGCTCTACTCCGCGCTGTCAGCGGCGATTGATTTGTTCAGCCTGCGGCAGCAGCATACTGCCGGATTCCACTTCGCCAATACCGAAGCAATCTACAAGGCTTACGAAAGCGATCTTTATCGCTTTGACAGGGCCTACCGCCACTATTTTGCGGCTTCACAGCGTGCTCATGTAGAGCTGCTGAAGAAGCTCGATGAGGCCGTTGAGCAGTGTTATTCCTACTGGTATCTCGACCAGCTGGGTCGGAGCTGGGGCGATAAGGTAGAGGCCGAGCAACGGCTGGAGCACTGGAAGATCGCCGGAGTACCCAGCCAGCAAAACTTCTTCGATCACTGGGTGCAGCCACAGTTTGGGAAGAACCGCAGTAAGCGCCTGGTGGTGATCATCAGCGACGCTTTCCGCTACGAGGCTGCGGTCGAACTGCGTGACCGCATCAATGAGAAGCGCTACAGCGAGGCAAGCCTAGCCAGTCAGCTTGGCGTGCTACCCAGCTACACCACATTGGGCATGGCCTCGCTACTGCCACACAACACCCTGGAATATCGGGAAGGTGCCGCCGATACGGTGTTCGCAGATGGGCAATCCACCGCCGGCACAACGCAGCGCGACAAGATCCTCGCTCAGCACAATGGCATGGCAGTGACAGCCGACCAAGTCAAAGCCTGGTCAAGGGATGAAGGCCGAGACGCATTGAAAGATCAGCAACTGGTCTACGTCTATCACAACGTCATCGATGACCGTAGCGACAGTGGCGGCCCGTCCGAGTCGGACACGTTCCATCATGTGGAGGTGGCCATAGAGGAGTTGACCGAGCTGACTCGCAAGATCCTCATGCACTTCAACACCAGCACCGTGCTGATTACCGCCGACCATGGTTTTCTGTTCCAGCAGAGCAAGCTGGAGGTCGCTGACCGCACCTTGCTTGAGGAGAAGCCCGAGAGCGCTATAAAGAGCAAGAAGCGCTACGTCATCGGGCACACCCTACCCACAGCCAAAGATGTATGGCAGGGCTCCACCAAGCATACAGCAGGTACAGCCTCGGATACCCAATTCTGGATTCCAAAAGGCGCGAACCGCTTCCACTTCGTTGGTGGTGCTCGTTTTGTGCATGGCGGTGCTATGCCCCAGGAAATTGTTGTACCGGTTCTGACAGTCAACCAGTTGCGCGGCGAGAAGGCCGAGAAGCGCACCAAGCGGAAGGTGGGAGTGATTTCACCGAAGTCAGTGCTGAAGATGGTGACCAATATCCAGCGCTTCGACCTGATCCAGACCGAGTCGGTAAGCGAACAGGTATTGCCAGTCACTGTGGCGGTCGCCATTTTCGAGGGCGAGCAGCCGATATCTAGTGAGGAGATCGTAACCTTTGATTGCTCCACTGACTCGATGAGCGAGCGCATGAAGCAGGTGCGGCTGTCTCTACTCGGTAGTGACTTCGACCGCAAGAAGGACTACTTCCTGGTCATCCGCGACAAAGACCTCCATATAGAGTTGGAGCGCTATAGGGTCACCATCGATTTGGCCTTCACCGACGACTTTTTTTGAGAGCATGACACGCCATGGAAACCTATCAGGATAAAGACCTGGATCAGCTTCTCAACGAACACTTCGCCGGGCGCGTGGTGCGCAAGGACCTTACCAAGCTTATCAAGGAGGGCGCTAATGTCCCCGTGTATGTACTCGAGTATCTGCTGGGTATGTATTGCGCATCGGATGACGCCGAGGTCATCGAGCAGGGTCTGAAGAACGTCAAGACTGTGCTGGCCGAAAACTATGTGCGGCCTGACGAGGCCGAGAAGGTTAAATCTCTTGTGCGCGAGCGCGGTACTTATAAGGTGATAGACCGGGTAACCGTACGGCTCAACGAGCGCAAGGATCGTTACGAAGCTTCTTTCAGCAACTTGGGGATCAAGGACGCTGAGATTTCTGCAGGCATCGTTAAGGAATACGAGAAGCTGCTTGTAGGCGGGATCTGGGTGATTGCCACCTTGAGTTACTACCACGAGGAGGGCCAGAACGGCTCTCCCTTCGGCGTGACGCTGCTCAAGCCGATCCAGATGCCGAACATGAATATGCAGGAGCTTTTCTCGGGCCGGGCGGCACTGACCACTGAGCAGTGGCGTGAGGCTCTAATTCGCTCCATCGGCATGGAACCCTCGACCTTGGATGGGTCCGTGCAATGGCATTTGCTGGCTCGCATGGTTCCCTTCGTCGAGAACAACTACAACGTCTGCGAGTTGGGGCCACGTGGCACCGGTAAGAGCCATATTTACAAGGAGTGCTCGCCAAATAGCATGTTGGTGTCCGGTGGGCAAACCACGGTGGCGAACCTGTTCTACAACATGAGCAGCCGGCGGATTGGCTTGGTCGGTCTGTGGGATGTTGTCGCCTTCGATGAAGTGGCCGGTATCAACTTCAAGGACAAGGATGGCGTCCAAATCATGAAGGACTTCATGGCCTCCGGATCCTTTGGCCGAGGACGTGAGCAGATGGAAGCTTCGGCCTCTATGGTGTTCGTTGGCAACATCAACCAGAGTGTCGAGTCCTTGGTGAAGACCAGCCACCTGCTGGCTCCCTTCCCAGAGCAGATGATCGACGCAGCCTTCTTCGACCGCTTCCATTCCTACATTCCAGGCTGGGAGATCCCTAAGATGCGCCCAGAGTACTTCACCAACAGGTACGGCCTAATCGTGGACTACCTGGCAGAGTTTTTCCGCGAGATGCGCAAGCGCAGCTTCGCCGATGCCATCGATAAGTACTTCAAGCTTGGCAATAATCTCAACCAGCGCGATGTGATCGCGGTACGAAAGACCGTTTCCGGGCTACTCAAGCTGCTGTATCCACATGACCAATTCACCAAGGAAGATGTGCGGTGTTGCCTGGACTACGCCTTGCAGGTGCGTCGGCGCGTCAAGGAGCAGTTGAAGAAAATCGGTGGGATGGAGTTCTACGATGTCCACTTCAGCTACATCGACAACGAAACTCTAGAGGAGCACTTCGTAACGGTGAAGGAACAAGGAGGAGGGACGCTGATCCCCGAAGGACAGAGCAAGCCTGGATTCATTCACACCATCGGCTTGAGCGGCAAGGGGATGCCAGGGCTATACCGCCTCGAGCTTCAGGTAACTAAAGGCTCTGGGAAGCTTGCCACCTCTGGCCTCTGGAACTCCAGCATTGCCAAAGAGCAGGTGAAGATTGCCTTTGATTACTTCAAGGCAAATGCCTCGCGCATAAGCGCCTCGGCCAGGGTCCTAGAGCATGATTTCCACCTTCATGTGGTGGAGTTACAAAACACAGGGCCGCTGACTCACATGGCGCTCGCGAGCTTGGTAGCTTTTGCCTCAGGCTTATTGGGCCGCTCTGCTCAAGGGCAGATGGTAGTACTTGGCGATATGAGCCTGGGTGGCAACATCGCTCCGGTAGAAAGCATCGCTGAATGTCTGCAGGTGGCTTTCGACGCTGGCGGCAAGCGGGTAGCTTTGCCGATGAGCAGCGCCTTGGATCTGCCGACCATTCCCCCAGAATTGTTTACCAAGTTCCAGACTAGTTTTTACGCAGATCCCGTCGATGCAGTTATAAAAGCATTAGGAGTGGATTGAGCCTGATAGGCTGCCCCTAGCCAGAACTCGGCATGAGACATGCCAGAGTTTCTGGTGGCGGGGTAGACGGATTTTTTCTTGAAGTTTCCCAAGGACCGCCCACTTTCAGTGCTACGGTATTCCAAACGGTATTCCAATAGAATAATTTAACCGTAAAATTCTCATAATTTTCATAAATTTAGACATCCGTTTCAAATTACCCCGGCTCACCTATCAGCTGATACTTAGTAAACCCAATCAAACCGCCTTGGCTTAACGCTTACCCCCCCCCTCCCCTCACGGCCCACCATGGCGGTCAGTAAATCCTGCAGCACCGCTGCCCCAAACCGCCCCCTCCTCCTGTTGGATTTGCACCTCGCAGCATTAAATCCTACTGTGCACGGCGTTTTTGGATATGGACGATAAGGATATGGCCCAACTCTTCCCGGCACTCAGTGCCTGTCGCTTCGACGCTCCCGGCGAAAAACGCCTGGCGGAGCGACTCGAGAAAAAGCTCTCACACGACTGGCTATGCTGGTTCAACGTACCAGTAGGCCCAAAAGGTCTGCAACCTGACTTTGTCCTGTTGCACCCGAAAATCGGGCTATTGGTGCTCGAAGTCAAAGACTGGAAAATGACTTCGCTGATCTCGATAACGGCCAGCGATGTGAAAAAATATGATGATGGTCAGGAAAAAACCGTTATCAATCCCCTGGCGCAGGCCCGCAAGAATGCCTTTGAAACGGTTCAGGCATTGGAGAAAGACAGCGCGCTGACCCAAGGTGCTGAGGCTTACCGGCCCGGCAAGCTGATCATGCCGTACAGCTGGGGGGTGGTGCTCACCGAGATCACTCGCAAAGAGTTCGAGGCAAGACAGCTTGGTGCCGCGATGGAGGGGACGCGGGTCATCTGCAAAGACGAGATGTACGAAACCGCCGACAGTGGCGTATTCGAACAGCAAGTTTGCAAGATGCTGGTCCATCAGTTCCCCGTGCATCTGGTACCAGAACAGATCGACCGAGTGCGTTATCACTTGTTTCCAGAGATCCGCTTGAGCCCTGCCCCCGCCCAGTTCGGGTTGTTCAGTGAACAAGACGCGCCCCTTCCCTGCCTGCTGAAAGTGATGGACCTTCAGCAAGAGCAGTTGGCGCGCTCAATGGGCGATGGCCATCGGGTGATCCACGGTGTGGCAGGTAGCGGTAAAACCATGATCCTGGTCTATCGCTGCTTGTACCTGGCTCGCGCAGCCACTAAACCGGTGCTGGTCTTGTGCTTCAACAAAACACTTGCCGCGCGTTTGAACCAGGTGCTGCAACAGCACCGCCAGGAGCACAAGGTAACCGTCGTAGGCTTTCACGCCTGGTGCCACAGTTTGCTGACCCAAGCAAAACTCGCCATCCCCGAAATGAAAGGGGCGAAGTTTATTCAAGCACTGGAAGAAGAGGTGCTTCGGCAAATGGAAAGCGGCGCCCTCGCGCCCGAACAGTATGGTGCCATCCTGATTGATGAAGGGCATGACTTCAAACCCGAGTGGTTCCGTTTGGTCGTACATCAGGTTGATCGTGAGCGCGAGGACCTATTGGTACTGTATGACGACGCCCAAGCGATCTATCGCGGCAAAGCGCCGAGCACAAAATTGGCGTTCAGTTTTGCCAGCGTAGGCATCAAGGCTTCTGGCCGTACCACGGTGCTGCGTATCAATTATCGCAACACGCTGGAAGTGCTGTCGGTTGCCCATGCATTCTCCAAGGAGTTGCTAAGCGCACGCGACGCCGAAGACGACCATGTACCTGTGCTTGCACCCCAAAGTGCAGGTCGCCGGGGTGAGATGCCACAGCTTCTAAGCCTTGCTGGGCCTGCACAAGAGGCGCAATGCCTGGTTACTAGGCTGAGGGCAGAACATGAAAACGGCAGAGCCTGGGACGACATGGCGGTCATTTACCGGCATACCGAGCAGGCCTTCTGGGTTGAAGAGGCGCTAAAGGCGGCAGGTATCCCCTACACCACCGCACGCGTGAGCTCTCAGCGCACAAAGCTTTACGCCCACCATTCGGTAAAAATCGTCAGCATGCACTCCAGCAAAGGGCTGGAGTTTGGTTTTGTGATGATCCCGCGCCTGCATGAAATGCCAGCCAAGGGCGAAGATGAAGCTGACGAGATGCGTTTGCTATACGTGGCGATGACACGCGCAGTCGATCGCCTGGTAATGAGCCATCAAGGTGAGTCGGGGTTCACCGAACGTCTCGGGGAAGCAATCGCTCAAGTAAAAGCCAGCCTTTAGGTCAACGGCTGTTCGTACAGCGGTTTGGAATAGCCGCTGTCACCCATATTTTTGTAAGGTAAGAAATGGACTTCACACCCATCATCGCCCAGCACTGGATCCCCCTGAGCTGGTTCATCCCCCTCGTCATCTTGCTTTTCGCACTCAAGTCTCCAGGTGTAAAGGGCTACCTCGGCGAGCTGCTTGTACGCTACTTCGCCTACCTGCACCTGAACGAGCAAACCTATCGCCGCCTGCACAACATCACCCTGGACACCCCGGACGGCACCACCCAGATCGACCACGTTTTCGTCTCGGTGTACGGTATTTTCGTGCTGGAAACGAAGAATATGAACGGCTGGATCTTCGGCAGCGAAAAGCAGCCCCAGTGGACGCAGAAGCTCTACAAGCGCACCTTCAAATTCCAGAACCCGCTGCGGCAGAACTACAAGCATCTCAAAGCACTGGAAACGACCTTGGGCGTGAATGCCGAGCACCTGCACTCGGTGATCACCTTCGTCGGTGACAGCACGTTCAAAACGCAGATGCCAGCCAACGTGACCCAAGGCAGCAAGTTCATTCGCTACATCAAATCGTTTAATCAGCCGGTGTTCACCGAGGCCGATGTGAACGCCATGCTGCAAACCCTGCAAACCGGCCGCCGTGCCCCTACCCGCGCTACCCACCGCGAGCATGTGCAAAACCTGAAACGCCGCAGCGACCCGACAGCCGAGCGGCAATGCCCTAAATGTGGCAATGCGCTGCTGGTTCGGACCGCCAAATCAGGGGCGAAGGCAGGGCAGCAGTTTTGGGGTTGTTCGGCATTCCCCAAATGCCGAACGATGCAGAGTCTTTAAGCGTGAG
>Ga0065704_10000447_pt1 | contig 22914 bp, 26 predicted proteins | sample SwiRhicommuniRL2_FD_59091 | JGI IMG/M metagenome (GOLD analysis project Ga0065704, IMG submission 59091) | Switchgrass rhizosphere bacterial communities from Rose Lake, Michigan, USA - RL2 v2 (version 2) | ecosystem: Host-associated > Plants > Roots > Rhizosphere > Soil | place: East Lansing, MI | reverse complement strand
GCCACAGCTTTTCTAAAATCAACTCCAGGGTCCATCCATCCTACAAATATTATATCATATTTTTCATTCAAATCCAATGAAACATCTTTAATATGAATAAAGTCTGGCTTTACCCTGTTAAATTCATAGAAAATGCCAGCATCCTTTTCTATGCCAATAGCATCTGGTATAAATTCTCTAATTTTTTCCAAGAAATCTCCATATCCACATCCCACATCCAAATATCTTGGATTTGGAGAAATTGATTTTGCTAGTGCAACCACACGCAGCACGTCTACTTTTCGATAACCAAAATACGTACCGCAAATATATGGAAATATGAAACGTTCATGAAATGTAAATTTGCTATTTTTTCTGAACTCTTGATATTTTAAGTATGCTCCACGAAGATCGTTAATTTGAAAAGGCATACATTAATAGATTAGAAATTTTCCTCAAATTTAACCTATTATTTTAATATTAAATATCATGGCAATTTGACAATTAATCGACAAACTTGTTTAGTATCAAATTGCCAAAAGGCTTATAAAGTTCTTCTTTGACTTTTCATTATGGCTCGTTCATTTGAAGATTGGTGGAAAACTGTTCCCGGTGATCTGCAGGCAAAATCTCGTAAAGGTGATGAAGGAAACAAACCATTGTTAAATCAGGTTAACTATGTTTTACTTCATCTTCATTTAGCTGGAAAGCACGATGCAAAACCTAGTCACGATGAATTGAAGGACTGGCTTCACAGCGGTCAGGTCGATGTACTAAGGATGGCACCTAAGAAGTAACTTTCCATTTCATTTCTTTTTTTCATATATTCCTGTTTTATTATAACACTGTTTTATAAAACTACATAGTGTTTAAATAGTTTAAAACATATGGTCCTTTAGTGATTTAGTAGATTGCCTATTGCAATACTTCCAGATGTTGATGAACAAAGATGTATTGGCTGTGCTCTATGTGTAGAAATATGTACTGCTCTTGGTCCAGATGTATTGAGGGTAAAACCAGTTGAGGGATGGAAGAGAGGTAAAGCTTTTGTATTCTATCCTGAAAGATGCATTTCAGATGGTGCATGTCTAGGCGTTTGTCCAACTCATGCTATATTCTGGATGAGACCAATGGAATATACACCAGGACAACCAGTTGCTTTACACAAGAACGGTGTATTCGACAAGGGTTGGGAAGAAGGCTAAGAAATTTTCACATACCTCCATTTTTTAATTTTATTTTTGCAGTATTAAATAATTTAATTAAAAGCTAATGCTATTACGAAATAGTCAAAAGAGTATATCGTTTAGATTTCCAAGCATCATAAAGATAGATTGCAACCCAGAATGCAGTAAGTTTATCCACTAAAAATTAGCTATGCAAGTTAGAGATCCTAAACTAAATACTTGTTGAAATCAGCTATCTTGGAAGCTCTTTCATAATTAAGAATTTGGTCCTCAAAACCCAATGTATAACCAATCTCATCTATGCCTTCCAATAGCATTTTTTTCCTAGTCGAATCGATATTGAAGTTCATTTTTTTCCCAGATATAGAAATTGTTTGTTTCGGTAAACTGATCTCTGCGAATGTATCGGTGTTGTTGACTACATTGAAAAGGTATTCTATGTCATCTTGACTAAGATATATCGGTAATAATCCTCTTTTAAAGCAGTTATTATAGAATATGTCTGCAAACGAGGAGGCGATTACAATCCTAATACCATAATCAAACAATGCCCAAACGGCATGTTCCCTAGAACTTCCACATCCAAAGTTATCTCTTGTCAATAAGATTTGTCTTTTCTCAAATTTTGGGTCATTGAGAATAAAGTCCTTCTTAGATCTTCCATCATGGCCAAAACGCCGATCATAAAAAAGAAAGTCACCATATCCACTTTTTTGGATGAGTTTCAGAAATTGTTTGGGTATTATCTGATCAGTATCTACGTTCGTCATGTCCAACGGAATCATTTGGCTTTTGATATCAACAAAGCGTTCCAGATGTATCACCAGATTATAACCAATCTCTTACATCAACAAAATGTCCTTCTATGGCACATGCTGCAGCCATTATAGGACTAACAAGATGTGTTCTTCCGCCAACACCTTGTCTACCCTCAAAATTCCTATTAGACGTACTTGCGCAACGTTCACCTGGTAATAAAATGTCAGGATTCATTCCAAGACACATACTGCAACCTGACTCCCTCCACTCAAATCCTGAATCCTTGAAAACTGTATCCAGTCCAAGCTTTTCAGCATCTGATTTGACCTTTTGGGATCCTGGAACTACCATAGCTCTTACTTTGGTAGATACCTTTCTTCCTTTAACAACTAATGATGCTTCTATCAGATCTTCTAATCGTGAATTCGTACAAGATCCTATAAAGACTCTGTCAACGTGCAAATTAATCATGGACATTCCTGGCTCTAAATTCATGTATTCCAGTGCTCTGACAGCCAATTTCCTCTTGTTCTCATCGCCTTGTGCAAATTCCTCCGGAGAAGGGATACAGTCGGTTATGTCAGCAACCATAGACGGGTTTGTGCCCCAAGTTACTTGAGGTGCAAGATCAGTAACATTAATCGTTTCGACTCGATCAAATTTTGCGTTAGCGTCACTTTTCAGATTTGCTCTCCAAAATTCTATCAGTCCTTCCAATTCTGATTCTTTCGGAGCATATCTTCTTCCCTTTAGATAATTGAATGTAGTTTCGTCAGGGGCAATTAATCCAGCTCTCGCTCCCCCTTCAATAGACATATTGCATATAGTCATTCGCTGTTCCATTGATAATCTAGAAATTACATCTCCACTGTATTCGATTACAGTCCCAGTACCTCCATCCGTTCCTATTTTACGAATAATTTTAAGTATGATATCCTTAGAGGTTATAGCATGATTTTTTCTNGGGTTACCTTCAATTTTGATTAAGAAAGATTTTGGTTTGTACATCCATATACATTGAGTAGCAAGAACATGCTCGACCTCGCTAGTTCCAATTCCAAAGGCNAGAGCTCCGAATGCACCATGCGTCGATGTATGACTGTCACCGCAAACAATGGTAGTACCAGGCAATGTGAAACCAAGTTCTGGTCCAATTACATGAACTATACCTTGCTCTGGACTATTAATATCATAGATAGTTATCCCAAATTCTTTGCAATTTCTTGTCAGCGTTTCCAATTGCATCTTCGATACACTATCAACCATGGGAAGTGTTCTATTTTCAGTCGATACATTATGGTCTGTCGTCGCAATGGTTAGTTCGGGGTGCCTAACCTGTCTGCCGCTTTGCTTTAGACTTGCAAAAGCTTGAGGAGACGTAACTTCATGTACTAGGTGCCGGTCAACATAAATTAATGAAGGGCCATTTGTGTCGCCAGTATTCTTATCCCCATCATCCATAACCACATGACTATCCCAAACCTTGTCAAAGAGCGTTTTTCCCATTATCAACATATTGTTAGTTGATTCCGAATATAATCATATTACTAGCAACGTCTGATTTGCGATAAGAATTAAACTACAAAGTGACAATGCTTAAATTTAGTATTCATAGAAATTAGTTCTAATGTTTCAGCATGACAATAAGAACTATGAAGAGTATGTTATGAACCACATAAAGAAAGGAACGACTACATGTGCTTTGACATGCAAGGATGGAGTTGTTCTAGCAGCCGACACAAGAGCTAGTGCTGGTTATTTTATTGTAGATAGAAATGTTATGAAAATCCAAAAGATAGACGAACATTTAGGCATGACAATTGCGGGGGGTGTCGCTGATGCTCAAAATCTGGTCGATCTTTTGAGGTATAATGCAAATCTGTACAAATTATCAAACAACCAAAAATTGATTCCTGTTAAATCTGCAGCAAGGCTGTGTTCTAATGTTCTCTTCAACCAGAGATACTATCCTTATTACGTACAAATAATCATGGCAGGATTTGACAAGAATAGTGATGGTGCACAAATATACAACATTGACTTATTCGGTTCCATGACCACTGAAAGGTTTATTTCAACAGGCAGTGGCTCTCCGGTTGCATATGGATACTTGGAGTCAGAATACAAAAAAGACCTTAGTGTAAATGAAGCATACAAAATAGCAATACATGCAATTGCTGCAGCTATTAGAAGAAATTCTGGAACCGGTGATAACATCAATGCTGTCATTATAGACAAGGATGGATATCGAGAATTATCTAAGGAAGTAAAAGATGCAGTACAGGCTGTTTATTGACCCTCACTTCTCTTAATTTAATATATCTACTTTTCCTTGTTTGATGAGTCTAGTTAATAGATTCAAATCAAAAATCCGATATGTAATAATCATAAATTGATTAATATCCAAGATAGAAAATATCAAAAACTCAAAGGTCAGGTAAAACGCTTTATTCAAAAAAACAAGAAAATAGATCATTCAATGATTCTTAACAACATGAACATAGACTATGATACTCTAATGCGAATAATAGCTGAATTAAAAAGTGACGGAGATTTGATATAAGTGACTACTCGATATGTTCCAGTAATGTTTTCTGACTTTCTTCATCAATATCATTATATGCATTATCCAATATTTTCCGTATTCTTTGAGCACGTGCAGTCCCAAATCCAGGGATTTTAGCCAGTTCGGCCGCTGATGCGTTTAATGCTCTCTTGGGAGTGTTGAATTCTCTCAGCATTTTTATAGCAAACATACCACCTACTCCAGGCAAAGAAGAAAGAACAGATAATTGCTGTATTTGCTCGGAGGTCTGCTTTCTAATTTTTCGTAATAGGGGTCCGTATGAATATTTTTTCGATAGCTTGTTTGCAATAGCAATGAGAAAACTTGTTGTATGTTCAATGTTTGGCGTATGAACTAAAGGTATCTTAAAATCTAAAACTATCGTGATAAGCGAATCATAAACTAACTGAATTTTCTGGTCATAACTATGGAAGGATTTGTTAGAATCAGATTTCAGATCTTCAATGATATTTCCTTCAACAATTAATAGCGGTGAAGAAAAATGTTTGATGAGCTGCGAACACTGAATAAACAATCTTCCATCGTAAAAAGAACTTAACAAATCAGAAATAGTTTTCCTTTCGATTGCTACATTGTTGAAGACAATATAATCTCCAACTTTCAAAGTAGCAAAGTCTACAAAAACCCCTGATTGCTTCAGCAATTCTGGAATTCCACTGTTTCTTTCTCTTTTATCGACCACTATCCTCAAGAATCATCTACATAGAAAATATCACTAAAGTTTTAAAAATATTGGTATATTATTAGAGCCTCTAGTGGGACTCGAACCCACGGCCTAAGGTTTACGAAACCTTCGCTCTACCAACTGAGCTATAGAGGCCTATCATGGTTACATTTTCAATAAGATAGCCAATTTAACTATTTTCTAATTTGATAAAGTATTTTTGTACATCCTGCTGAATTTCATATTATTATAAAACAAGATTAAATAGTTGAAAATTCAAGTTTTCAAAAGTGAAAATTTCAATCTCTGGTATTCGTGGTATCTTTGGACAAGATTTGAATCTACACACCATTATGAATTTTTCAAGATTATTTGCATCATTTCTCATTAATAATTCTACTATAACAGAGAAGAAATGTCTGGTTGCAAGAGATACAAGGCCTTCAAGTTATCTAATTCTTCAAACAGTATCAGCAGCGATTATGGAACAAGGAATAAATGTGTTGGATCTGGGCATCGCTCCAACACCATTCGTATTCCATGAATCAATAAAGTATGGTAACGGTGTAATAGTAACAGCATCTCATAATCCTTTTGAATGGAACGGTCTAAAATTTATAATTAATGGAAGGGGAATTTTTGAGAAAGAACTTGATTTAATTCAACAAGAAAATATCCTATCAGGCACGCAATTTGGAGAAATGTATGCGTTAAATTCAAACTATATATCCGATATTCTTGAATTATTGAGAAAGACCGGATATCTTGAAGACAATAGAAAAAAAAGAAATACGATCGGCCTGGATCCTGGAGGAGGAGCTATATCTTCATATATTCCAAAATTATATAATTCATTAAATCAAAAATTCTACACAATTAATGACATTGCAGGTATCTCATCAAGATCTCCCGATCCTACAACAGATGACTTACTTGAACTAAGAAAGCTTGTATTGTCTAAAAAGCTAGATTTGGGATTTGCATTTGACATGGATGCAGACAGACTTGTAGTAGTGGATAAAAATGGTAACAAGCTTTCACCAGATCTTACACTTTTATTATGCATTGCAAGTGTGTTAGACCATGGTGCAAAAAAATTTGTTGCCAGCTTGGATACTAGCAATAGTATTAAACGCATTATAACTGAATATGGTGGATCTTTATATCATTCTAAAGTTGGAGAAGCTAATGTAGTAAAAGAAATACTTCGGTTAAATGCAGACGCAGGTGGTGAGGGAAGCAGTGCTGGCTTTATAATGCCAAAATTTGACATGTGTAGAGATGGGATATTGGCCAGCACAATTATCTCCTCATTAAGTGATGAATTATACAACCATTGTATGGAAATTGCATCAAAATACTCAACTATTAGATCAAAAATTCCTATGGAATCGAGTTTTCAGAAACAAGTAATAGAAAAATTCGGAGACAATTTTCAGGAAAAGTCCTATGATATAGTAAGGATGGACGGTACGAAAATTATGATTGATGATAATTCTTGGATTCTAATTAGATCCTCTAATACAGAACATGCTGTTAGAATTTCAGTAGAATCAACTCCGGAGAATGTANTAACTCTTTTTAATGAAGTTAAACAAAAGGTATTGTCTATTTATGAAGAGATTAAATGAAAGAGAAATTATANATCTATTTAATTCATATTTTAGTAACCCCTTACTTGATAAGGTAAAGGGAGATGACCTAGTAATTTCTCCGCTCAAAAATAGCGTGATAAAGCAAGCGATCAAAACAAACCGGATGAACATTGTACTAAAGAGTGATATGTTAGTTGAAAGCACGGATGCGCCAAAAATTATGAAACCGTGGCAAATAGCAAGGAAGAGTATATTGGCGTGCGTAAGTGATTTTGCTTCCAAAGGTATACGACCCTATGCATGTCTTATTTCTATAGGAATATCAAGAAAATATTCAAAAAAAGACATAATTGATCTGGCGGCTGGATTTTCGCTTGCATCAAAGGAGTACAAAGTACCAATATTGGGAGGAGATACCAATGAATCCAAAGAGTTAACTATTGACTGTAATATGGTGGGCATTACTTCTTTATCACGTAATAAAATTCCAAGTAGAAACGGTGCAAAAGCTGGTGATTTAATAGTAACATCCGGGAAATTTGGATATACTTCATCAGGATTGAAAATAATCCTATCTCACCTGCCCGCTGAAAAAAAATTTAAAACAAAATCTGTGTCGTCGGTAACGTTCCCAAAGCCGAAAGTTGAATTTGGATTCCGGCTTGCAAAATACTTTTCATCTTCAATTGATTCTAGTGATGGGCTATCTTCTTCACTATACCAACTTGCTAGAGATAGTAAGAAGGTTGACTTAATCATTAATAAAATCCCTAAACCAAAGGAATTGTGCCATTTCGCCAGTTTGAATTCCATCAGTATCGAGGATTTGCTTTTTTTTGGTGGAGAAGAATATGAAACCGTTGCTACAATCCCAGAATCAAATTTCAAGAAAATGCTCAATGAGGCTAAAAAGCACAGAATCCATGTATTTCATATTGGTGAGGTATTAACAGGTAGAGGGAATGTTTTCTATGAAAAAGAAGGAATACACAAGCTTGTTAGAGATAAAGGATTTGTTCATTTTGCAAAATAAAATTTTGCGAACATGATCTCTAAAATTTGTTTGAGGTTTATACTCTTCTTCCCCTACGGCCACCGGGTTTCCTCGTTGTATCATGAGGAATTGGAGTTACATCATCAATCCTACCTATCCTAAATCCCGCTCTGGCAAGCGCCCTAATTGCAGCCTGAGCACCGGGTCCTGGAATTCGTGGTCCTACGCCTCCAACAGCTCTTACTCTTATATGCAAAGCGTTGATACCTTTGGTTTTTGCAATATCCGCCGCGGCTACTGCAGATTTCATTGCAGCATATGGAGATGATTCATATCTGTCGGCAGTCACATGTCTCCCCCCAGAACTAAAAGCAATCGTCTCAGCCCCGCTAATATCCGTGATATGAACTAGAGTGTTATTATAGCTACTAAATATGTGGGCTACACCCCATTTGTACTGAATTACTTCTTCAACTTCTGACATTAAATCGTTAAATTAAATTTTTCAAAGGGTGTTAAAAACCTATCCTACTTGTATACAGGCAATTAGGTTGATTCTCATATTTTAAACACAANACAAGTAACTATTAAGTCAAATAAATACACAAGCTTCAGCACAACTTTAATGAAGTGGATTATCCTGTAAATTATTTATGAAATGGTTCAATCATGACAAAACAGACGAGGAACCCAAGCTGATAGGCTGCAAGTATTGTGATATGAAATTTCAAGACAAAGAACGATTAAAAAGACACACCAGGAAAGCCCACAGTGAAAAAGGTGGAGACATGCCAAAGTTCAATCTTTTTGGCAATTAGAGTCCATTTAGACAATAAACATGTTTCCACTTCATGATGACGCCCAGAGAATCCACGGTAGACCGTACGTAACTTACCTGATAATTGCCATCAATGCTATAGTTTTTTTAGTAGAAGTGATTGCTACAGCAAATTTTTCTAATGAAGCGGCAACAAATACTTTGTTCCAAAACTATGGTGCTATTCCATATAAATTACTTCAAGGTGATATATTTTCGGCTGTCAGTGCAATGTTTCTACATGCTGGTGTAGCTCACCTTATAGGTAACATGTTATTTCTGTTTGTGTTTGGGGACAATATTGAAGACAAATTTGGTCGAATAAAATTTGTCCTTTTCTACATTGGTTGGGGTCTAGCAGCAGCTTACTCCCACAGTTTCTACGCAATGTCTACAGGCGAAGGAGGAATTCCTGCTATTGGTGCATCAGGAGCAGTTTCTGGAGTACTGGGAGCATATCTTGTGCTATTTCCAAGAGCAAAAATATTTACGGTAATTGCTGCATTTTTTATTACAACGGTAAGAATACCGGCCATAGCATACATTCCTTTTTGGTTTATAATGCAGCTTATCTTTAGCCTATTGAACCAATCTGGTGGTGTGGCCTATGTTGCACATATTGGAGGCTTTCTCGCGGGATTGCTAACAGGATACTTATTGAAGAACGTGGTTACTAGAAATGGAATGGCAGCACCGCAAATGCGATATCCAACAAGGGATCGGCAAAAAATTAGTAATATCCCAGACATGACTATTCATACTCAACCAGAGGTCATCAAAGGATCTAATTTTTATGAAATTATTGCCGAAATGCCAGGACTGGCGTCCCAGTCAGATATACAGGCAAGCTATGACCCGAACACTCAGAGTGTAAGGATATTTACCAGCGGTCCGAGAAAATATGACATAAACGTTAGAATATCTGATATCCAAGATGGAAATATCAAAATTGATCAAATAGAATATCTCAATGGGATAGTACGGATTAGAATATCAAAGTAACTTTGATATTTTTTGATGCTTGAACCTTGTAAATATATCTGAATTATTTTGTTATTTGATCAATAATTGATGAATCATACAAGCTTCTACTTAATTCCCTGTATTTCTTATTAATAAAATCTAGGGATTCAACGAGCTTCTTTGATTTTCCATATTTGAATCGAACTAACTCTTTGTGTTTCCAAAAATGCTTTGCATCTGCAACATATATAGTCGTAAAATAATCAGGGCCAATAAGATTATCTGGCAACTTGATATTGTAGGGGAAAAGATACTCTACACCAAACCATTCGTCTCCGTCAGGATAATCATTACCTGTCATAATATCAAAATAAAGATGTAGTTTATCCTCTACAGTGAATCCTTCGTCTTTTATGAGAGGGTGTCTAACATTTGATTTATGATAATCAATTTTTAACAATTCTAGTTCAAAATAAGTTTTTATTATTGCTCGCCTAAAAATTTCATTGGATTCCCTCAGATTCAAAGATAATATAATAACACATGATGACTATTTTATAATCTTTTTAGCAGAAGAATGAAAAATTTGTTATGCCAGCTTGAAATCATTTGAATATATGGAATCGTCTACATAATTAATATAATAGCAAAAAATCTAAATCATCACTTAAGCGGGGGTCGCCTAGCCTGGTAGGGCGTGGGATTGCTAATCCCATGTTCGCAAGAACTCGTGGGTTCGAATCCCACTCCCCGCGCTTCTCTTCGAGACTCCCCGCCCACAACTGGTAGGTTCGAATCCCGAGCCAAAANTAAGTCTTAGACTGCTTAGCAGGAAAAAAATTGTCAACATACGCCTAAAGAACTCCTTGAAGAATATGAAACCGAGATGGTTTAAGGAAAAATCTGGCAATAAATCTAAAAATGCTTTGTGAAATGAGTAGCATGAAAGNTGAATCTATAATCCTTAAGTAAGAATTTGAGCATCTAAAGCTCATGAATAAAGAATTAATCGTCATTGGAGCTATGATATCGATGTTAGTTTTTACTACATCAGCAAACAACCTGAGTGCTCAAAACGTGACCACAAATGCCTCAAATGCTGCGGGTAATATGACAGCTTCAGCTAACCAGACTGCCTCCGAACTCGGCCAAAACGCATCTACTGCGTTAAACAGAACAGGTGAATCATTACAAGAAATGGGAAAAAATGCTACTGAAGTTGGAGGAGACATACTCAATAAAACTGGCGAAGCCGCCCAAAAAATTGGCGAAGGAGCTGCAGGAGTTCTTGGTAACTTAACTGGAGAGATAAAACAAGGAATAAACGGGAATAGTAGCAAGTAAACTGAAATAATTATTACACTTTTATTATTTGTAGTTCATAAGACTGCTCCCAGTACTTATCATCCTGTTGGTGCTTTCATTAGATTTTGAAAATTGCTAAATAAATTACAATTGCTAGACCATTCCGCAATCTAGTTAGAGCAAAAAATAAGAAAAATGATGAACTAATCTTTAGAAAACTGAGGCCAAATAAGAAGCAAGAAATGAAAAAAGGAAGAAGAAAGGATCACTTTTCTTCCAATTCCTTTATCCTCTCCCTAATTCCTTGAACTTCCTTCTCAAGACCTTCACTGTATTCTTTTAGCAAAGTAATCCTCTCTTCCCTTGTTAGAAAGTTTCTAACTTGATCTACTCCTATCCCACAGCATCCGAATCCCATTCAATCACCTCCTACTCTCCATTATCGGTCATACGATATATAGNAAAACCATGTATTTATATATATCGGACATCCAATATTACGTACATTGCGAAGTATTGATAGCGAATGTTGCGATATGAGGGGATTATTGGGCTTTCTAATCCTCTTTTTGCTCTCAAAAAAGGCAATGCACGGTCAAGAAATAGCTAATGAGCTGGCAAAAAGAAGGGGAGAAAAACCTAGCCCAGGAACAATTTATCCAGCTCTTAGGAGTCTCAAAGATCTCGGGTTCCTAGATGAAGAGAAAGAAGGCAAGATCATAACGTATGCACTTTCTCCTAAAGGAGAAAAAGCCTTTGAAATAGCCAAGAAAAGGTTCACGAGGACATTTTTGGGANTCATCACATAAACTAGATTGTGAGCACGTTTTNGTCGTAAGAGTGCAAATAATATTAGTACGCATTATTATCCGCTTGCAAGGTAAAAGTTCGTTTGAAATAGTTTACAGGATAAATCATAAAGGATAAGACTCACTTAACCATGAATTGATTACAATCAAAAATGACTTGGACACAATAGATTCAATTCTATATGAGACTCTAAAAATAACCCCATTTAAAAGAGATTATGACATCTCATTTGGGAAAATAGCAACTATTCTAAATCGTTACAATCTAAATGAAAATTCAAGAAACCTTCGCTTTAGATTTACTTTGTTTATGCAAGAATTTTTTGATTCTGTGCCACAAGATCAGTGGGACTTAAAAGATCCAAAATTCATAAAACAATCCGAAGAATTTGCGATTAGAAAATTCAAGGGATGGGTTATAGAACAAGTGACATAAAGAGTACACTTCAAGCTTTACATATCACATATGTTTCGAATTTGCAATCAGATAGTAATAGTTTCATTGACATAATATTTCGTACTTTATGAAGGAGTGGCTTTTTCGCCGGTATTTAACGGTTTGAGTTCCACAATCAGTCCTTGGTCCCAATCGTATTTTACCTTCATCAAGTCTGAGACCTGTGCAGCTAACTGAGTTTCCTTCAAAGGTTCGACTAATCTAGCGAGACCACTAAATGTCAATCTGTTAATTCTGAATGAAATTTTAGGATCATGACTAATGTTTCTAACCCAGTGTGCCGTTCTGCCTAGTTCTGACATTACGTAATATTTTCCGTTATTCTTTACATACCATATTTCTATTATATGCTCTTTACCAGTTCTCCAACCGGTCGTTGTCAAATATAGAAATTGTTGGTCTTTCAAGGGCTCATCATCAAATTGTGACTAAGGTTAATACCACGCAAAACTATCATAAAACCTTGACCATATTATTGAGATGTTGTGGGCCAGAAAATACAGATGTGGCTCAGACTTTAAAGCAAAGTATGAATTCGTAGAATTAATATCAACCAGGCGATGATTTGTATGAAAAGTGAATAATAAATATGGATGCATATTTAGAAGAAGAGCTATACGACATTCTTACATATTGTATACAAAATTCTGATGCTGCAGATTTTGAAGAAAAAAACAAAGAGTATTTACAATTGGTAAAGAGCTTTATTCTGATGGAGGAATTGACACTATGGAAAATATGTTTTATTCAATTGAATTTAGAATAAAAGATGAAATCGGCAAGGATGCCAATCCATATCGATCCTGGTGGTACGGCATATCAAGCGAATGGAAATATTAGAGCTTAAAATAAATCGATGTTGTTACCGCTAATGCATGTTTTTTTATTTTTATCTAAAGAACCCCTAAACGTTGTATAAAAATCAAAGAGAAGAATTTTTTTTACAAATAAATACAATAAAGTGGTATTAGAAATTATAACGAATTGAATCTGTATAGATCGGTAGCAGCTTGCGCACTATGTCATCAACTTACTCCCACTGAGACGATGATCAATACAAGACTAGGAAAAGTATGCATAAAATGTGATATCCAAATGACCAAAACGAATAATCGAACCAGCATAAGCAAAACAAGTAAGAGTCCTAAGAAATTAATAAAACCAATGAAGTGACTGTATTTTGATATTTTATAATACTTATATGTAAAGCGATAGGCAGTTAATGATCGATGCACAGTCAGATTATGAGATCTGAGAGAAGGAAGAATTACGAACTTTGTAAAATTCCCAGTTGTCATCCTTTTGTAAAATGGGCCGGTGGCAAGAGCCAATTATTACCTCAAATAATACGTCATATTCCACAAAAGTTTACCAGATATTTTGAACCGTTCCTCGGAGGAGGTGCGGTTTTCTTTTATATCGCTCTCTATAATAGGAACGCAATTCTTTCTGACATAAACGCAGATTTAATTAATGTTTATAAAATCATAAGAAATAATGTAGAAGAGCTTATTGCGGCTTTAAATTATCACCAAACTGAATACAATAAGTCTCCAAAAAGATACTACTATGAATTGCGAGATTCAAAAAAAGTATTTAATAATATAGAGAAAGCTGCACGCTTCATAACACTAAATAAAACATGCTACAATGGACTATATCGTGTAAATAAGAACGGTTTGTTCAACGTTCCAATTGGACGATACAAAAACCCACTTATCTGCGATACCAATAACTTAAGGAAAGCGAGTATGGTACTAAGACACCNTGGACCCTCGTTGAGAATCGGCGATTACAAGAAAATATTAGGGGAAAAAGCCGACAAGGATGATTTTGTATATCTTGATCCACCGTTTCATCCTGTGAGCAATACTGCGAATTTTACCAGTTATACCAATAATGGTTTTACGCTTGAAGATCAGAAGGACCTTGCAGTTATATTCAAAGAGCTGACAAGAAGAGGATGTAAACTCTTACTTAGTAACTCAAACACTGAGGAAATAAGAAGGCTTTATTCAGACTATTCTCATTTTACTGAAATAACCANTACGAACAGATCTATTAACGCAATTGGGTCTAGAAGGACGGGACATGAAGAATTGCTAATAAGAAATTANTCGCAATAGGGTAAATACAATAGTGGATAGCCAATAATNAAGTCCTACTTTATCAGTTTATCTTGAGTAGTAACTNCTGTCTTACTAATATATGGAAAAGAGATAACAAGGANAAACAAAATACAAAGTCCTGTCTTGATTTTTGATTTTTACCTCATTTATAATCTACACTTGAATATCCTACGACGTGGATAATTTCCTGGCATGTGATATCACTGCATTTATAACTATGTAGACAAAATTATTTTTGTATGAATTCGCAGAGTGAAACATACAAAAATAGTGTATTTCTTTCACCGAAATCAATTGCGATTATAGGAGCCTCCGAAAAACCAGGAATAGGAAGAGCAATTTTTACCAACATCAAGAATGGCTATAAAGGTAAAATCTATCCAGTCAGCCCTACTAACGAGTATGTTTCTGGAATTAAGGCATACAAGAGTGTTCTTGACATACCAGAGGATATAGATCTTGCAGTGGTGGCAACCCCAAACAAGATAGTTCCAAAGGTTATGGAAGAAGTCGGAATGAAGAAGATTCAGGGTTCCATTATCGTTTCAGCCGGCTTCAAAGAAGTTGACGAACAGGGAGCTATTCTTGAAAGGGAAGTGGCTGCAATATGCAAAAAATATGGTACCAGGGTCATCGGTCCAAATTGTCTGGGTATAATGAGCCTATCTAAACAGAACATGATGAATTCCACATTTCTGAAGATTACACCAAAGCATGGAAATATTGCTCTAGTGTCACAGAGTGGAGCTATTTGTGCTGCTACTGTAGAAGATGCTATGGCACAGGGAATAGGTTTCTCGAAGGTAATTAGTATGGGAAACAAAATAGACGTTGATGAAAATGATGTATTGGAGTTATTATGCCAAGATCCGGAAACTTCTGTTATCATAATGTACCTTGAAGACATCCATGATGGTAGAAGGTTTATGGACATTGGCAGGAAAACAACGAAGCAATTCAAGAAACCAATAGTTGTGATAAAGTCTGGCAGAACTCCAGAAGGGGCAAAGGCAGCAATGTCTCATACAGGTGCATTAATGGGAGCCGACGAGGTTTATGATGCGCTATTTTTGCAGAGNGGTGTAATTAGAGTTGACACTATGCAGGAACTTTTTGATNTAGCAACTGCATTTTCAAAACAGCCAGTTCCCAAAAGCNACGAAGGAACCGTGATTGTTTCAAANGCAGGTGGACCNGCCATAATATCCACAGATGCATGCTCAANATANGGAATGAAGCTAGCTGACATAAGCAATTCAAGAGAGGAAATATCAAAGGTGATACCGGCCCACGGGTCTGCAAGGAACCCAGTTGATATTGTGGGAGATGCGGATTTCAACCGATTTGAAAAGGTCCTGAACGAAGTGGTCTCAAATCCAAATGTAGGCTCAATTGTTACCATGTGTACTCCCTCCGCTACTCTTGATTATAATGATCTTGCTAGAACTATTGTCAAGACCACAGCCAATTCTGGAAAAACTTCTCTTGCAGCGCTTATGGGTCTTGCAGAAGGAACAGAAAATAAACAAATCCTTTCTGACGGAGGTATACCGTATTTTCCATATGCTGAACCAGCAATTAGAACACTAAAAGCAATGTACGAATTTTCTAATTGGAGTACAGGAAGAGAATCTGAAATAAGAAAATTTAATGTTGACAAGGTAAAAGTCAAACAAATTTTCGATAGCGTAACGAAGGAAGGTAGAAAACATCTTTTGGAAGAAGAGGGTTACGATGTTCTTAATGCATATGGATTTCCAAGACCGAAAAGTTATCTCTGTACAAATGAGGAAGAATGTGTAAAGAGGGCCGAGGAAATTGGATATCCTGTGGTTATGAAAATTGCATCCCAAGATATAATCCACAAATCAGATGCTGGAGGAGTAAAGGTAGGAGTCAAAAATAAGCAACAAGTTTCGTCTTCATTCAATGAAATTATTGTTAATGCAAAGAACTACAAGAAGGAAGCCAACATTAAGGGAGTTCTCGTTCAGCAGATGATAGAATCTGCAAGAGAAACAATTCTGGGTGCAAAACACGACAAGCTATTTGGTCCTTTAATCATGTTTGGTCTTGGTGGAATCTACGTTGAAGCATTAAAGGACGTTGTGTTTAGACTAGCACCAATTGATGAACAAGAAGCAATGAAAATGGTTGAATCAATTAAAACATACAAGATATTGAAAGGTATAAGAGGACAACCACCGTCAGATATAAAGGCATTAATTGAATGCCTACTACGATTATCTCAACTGGTTACAGATTTCCCCGAGATTACTGAATTCGATATGAATCCATTACTGGTACTGGAAGAGGGAAAAGGGGCATGCGCTGTTGATGTTAGAATAGGCCTTGCATAAATCTCCCAGATAACTATTTCCTATTTCTTAGTAACTCTTCCAATTCTAATTATTCATTAGTAATTTTTTTACCACATTCAGAACAAAACAGTGCATCGCTTTCATTTTGATAATTGCAATATGGGCATTTGCCTAATTGAATGGATTCTGAAGATTCTGAATTCTCGAGCAAAATAATATCGCCAATTTTAGAAATACTTTTCCATGCGACTTCAACATTTTGATTGTCGGCCTTTTTAGGAATCTTTAGATTTATTTCCATTTTTCCTCTTGAAGTCCTTTTGAGACCAATTTCTTGTACTTTTCCTATCAACATAGCATCCCAATCATATGCAGGCATACCAATGAGGGTTTGAATCGAAATAAAGTCACTTTGGATAGTCGGAGTTGGTGCTGAACTAGTTTGGCTTGTATTTGACTCGAGACTTTTGCCAGCATCTTTAGTCTTCGATACATCAGTCGTACTTGGTAATTCAGATTGCAATGATTTTGATTCTTGTTCTTGTTGTGACTCTTCAGGAGCATCAAATTTTCTATACTGTGCAATAATACTCTTACAGGTCTTACATTTGTATTCGCCCTTTTCATATAGTGTCACACCTTCACCTAGATCTTCATTAGGATTTTCAAAATTAATGTTCGGTGACCCCTGATAATCTTTGTCACATTTGTTACAATGATACTTTACAAATCTGTCAGTGGGAAGCCGCCCTATTCCTGCCAGAAATAATTCTGGTCCTCCTAAATTTCCTTTTTTTTGCTCTTCATCTGTAACGTGAGCGATAACATAGCCTCCAGAGCCCCGTAATTTTTTCTCCCGCAGATCTTGATTTTCATCCTGATCCTCCATCATATTTTTTATATTCATCTGTGTAGAATTTAAATTATAAAGTTCTGGATTAAACAAATCTCTTATTTAGTGATATTACAAATTTGAATTGACAATTAATTTCAATATCAATTGATAAAACTTTACATCATCACACTTATATCTCCGATGAAAGCACAGTAAGCTAACTAAAGCTGCGGCAGATAAGTTAAGTTAACACAAAATCTTTCCAGATCTTCCGTGACTTTTGTCAAATATAAAACAGAATGTGAGTTAGAAATGGTTTCATTTGAAGAATTAGGTCTAAATATGTCTATAGTTAAGGCTGTCAAGGAAATAGGAATGGAAAATCCTTTTCCTATTCAAGAACATTGTATTCCACTTATTTTGAAAGGGAAAGATGTCATAGGACAGGCGCATACAGGTACCGGCAAGACGGCTGCTTTTTCTCTTCCGCTAATAAGTAGTTTAAAATCACGAGGACCAATCCAAGCATTAGTACTCGTTCCTACAAGAGAACTGGCCATGCAAGTTACTACTGAAATTAGAAAATTTTCAAAATATATGGGAATAAGGAGTTTAGCCGTTTACGGAGGACAGAGTATTCACATACAAAAAGAACAGCTAAGAAGGGGAGTGCAAATTATCGTGGCAACACCTGGCAGATTAATAGATCATTTGAAACAAGGAACGATTCAATTAGAGGATGTAAAGTTTGTAGTGTTAGATGAAGCTGACCGAATGCTTGACATGGGATTTGTAGATGACATAAAGTTCATACTTTTTTATGTTAATGAGAGAAGGCAAACATGCCTGTTTTCAGCAACGATGCCGATTGAAATTCTAAGATTATCTAGGGAATACATGAAAGATCCAGAACAAATCAGACTCAATGAAGATGAAATTAGTTTAGAAACTATCGATCAATCTTACCTAATTGTAGAAGAACGAGAAAAATTCAAACATCTCTGTAATTTTATTAGGAATAGAGAAAAAGGACAACAAACTATTGTTTTTGTTGCCACAAAACAACGAACTCAGAGGATAGCTGATGATTTGAATAAAGAAGGTTTCAAAGTTATTACAATTCATGGAGACTTGTCTCAAAGACAGAGGGATTACTCAATGAACAGGTTCAAGAACGGAAGCGAAGATATCCTTGTAGCAACAGATATTGCCGCGAGAGGTATAGATGTTCCGACGGTTGGAAATATTATTAATTATGATATTCCTGAAGATCCACTGATCTATTTCCACAGAATTGGGAGAACTGCACGGGCAGGCGCAAGTGGTAAGGCGATCTCATTAGTTTCAAGCAGCCGGTATGACGATTTTGCGAGGATTCTTAAACGTACTGAACTTACAGTCAAGAGGCTTAATGATGAAATAGGAATTGAGGTTCCTACATTGTCTGTGAACAGGAATAGAGTGAATAGGCAAAGGTCATTCAACTATAATAGTCAAAGCAGAAGAAGATTTGGGTACAGCAGAGGAGTAAGTAGAGGTCGGTACCACCAAGCCCATAGTCAGTATAAAAGAGGATGAGCAGGCAGGCAAATTAATAATATATCAAGTAACCAAGACAACATTTTTGCAAAGATAATTGATATATCTAGAAGAAAAATATTGGTATAATTTCCGAGTCATGTGATGGTATTCGGTTCTTAACTTCATATCTACTTATCAGTGAAAACGCAAACCTGAAACTGAGAAACAAATCTAATTTACGACAATCTAAGCGTCAATCTAAGTTGCTTATATTGATTAACTTTCGAACTAAATGATAAAATTCATTTAGAAAAGGAAACAATCATGTAGAAAAATATAGAATATCTAAAAAGTATATATATTTTGTTAGACATTTATAATATGCATAAACACCAGCTGGGATTATTGGCTGTTCTTGTTCATCACATCCGAGAAGTCCCAGTTGTTTTCATGTTATTCTGATAAATCTATACTGTGAATAATCTATCTTGTAATACCTTGAGCCAAGTATATGGGCAAAATATATCATGTAAAAAATTAATCCTTTCTCCAGATATAGTCAGATTCAAGTTTGACAACTTTTTAACGGCTTAATAACAATTTAGCTATGGAGATAATTCCTAGAAAAAATGAAAGCTAAAAGTCGAAGGCATGCAATAAAAATAAAATTCACCGTGAAGGAGATAGAATTCCTATCGAATAATGAGAATTGCAGGATAGCGACAGTTTCACCCGATAGTACACCACACATAACACCTGTTTCTTATATTTTCCAAAAAGATATGCTGTTTTTTGCTACTGATTATAACACAAAAAAATACAACAACCTTAAACAAAATCCCAACATCGCCCTTATTGTGGACACTTATTCTTCTTTAAAAAATAGCGCAATCATAATTCAAGGAAAAGTAGACTTTATCGAACAAGGTATAAAGTTTCAGAAATTATATAAGATTTTCGATAGAAAATTTGAGTGGGTCAGAGCTGACCCTTGGAAAGAAAGTGAAGCACCGTTTGTGCAAGTAGAACCATATAAGAAGATTAGTTGGGGTCTTGATTGAGTCTCAAGGTACAGTAATTAGCGAGAAGTAAAACCGTGTGATAGCAATAGCGCGATCTCAATTCACGATAAGTTAGTGATATGATATGAATGTTGAGTGTTGAATAACAAGACTTGTTAACTAGATAATTTTATTGCGTTACTCCTATCAATACTGACTGATGCAAAAATATTATGTTTCAGCTATTCATCTTACTTTGACAGCTTTGATTTTATATTGAATTTAATGTCTTAAAGTGTAGTCAACACAATAAACTAGTAAATTGGCAAATTCAATCCCAATATTACTCGAGTTTTGACATCAATACTCTTCTAATTGAGTCAGCATTTAAGGATAGTCTTAGTAGTCGATAAACTTAATTATTATTCATAATACTAGTAACTCGATGCTCATTAGTACTTCAAAATATATCACACTTGCCACGGTAGTTTACCTGGTTGCATTTTTTGCATTTGCTTCGGGACTTGTAAATTCTATTATAGAGGGCGCACGATCAAGACAATTTATAATTGAATCAAGATCAATACAAACTGTCGGAGAAACCATTGTAATAGTANTGATACTATTTATGGGGATGTTCGGCGCCTATTTGCTNTATAATTCAGGTAAAGCTGCAACGCCAAAGAGTCAATGGGCATATNTGGGGTCAGGATTTATTGTTCTCATCATNTCTTTAATGGTTGCTTTCTTTATAGTAAAAATCAAGACAGGNGTCTAGGTCCATTTCAAAACTTTGTCCTTCATAATAAAATTTTTATGATCGAGTTTTGGATGCCTGAGAACTGTAATTGAAAGGTCATCAAGATTTCTAATTTTAACGTAAAAATTAAATGAACTTTTCATACTAAGCAGTCTATTACTTATTACTCGTTCCTTTCCTCTATATCGAATCATACTAGTTACCAAAAATGGGATATTATATTCTGATGTATGTTTTAAAATTATCATGAGAACAAAGTAAAGTAGCTGATTTAGGCTTCCGATATTTATTCTATTATTTTGGTTCGGTACAAGTCTGTCGTAATAAAGATTATAAAATGAATTTATAGAATCAAAAATAACTAGAGAACATTCACTCATTGATTTTATTATGTCTGTTGTGATAATACCAAAAATATCTTGAGATGGTAGAAAAATTTTCAAGCTATTAGATTCAGACTGGTAATAATGATCATTTATTTTCTGTATTTTCATGGTCGGAATTAATCCGGCTTTAGCATATGAAGTAAATGCTGCATCAAAATCTAAATAGAATACCTTGTGATGATTGTCGTTATCATCCTTACATTGGAATTCTGAAATAATTGAAGCAATTAGACATATTTTGGCATAAGTATCGTCAAAGATCAAGGTATTGAATCCTCTTCCTTTATCTAGCATTTGTGAAATCATGATTTTTATTATAATGAATTATTAAAAGGGGTTATAATGGATTATCATGATACCAAGGAAAATGACATAGACTTAATTCGTAAAGATTTTCCAGTCACAAAAAAAAAGATCTATATGAATTGTGGCTCATTTGCTCCGATGCCATTATCTACAATCAAATCAATCACTAATTTTTTAGTAAGATGCTCAGAGGAAGGCCCTGACTCAACCACTGTGCAAGAATACATTACATCACTAATGAAAGAGCTTAGGGTTAACTTGAGCCGACTCATAAATTGTGAGCCTGAAGAAATAATCTTCACTCAAAGTACTACTGAGGGGATAAACTATGTGGCATCTGGTATCGAATGGAAAAAGTCAGATGCAATTATTGCACGGGGTGGTCTTCATGAACATTATGCTAATTACTTCCCTTGGTTGAATATCTCTAAAAAATTTGGTGTGAAACTTGAGGAAATTAAAATAAATGATAAGGGGTTCTTTGATCTCGACAAGATTGATAAGATTGCAAAGAACAAAAATGCAAGACTGATAACACTCAGTCATGTTCTCTATAATAATGGAGCAATAATGCCTGTTGAAGAAGTTGGTAAAATTGCAAAAAGACATCAGGTGCTTTATTCCATAGATGCTGCCCAATCTGTTGGTACTATTAATGTAGACGTGAGAAGAATTGGTTGTGACTTTCTAGCATTTCCTGGTTTCAAGTGGATATGCGGCCCATCAGGCATCGGAATCTTTTATTGCAAAAAAGAATCAGCTCACTGGTTAATTCCAAAGTATATTGGAGGAGAATCCGCAATTATAACTGAAGAAAAAGAACTAGTTTATACGGAGTCTCCACAAAAATTTCAAACAGGATTTAGAAACTATCCGGGCATTGCAGGTCTTGCATCCTCAATAAATTACATTCAACGTTTGGGTGTTAATACAATAAGAAAAATGAATATGAAAATAGCAAACGAACTTGTTCAGGAGCTAAGAAGAATTCCAGGTATCTCTATCTCTGGACCTGAAGATGATAAGATCAGATCATCAATAGTATCTTTTACAATAGACTCAGTCAATCCGAAGACTATAGTATCCAGCCTCGAAGAGAAGGGTATAATTGTTGCAGAGAGAGATATTGTAGGAGGAGGCAAGAAAAAGGCGGTGCGAGCATCTCCGCATTTCTTTAATGACCTAACTGAAGTATCGACCTTTGTCCAAAACATAAAAAAAATTCAAAACATATTAGGTTGATTTTTCTTGTCTTTCCCTGTCTGACCTTCTATTACTATCATAGTCAATGTGGATCTGACTTTATCTATTCTTCTGACATGCCATGTTATAGTTTCTCTTAATTTGTCCATAGTATCTGCAGAAATCTTTACAATAATATCATATACTCCGTATACACCGCTTACTTCACTTACTCCTGGGAGCTTCTTTATTTCCTGTAATATTTCCTCTTCGGAGCCGAGATCACAATTTATTAAAACATAAGCTGTTGGCATACTAATACAATAGTTCTAGGAAGTATTAAAACTCGATGTAGAT
>Ga0065704_10070483_pt1 | contig 22916 bp, 23 predicted proteins | sample SwiRhicommuniRL2_FD_59091 | JGI IMG/M metagenome (GOLD analysis project Ga0065704, IMG submission 59091) | Switchgrass rhizosphere bacterial communities from Rose Lake, Michigan, USA - RL2 v2 (version 2) | ecosystem: Host-associated > Plants > Roots > Rhizosphere > Soil | place: East Lansing, MI | reverse complement strand
GCAGGCGCGCCACGTTGCCGCCCGCCTGCATGGCCTGCGCCGCGACCGCCTGTTCGAACGGCTGCGCGAGCTGCGCATCGGCGGCGTAGAGCGGTTGCAGGCGCTGCAGCAGGATCGGATTGACGTCTTCCGGCAATGGCGGCGACCACGTCGTCGCGTCGGCCGGCCCGCGCAGGATCAACGGCATTACCGTGCCGACCGCAAGTGCACGCGATGACGGCAACGCGGCGACGCAGCGGTTGAGCCAGCCGTTCGAGGCTCCACCGCCCACGGCGGTGCCGCTCTCCAGGTTGTCCTGTGCCTCGAAGTGCGAACGCAGCCGGTACGGCGGTGCCACGGCGAGCACCGGCAACCATTCGCGACGGGCGTGGAGTTCATGACTGAAGGCCAGCGCCGGATGGAGCGCGAAGTCGGCATCGAGCCGGCGCGCATCTTTCACCATCAGTGCCCCGCGCAAGCGCGCCAGCAGGGGATCGCCGACAGGAATCACCGCGTGCAGGCCGTCCAGGCCGCCCCGCAGCAGGACGACCAGCAACCGTGTGTCCTGTGCATCGGCGGCGCCTGCCAGCCGCGGCCACAGGCTGAGCGTGATCGCGGCACCGCCGGCCGCGAGGAAATGGCGTCGGGTCAGTCTCACTGTCAGCTCCTCCACTGGAAGGCGGGACTGGCGAACAGCAACGCCAGCCCTTCGCGCGGCGATTCGGCGCGTCGCAACGCCAAAGCGGTATCCGCACCCAGCTGCGGACCGAAGACGTCCCCGGCGACGCGCAGCGGATCCGGGCCGGTGCCCGTCGCGGTCTCGGCCAGCGTCTGCGCGGCCTGGATGCGCTTCCACACCGCGTCGGAGCCACTCCATTCCGCCGCATCGTCGGCAAAGCCCGCGGGCGAGCGCGGCGTGAACGGCGGTTGCCCCAACCTTCCCAGCAATCCGACCAGTGCCCGCGGCTGTTCGCCTGGCAACGTGCCGGTGCTGCGCAGTGCCGACACGACGAAGTCGTCCGGTGTCTTCAGCTTGCGTGCGTCGGGCGCCCAGGCTTCTGGGCTGTCGATCATCGCCGCGTACACGGCGCGCAACGCACCGCCGCTGCGCTCCCACGCCCCGGCCATGCGATCCACCAGCGCACGTGGCGGTGCGTCGCTGACGAAATGCCGCGCAAGCTTGCCGCAGACGTGGCGCGCCGTGGCGGGGTGCACCGCCAGGTCGCGCAGGATGGCGCGGCCCTGGGCTTCGCCCTCCGCCGCGTAGCGACGCCCGAGCACGTCGCGCGTGCCCGCTTCGTGCGCGTTGGCGCGGAACCGGAACGCCGTCGCAGAACCCGCCCCGGCGTCGCGCGGCAACGGCACGCTCCAGCCGGTGATCGCGCGCGCGAGTTCGCGCACGTCCTCCTGGGCGTAACCGCCATCGACGCCCAGCGTATGCAGCTCCAGGATCTCGCGCGCGAGGTTCTCGTTGAGGCCTGTGCGCGGCGCATCGTCGCCTCCGTCTTCCCTGCGGCGACGCGCGCGCTGTGCCAGGCGCGACTGTTCGCCCATCGACCGCACGTTGTCCAGGTAACGCAGCATCGCGGGGTGTTGTTCCACCGCGACCAGCAGGTCGGCGAAGGTACCGGTCACGTGCGGGCGGATCGCTTCGCGCTCCATGGGCGCGGCATACAGGGCCGCCGTTCGCTTGTCGGCGGAGACGGCGAAATGGTTCGACCAGAACCGCGCCAGGCGCTCGACGAAATCCTGCTCGGTGTCCACCGCGTGCCGATACCTCCAACCCAGTTCCCCCAATTGCAGGCGCGCGAACCGCTCGCGGAATCCCGTCGCCGGATCACCGTTTCCATTGCGGGCGGCGCGCCGCGCACGCAGGTAGTCGTATTCCTGCCGCAGGTAGTCCGCACTTGTCGGCAAGGGGGTGCGTGGCGCGGTGGCGGGCAGATCGAGCTGTGCATGCAGCCAGCCGCGCGGATCGTCGACCTGCGCCAGCGTGCCGGGCCGTGCACCCAGGCCGAAGCGGTTGGCGGCGCTGATGGTTTCGCGGCGGATCATCGGGGAGTTCCGTGGAGCGATACTCCTTCCAACGCGCGGCCCGCACCTGCGTTGACACGCATCACGCATCGTCAGCGATGTCGACGCGGCTTCACCCGACTGGATGCGCCGACCTGGCCCTCGCGCAATTGCGCCATGAACGCGCGTCCCGCCGGGCCCGGCGGCGTGTCCTTTCGCCATACCGCGCGCATCGGCATCTGCGCGTAGCGCGGATCGGCGTCGGCGATGCGCAGGCGTTTCAGGCGGCCCGCCGCGAGGTCCTCTTCGACGATGTGCAGCGGCATGTGGCCCCAGCCCAGGCCCGCACGCAGGAAAGCATGCTTGGCGCCCAGATCGGCCAGCCGCCACGTCAGCGGCGACTGCACCGCGAAATCGCGACCTGCCGTCAGCGGTGTGCGATCGGTGAGCACCAGTTGCACATGCTGTGCCAATGCCTTCGTCGGTACGGTGCCGCGGATGCTGGCCATTGCATGCGCGGGCGCGACCACGGTGACGAAGGGCACCGACAACAGCGGCTCCACTGCCAGCACGTCCGGCAGTTCCGGCAACGAGCCCACTACGCCGATGCGGCAAGTGCCGTCCAGCACCGGCTGGATCACGCCGCCCAGCACTTCCACGTAGAGCCGCAACGGCGTGTGCGGAAACGCGATGCCGCTGTGCGCGGCGGCGCGCGTCAGTGCGCCCATCGGGAACATGACGTCCACCGCGACCGACAGTTCCGGCTCCAGTCCCTCGGCCATGCTGCGGGCACGCGCCTTGAAGGTGTCCATGTGCCCGGCCACCGCGCGCGCTTCCACCAGCAGCGCGCGGCCGGCGTCGGTAAGTTGCGGGTAGCGGCTACTGCGGTCGAACAGGGTGACGCCGAGTTGCAGTTCAAGATTCGCCAGTGTCTGGCTGACCACCGACTGGGCACGCCGCAGCTTGCGCCCAGCGGCGGAGAAGCTGCCCTGCTCGGCGGCGGCGATGAAGGTGCGGAGCTGGTCGAGCGTGACGGCATCGAGCATGTATCGCTCCAGGCGATGGATATCATCGAAATATATAGGCTTCCGGGATGCATCGCCACGGCCTAACCTGCGCTCCGTACCCGCTGCACCCACCACCTCATTCCCTGGAGTCCACCATGTCCACTGTTACCGCTACCCCGACCACCACCCGCCTTCCCGCCCTGCGTGGCGCCGCCGACCTGGTCGGCCGCAGCCTGCTCGCCTCGCTGTTCGTCATCTCCGGCCTCGGCAAGCTGGCCGCCTACGCCGGTACCGCCGGCTACATGGAGTCCGTCGGCGTCCCCGGCGCCCTGCTGCCGCTGGTCATCGCGCTGGAAGTGCTCGGCGGCCTGGCCATCATCGCCGGCTACAGGACCCGCATCGTCGCCAGCATTCTTGCGGTGTTCTCCATCGCCAGCGCCGTGCTGTTCCACAGCAACCTGGGCGACCAGATCCAGCAGATCATGTTCCTGAAGAACGTCGCCATCGCCGGTGGCTTCATCACGCTGGCGGCCCGCGGTGCCGGCGGCTGGAGCATCGACAACCGCTGAAGCGCCCTCGCTCCATGCGTCATGTGGAACGCCGGCACATGCCGGCGTTCCGCGTTTCCGGACCTTGCCCGCACGCTTGTACAAGCGTCCGCGGGAACGGCGTGCCAGCGTGCGGTCTGCCCCTTCGTGGAACCCCGCATGCGCGGTCGCCTCCTGCTCGTCTTCGGTCTTGCCGTCCTGTCGATCGCGGGCCCTTCGGTCGCGTCCGACATCGGTCGCCTGCCGGTGACGCCCTTCGCCACGCTGCCGCTCGACGTGCGGCACCCGGAGAGCCTGGATGTCGATCCAGCGACCGGCGAGATCTATGCCGGGACCTTCGATGCACGCATGCCGGAGTCCGCACGCAACAACCAGGTGCTCCGCTTCGCTGCCGATGGCCGGCTGCTGGCGCAGCGCCGCTTCGGGCCCACGCCGCTTACCGGGGTGACGTTCCGCGACGGCCATGTCTATGTACTGAACTTCGGCGCCTCGAAACTGCAACGGCTACCGGCACGGTTCGATGCGGACAGCCCGATCGAGGATGTCGCCACCTTCGCCGCACTGTCGCCACCTGCGCCATCAACGCGGCGTATCGACAACCCCGACGGCAGCCACGACACGATCTCTTTCGGCTCGCAGGGTTTCCCAGCGATCAACGGACTGGTGTTCGACCGCGCCGGCACGCTGTATGTCTCCGACTCCTTCCAGGGTGCGATCTTCCGCATCGCGAAGGCGACCACATGCCGGCCCTGCACCATCGACGTGTTCGCGCGCGATCCATTGCTCGCGACCACGGGCGCGCTGCCGTTCGGCGCGAACGGACTGGCCTTCAATGCCGACGAATCGATGCTCTATGTCAACAACGCCGGCGACGGCCGCGTGCTGCGCAAGCGCATGCCGGACGGTGCGATCGACGTGCTGGCCGACGGTACGTACGGCGCCGATGGCCTGCTCTTCCACCAGGGACTGCTGTGGGTCGCCGCCAACCAGATCGACACGATCGTGGCACTGGACGAACAGGGTCGCGTGCGCCATCGTGCCGGCGACTTCCTGGGTGTGGATGGCGACGGCACGCCGCGCGGCCTGTTGTTCCCCGCAGCGACCGCGGTGCAGGGACGCCGCATGATCGTCGCCAACCTGGCCCTGCCCCTCACCGCCGCGCGTGGCGATGAGTGGGAGGAGGACGTCACCCGCTGGAACCTCGTGCAGTTCGATCTTCCCGATCCGCCACCGCCTGCCCACTGAGGAACATCCCATGCTCAACATCACGCCCTTCGGCTGGTTCCACACCGCCATCAGCCTGGTCTCGCTGTTCGGCGGCCTGTACGCGCTGCTGCGCTATCACGACATCCGCTATGCGACGCCGCTCGGCAAGACGTACACGTGGTTCACCGTCGCCACCTGCATCACCAGCTTCTTCCTGATGCGGACCGGCAAGCTGAGCGAAGCGCACGGACTGACCGTGCTGACATTGATCGTGCTGGCGGTTGCGGTGCTGCTGGGACGCAACGCCGTGATCGGGTCGTGGCGGCACGTCGCTTCGGCGCTGGCGTTCACCCTGACGGTGTACTTCCACTTCATCCCCGGCTTCACCGAAACGCTCACGCGCGTGCCGATCGGTGCGCCGCTGGTATCCGGCCCGCAGGACGCGCTGCTGCAGAAGCTGGTGGGCGGCACCTTCCTGGTGTTCCTCGTCGGCATGGTGCTGCAGGTGCGAGCACTGCGCCGCGGACGCACGACCCTGGCACAGCCTGCGACCTGAGCCAGCGGACGCGGCGGCCATGCTGACCGCGCTGCCGGCACTGGACGCCCTGCTCGCCGCACATGCGGCGTCGCTGGGCGGCGACGCCATCGCCTATCGCCACCACGCGTACCGGGTGGCGAACTTCTACTGGCTGTTGGCACCCGGCGATGCTCTCGCGCTCGAGAAGCTGAGCATCGCGGTCGCCTTCCACGACCTCGGGGTCTGGACGGCCGGCACATTCGACTACCTGCCGCCGTCGCGCCAGCTGGCGCGCGCGCATCTGCATGCCACCGGCCACGCGGACTGGTGCGACGAGGTCGATGCGATGATCGATGCCCACCACCGGATCCGCGAGCTGCCACCCGGCACGCGGGCCAGCGTGGAGGTGTTCCGACGTGCGGACTGGATCGATGTCAGTCGGGGCGTGCGCCGCTTCGGGCTTCCTCGCGATGCCGTGCGCGAGGTGATCTCCGCCTTCCCGAATGCGGGCTTCCACCGGCGCCTGGCGATGCTCACCCTGCAGCGGTTGCGCCGGCACCCGCTGGATCCCTTGCCGATGATGCGCTGGTGACGCGATGGGCCTGTCTCGCCAAGCCGACGAACGGTCGTTGACTTATATAGTTAGGACTCCTAACTTACTCGCGATGATCGATACCTCCTTCCAGCGCAGGCAGGCCACCCGGGGCCTGGAACAGCTCGCCCACCTCGTGCGCGCGCAATCGTGGCGCCAGGACGGCACGCCTTCGCTGCCGCCGACGCAGGCGGCAGTGCTGCGCATGCTGCAGGGCGTGCAGGACGGCCTGCGTGCCCGCCAGATCGCAGAGCGCCTGGGCGTGTCGCCGGCCAGCCTCAGCGACTCGCTGAAGGCGCTGGAAGGCAAACAATGGATCCGTCGCACGCCAGACCCCGACGATGCGCGCGCGGCGCGCGTAAGGCTGACCTCCTCCGGCTCGCGCATGGCCACGCAGTTGCAGCGCCCGGACCAGGGCATGGGCTCGCTGGTCGAATCGCTGGGCGAAACCGACCTCGGCGCCCTGCTGCGCGTTACCCAGTTGCTGGTGAACGAGGCACAGGAACAGGGCCTGGCCACCGGCCTGCGGACCTGCCTGGGCTGCGAGTTCTTCCGCCCCTTCGCCTCGGGCGAATCAGGGGCACCGCATGTCTGTGCCTTCCTCGGTACACCGTTCGGCGATGCCGACCTACGCGTGGACTGCGCCGAACAGCGGCCCGCCGATGACGCACAACGGCTTGGAAGCGTGGCCCGCTTCCGCCAACCGACTCCGCCGTAGGCGGAAACAAGATGGGCGGCGCCCGACTGCAATCGGACGCCGCCCGGTACCTCCCACCCACCCTGCAAGAGCAAGCAAGAGGAATTCGATTATGCGCCAGAACACATCCCGCAAAAAAACATCCACCACACGCTTCGCACTGGCCACCGCGCTCGCGCTGGTCGTCGGCGGTCTGCAGGCCCATGACGGCACGTCGCACACCGGCGGCATCAAGCCCGCCGCCGACAAGGCGGTGGTCGCCGATTTCGACATCGTGCACACCAAGATCACCACCGAGAAGAACATCGCCACGTTCCACATGGCCGTGTCCGGCAAGGCCGGCAAGAGCACGCCCGCCGCCACCGGCAAGCTGGCCGGCAGCGATGTGTTCTCCTACGTCTGGCCGACCACGATCGATCCGTACGAAGTCGGCTTCGAGAAAGGCGCCGGCATCCTGGCGATGGCGGTCACCGCGCATCCGGATTTCGATGACACGCCGCTGTACGACGAGAACGGCGACGGCAAGCTCGGCAACGACGGCAACCTCTGGCACAGCCACTGGGTCGTGCTGAAGCCGAACGAGGCCTGCGGCCCTGGCGCACTCGCGGTGGTCGACATTCCCGAAGGCAGCAAGCCACGCCTGCCGAAGACGTGGCCGGGTTTCCCGATCCTGCTCGACAGCCCGGGCTGGAGCCCCACGCTCAACGCCGAGACGGTGGAAGTGAAGGTGCCGTTCGACGACATCGGCGTGGTCACTGCGGGCAGCTTCGACGGCGTCACCGCCGGCCTGCGCGTCAATGCCAGCGTGCATGCGCCGCTGCTGTGCGTGGTGGACGTGTTCAAGGTCGCTTCGGGCAACCTGAGCCTGCCCGGCAAACCCAACCAGTAAACCGCTGTACGCGCCACGCGGTGACGGTCCGCTTCCCGGACCGTTCGCCGCCGCGCATCACGAGATCACTCCCATGACAACGCAACCCCGACCGGCGCCACCCTGGCAGGTGGACCGCTGGTTCAACACATCCGAAGCCATCACCCTGGAATCCCTGCGCGGCAAGGTCGTCGTGCTGGAAGCCTTCCAGATGCTCTGCCCCGGCTGCGTGTCGCACGGCCTGCCGCAGGCGGCGCGCGTGCATGCCACGTTCCCCGACGACCAGGTCGTGGTGATCGGACTGCATACCGTGTTCGAACATCATGACGCGATGACACCTGTGTCGCTGCAGGCCTTCCTGCACGAATACCGTATCGGTTTCCCGGTCGGCGTGGACCGTCCCGGCACGCACGGGCCGATTCCGCAGACCATGCAGGCCTACGCGATGCGCGGCACGCCCACGCTCACTCTCATCGATGCGCAGGGACGCATCCGCCACCAGCACTTCGGCCAGGTCAGCGACCTGGTGCTGGGCGCGCAGATCGCGGCGCTGGTGCATGAGGCGCAGGCGGGCTCACGTGCCGGTGGAGCGCAATCCCGGACGGTGGCGGGTGAAAGCTGCGGTCCGGAGGGATGCGCGCTGCCTGCGTGAAGCCGCTGGCCGGTGGCCACCGGTAGTGGCGTTGGATGAGGCACAGGGGTTTCACGGCGCGTTCGCGCCCGTTGGGTTTGGATAGCACCATGCACCGTTCGGCCACCCCTGCCACCTTCCCGCTGATGCATCGCCTGGCCTTCATGGGCCTGGGGATGACCTTGGCGCTGATCGGTGGCGCGCTGTTCCCGTAACCCGGTTCCTCAGACCAGCGAAGGGTCCAGTTCCGCCGCCCAGGCCAGTGCAATCACCCGCTCCTCCGGCGCGAACGTCCGCATCTCGGTCTGCGGCATCAGGCGATCGACCACGCCGGTCACCGCCACCAGCCACCGCTTGTCCGTCACTACCGCCGCCCGCGCGAAGCGCGCGTACTCCCCGCGCTTCGCCAACGCGTAGCGCAGATCCTTGCCGATCACGTCCACCGACAGTCCGTGCAGGTCGCTGATGTCGCCGAGTACGGCGATGCGCGGAAACTGCGCCAGGCGCGTTTCGATATCGGCGATGCAAGCGTCATAGTCCTCGCCGGTCAACTGGTCGCTGAAACGGTAGGCAGCCACGTGCGGTGGGCTGCTCAGGATCTCGATCATGCCGGGCATTCCGTCGAAGGGAGTGCCCGACCATACCCGCTGGCGCCCGCAGGCGCGTCAAGGACGCTTCACGAAACTGGATCGCGTGCCACGTCGCGCCCCATCATCATCTCGATGACCCGCGCGGAACCGCCTTCGTGGAAACCCGTCTGCGGGGCGAAGCCGCGCGGATTGTGGAAGGTGCCGAACAGCAGATCGAACACCGGCAATTCGGAATAGTTCTGCCGGTGCAGGCCGCGCGCGTGATGCCAGGAGTGCATCTCGGGGCGCTCGACGAACCAGCCCAGCCAGCGCGGCGTATTCACGTTGGCATGGGTGAGCATCGCCAGCAGCGTGGCCGCCAGCAGTGCAAACGTGGTCGCCTCCGGACTCAGCCCGACGACCAGCGTCAGCGCGAGACTGCCGACGGCGGTCCAGCCCAGCGTATCGAGCGGGCTGAACCAGAACGTGCTGAACGTATCCAGCCGCTCCGCACTGTGATGCAGCTGGTGGCCGAAGCGCCACAGCACGTCGTTGGCATGCAATGCACGGTGCCACGCGTACGCGAGCGCCTGGTACACCAGCAGGCCGACCAGTCCACCGACCGGCCACGCGAGATGGCTCAGGTCGACCAGCTGCAGGGGCAGCAGGTACTGCGTCCACAGCATCGGCAGATACGAAGACAGCAGGAAGTAGAACACCGCCGCGAGCAGGCCCCGCGTGCGCCAGCGCGCGACACGCGGGAGTACGCGCGCGGGGGCGATCGCCTCCCACAGCATCAGCACGGCATACATGCCGAAGAAGGCGAACGACAGGGGGTGAAGCAGGAGTTCGAGGGGCGATGGCATGACGGCAGCAGCTCTGTTCTACTACGGGGGAGGCGGCACGATACGGGCCGCCACGCCCTGGCACCGCAGCCATTTCCGCCGCCAACCTGACATTTCCGTCATGCCGCGCCGCGATCCCCCCACCATCGCCCTGCTCGCCACCCACGGTGCCGCCGCGTCGGTGCTGTACGGCATGTACGACCTGTTCAATTCTGCTGGTCGCGACTGGCCGGCGATGATCGGGGAGCCACCGGGTGCTTCGGTGTTCCGTCCCATCGTGGTGGCGCGCGACACCACGCCCATGCCGGTCATCAATGGCATCGTGGTGACCCCGGAAGTCGCGATGCGCGACCTGCCCGCGCCGGACTTCATCTGCATCCCCGACCTGGCCATCTACCCGGGCAACATCGCCCTGCACGGCTACGAAGAGGAGGCCCACTGGCTGCGGGACTGCCATGCCCGCGGCAGCGTCATCGCCGCCGCCTGCACCGGTGCGATGCTGCTGGCGGAAACCGGCCTGCTCGACGGCAGCGATGCGACCACGCATTGGGCGTACTGCGACGCGATGGCCGAACGGCACCCCCGCGTGAAGGTCCATCCGCAACGCGTGGTGGTCACCGCCGGACCGGACCAGCGCCTGGTGATGGGGGGCGGGGGTTCCAGCTGGCAGGACCTGTCGCTGTACCTGATCGCGCGCGTGGCCGGCATCGAATGCGCCATGCAGACGGCGCGCGTGTTCCTGATCGACTGGCACCAGACCGGCCAGCAGCCCTTCGCCAACCTGGCGCGTACGCGCACCAATTCGGACACCGCGGTCACCCGGTCGCAGGTGTGGATCGCGCAGCACTACGACACGCCGGCGCCCGTCGCGGGCATGTTGCAGGCCAGCGGCCTGGCCGAGCGCACGTTCGCGCGCCGGTTCCAGCAGGCGACGGGCCTGTCACCGCTCGAATATGTGCACACGCTGCGGCTGGAAGAAGCCAAGCAGCAGCTGGAAGCCGGTGACGACGCCGTCGAAGCCATCGCACAGGCCGTGGGCTACGAGGACGCGGCCTACTTCAGCCGCCTGTTCCGGCGCAAGGTCGGCCTGTCGCCCGCGCAGTACCGCCGGCGCTTCGGCGGCATGCGTCGCATGCTGCAGCAGGCGGGCGCCCCCTAGCAACGCACGGCCAGCTCCGTTCGCCACGCGCATCGCGGATCATGCGCGCCGCAACGACCAGAAGCCGATGTCGCGTCGCACGCGATAGCCAAGCTGCTCGTACAACTGCTTGGCCCGCGGATTTTCATGGCTGACATGCAGGAACGGCTGCACGCCACGCGCGAGCGTGTCGTTGGTCAGCCACACGGTCAGGCGACGCGCGTAGCCGCGGCCATTGAAGTCCGGGTGCGTGCAGATCGCGCTCATCTCGCGGGTGGCGTCGCTGCCCAGCCGTTCCCCGATCATCGCGGCCAGCCGGCCCTGTTCGTAGATGCCGAAGTAACGTCCCATGTCCATCGTGCACGGCCTGAAGTAGTGCGGATACACCAAGGCCGTCAACGCCAGTACGTCGGCCCGCTGGGCTTCGCCCAACGGCACGATCTCCGGCCCGTCCACGGACGCCAGCGGCGCATCGCAGACCATCTGCGCCAGCGGCCGGAACGCCTGCAGCGCCCAGCCCGCCGGCACCGTGGGCGCGACGCCGAGCAGATAGACCGATTCGCCCGGCGCGACCAGGCGTTCGAAGGCATCGCCGACGCGGACCGCAGGGGACGCGACCCCGAGGAACGGCGCGTGGTCGGCCGGATACCGGGCAACCTCGCCCGCGCGCAAGGCAATGTCGCGGTGGATCGAATCCAGCGCGGCCCAGAATGGATTGTCGAGTGTGTCGTTCATCGGCGGGCACGAGGTGCGGAACCGTGATTATCCATGCCGGGCACGCAAGGTCATGCCGCGGCGAACCATCGTGCATCCCGTCGCCGCGCTACGTATGCTGCGCGCATGACGACCCCTGCCCTCCGCTTCCTGCTGCGCGCGTTCCCGATTGCGTCTGCGCTTCTTGTGGCGGCCTGCGCCACCGCACCGCCCGCCCCTGTGCGCCCGCCGGCCGACACGCGCAGCGAAATCATGCGACGCATGCCGGCCAAGGTCGTCGACCGCGAACGCTGGGCCGCCGACATCGAGACCGCGTTCGCGGCCCAGCGCATCGAGCCCAACAGCGAGAACATCTGCGCGGTGCTGGCGGTGACCGAACAGGAATCCGGCTATGTCGCCAATCCGACGGTCGCCAACCTGCCGAAGATCGCACGCGGCGAGATCGACCGTCGCGCGTCGGCCCTGCACGTACCGGGGTTCATGGTGGATGCCGCGCTCGCGTTGCGTTCACCCGACGGGCGCAGCTACGCCGAGCGGCTGCGCGCGGTACGCACGGAGCGCGACCTCAGCGACATCTACCAGGACATGATCGGCAGCGTGCCGCTGGGCAGACGGCTGTTCTCCGACTACAACCCGGTGCAGACCGGCGGGCCGATGCAGGTGGGCATTCCGTTCGCGGAATCGAACGCATCGGACTATCCGTATCCCGTCGAGGGCAGCATCCGCGACGAAGTATTCACCCGTCGCGGCGGCCTGTATTTCGGCATCGCCCACCTGCTGGGATACCAGACGCCCTACACGCGCAAGGTGCATCGCTTCGCCGACTACAACGCCGGCTGGTACGCCAGCCGGAATGCGGCATTCCAGAGCGCCGTCGGCATCGCGGCCGGGGTGCCGCTCTCCCTGGACGGCGACCTGCTGAATCCCGGCGCACCGCTGGACACGCCGGGCCAGACCGAACGCGCGGTCCGCAGGTTGGCCGACGCGTTGCGGATGGACGATCGTGCGATCCGCGCCGCACTCCAGCGCGGCAACCGGCTCGACTTCGGCGATACCGACCTGTACGCGCGCGTGTATGCCCTGGCCGAGGCCCGCGCCGGCAAGCCGCTGCCGCGCGCGATGATCCCCGGCATCAAGCTGGAAAGCCCCAAGATCACCCGCGACCTCACCACCGCGTGGTTCGCCACGCGCGTGGACGAGCGCTACCGGCATTGCCTGCAGCGCTGAGCACACGCGTCAGCCGGCCAGCCCGCCCCACCAGCGCGCGAACGCCTGCCACGGCTGCGTGCCCGGCACCACGTGCATCAGCACGAAGTTGACCACGAACACCAGCGTGACGAAGCGGAACACGCCACGGCCACGCGGGGCGCCACGTTCGCACCACATGAGCAGCCCCAGCACGGCGAAGGTCAACGCATAGCCAACCCACGACGGATTGATGCGCACGCCTTCGGGCAAAAGCGCCAGCACCAGGCGCGCCATCGCCGGATCGATCATCACCAGCGCCGTGGCCACCATGTATCGCGCGTGCAGTGCGGAGTCGCGACGATGACGGATGGCCAGGCCCCAGAACAACGCCAGCATCACCGACGCCGCCGTGCCCAGGTACAGCAACATCGCCTGCAGGCTGAACATCTCCGGCGGTGCCGCGGCCATGCGCAGCTGCGACAGCCACAGCGCCGTCACCAGCACGCCCGGCATCACGCCGTACGAGAACTGCCCCACCTGCCGGTGGAGCGACATGCGCCGCGTCCGCACCAGCCAGGGCTGTACCAGCAGCATCGCCATCCATGCCAGCATGAGGCCGGCATGCAGGTGCGTGACCAGATCGGCCAGGCTCAACCGGCTGAAGTATGTCTTCCAGAATCCCGCCAGCACCAATGCCGCCAGCGCCAGGATCCACACCGCGCTGCCAATGCCCCATGGGCCAGCCCGGCGCGGCACCGCGCCCGTTGCAGAAACCGCCATCACACCACCTTTGTCCGGATCGTGGCAGGTTGAACGCCCCGCCCGGCCGGTACCGGCCAGCCGTCTGTCGAATTCCACCCGCCCCACTCGTCGCATCCATGAAGGCGCCATTCCGGCGTCGCATTCCCGGAGGTTTCCCATGCCTTACATCGATGGTTTCGTGGCCGCCGTGCCTACCGCCAACAAACAGAAGTTCATCGACCATGCCAACCATGGCGACCCCGTGTTCATCGAACAGGGCGCCACCCGTGTCATCGAGTGCTGGGGCGACGACGTGCCCGACGGCACCGTCACCGACTTCCGCAAGGCCGTGCAGGCGAAGGAAGACGAAAGCGTGGTGTTTTCGTGGATCGAGTGGCCCGACAAGCCCACCCGCGACGCCGGCATGAAGAAGATGATGGAAGACCCGCGCATGTCGCCGGAGAACAATCCGATGCCGTTCGACGGCAAGCGACTGATCTATGGTGGCTTCACCCCGGCACTGGAACTGGGCAGCACGGGGGCGCCTTCATCCTATGTCGACGGCTTCATCCTTGCGGCACCCACGGCGAAGAAGGCCGCCTTCACCGACTATGCCAACACCTTCGACACCATCTTCATGGGGTTTGGCGCCACCCGGATCATCGAAGGCTGGGGCGACGACGTGCCACGCGGCACGCAGACCGACTTCTTCCGCGCAGTGCAGGCGAAAGACGACGAAACCGTGGCGTTCTCGTGGGTGGAGTGGCCGGACAAGGCCACGCGCGATGCCGGCATGCAGAAGATGATGGAAGACCCGCGCATGGACCCGTCCAATCCGGACAATCCGCCGATGCCATTCGACGGCCAGCGCATGGTCTATGGCGGATTCTCACCGGTGGTCGAACTGCGCGGCTGACTTGCGCGCGCATCACCGCACGCCGGGGGCCATGCCAAGTCGGCCCCCGGCACGAGATCGACCAGGAAGAACTCGCCCGATGCGTCGCCGTCGGCCTGGGCGAACAGCAGCCGCCTTCCATCCGGCGACAGCAGCGGCCCCACCTGGAAGACGTCATCGCGCGCCGGAACGCGGCCGCGTTCGCGCCACGCGTCGCCGTCGCGATCGTAGACATACAGGTGCGAGCGTTCGCCGCGATGGGCGACCACCACCAGTACCCGGCCATCGCGCGCGAGATCGGCCTCGTATTCATCGGCCACCGTGTTGACCGGCGCCGGCAGCGATGCGACATCCCATCGACCGTCGGCACGCGGCGTGGCGATGTAAAGATCACGTCCGCCAATGCCTCCCGGCCGGTGCGATCCGAACAGCAGGCGGCCATCCGGCAGCGGCCGCGGCAGCAGTTCGGTCTGCGGCGAATTCACCGGCGCGGGCAGCCGCTCGGGTTCGCCGAAGTGGCCGTCGGCGTGGCGCGGCACGCGCCAGATGTCCAGATCGTCCTTGTTCGCGCGGTCACTGGCGTAATACAGCCAGGTGCCATCGTGGCTGTAGGCGGGATCGGTTTCCAGCGCGTCGGCTGCGCCGGCAAAGGTCGGCTCGCGTGGGGCACGCCATCGCCCGCCTTCGCACTGCGAAGACAGCAGGCGATAGCGGTCGAACGACGGCGGTGCGCGGAAGAAGAACACCTCGCGACCGTCCGGGGAGAACACGGGCGACGATTCATACTGGTCACTGCTCAGCGCAGGCGGCGTCCATCGCTGCGGGACAGGGATGGGGAGATCCCCGGATTCACCCGCCGTGCCGTCGATGGCGAGACCGGAAAGCAGCAATAGACCCGTGGCGCGCAACATGTCGGTTCCTCATCGCAGGGCTGGCGCGACGCTACGCGGCACGCTGCGCTGGGCGAAGCGAACATTCCGCAAGCCAGCCTTGAGCCCCGCTCAACGTGCGACGCCGTCGATCCGCGCCGGCACGCGTCACGATTCCTGCGGCCTGAAGACAGCGGTCCCCACTCGAGGATGTCCATGCAGACCCGAACGAACCCGCATGGTGCGAAGGCTCGATCGCGCGTGCACGCATGCGGTGCATCGCGCGTCCCTGGCGGACATCGACGTTCTCATCGCGCACGTATACGCATGCACGCGGCATCGCTGCACAACGCTGGCGCAACGCGCACCGTTCGCGTGCAAGGGAATGCGTGAAAAGCGTGCGAAGAATGCAAAGAACGGAACGATGATTACTTTCGTTGTGCACCGCGCCATCGTGTGATCCATGCCTCGTTTCGAGCTGTTTGCTGCCGCCTAAGGTGCAGGCGGTAGCACGGCGATGACAGCAGTGTGTAACGCCCACTACCCGGAGTGCGGGCGGTATCCGCGTGGCCGCTGACGGCACTCGCGCAAGAACAACTTCGACACCACACAGCACATTCAAGGGGCGCACCGCATGGGCAACAGAGAGAAGCCGCACGTACGTGTTTCGAGCACGCCATTGGCATCCGCAGTGAAATGGGCCCTCGCCGCCGCCACTCTGGTCGGCAGCAGCACCGCCGTCGCGCAGACGACGGAACCTTCACCTGCACCGGCGGCGACGCCGCCGGCAGAGGAGGCCACCACGCTCGATACCGTCTCGGTGCTGGGCAGCCGTGGGCAACCGCGCACCGTCTCCTCCTCCGCCGTGCCGATCGACATCATCAGTGCCGAGGAGTTTCGCAACCAGGGCGCTACCGATGCGCTCGACCAGCTGCGCGTGCTGGTGCCTTCATTCAATGTCAGCACCATCCCGATCGATGATGCCGCCAGCCTGATCCGGCCGGCCAACCTGCGCGGCCTGCCGCCGGACAACACGCTGGTGCTGGTCAATGGAAAGCGCTTCCACCGCTCCGCCGTGATCACCTTCCTGGGCCATGGCCTGTCCGACGGCTCGCAAGGCCCCGACCTGTCGGTGTTTCCGTCGCTGGCGCTGGAGCAGGTGGAAGTGCTGCGCGACGGCGCCGCCGCGCAATACGGCTCGGACGCCATCGCGGGCGTCGTGAACTTCGGGCTGAAGAAGATCAGCGAAGGCGGGGCTTTCGAAGCCTTCGCCGGCCAGTACTACGAAGGCGATGGCTTCACCACCCAGTACTCCGCGCAGATCGGTCTGCCGCTGACCGAGCGCGGCTACGCCACGCTGACCGCCGAATGGCGCCAGGCCGATGACACGTCGCGCAGCGTGCAGCGCAACGACGCCGCCGCCGCGATCGCGGCCGGCTATCCCGGCGTGCCGGTGCCGGCACAGATCTGGGGCTCGCCGAAGGTGGACGACGACCTCAAGTTCGTCGCCAACCTCGGCATCACCGGCGACAGCGTCGATATCTACCTGTTCGGCAACTACGCGCAGCGCGAGGTCGATGGCGGCTTCTACTTCCGTGACCCCACCGCGCGCTCCGGTGTGTACTCCAACGACGGGGGCGAGACCCTGCTGATCGGCGACACCACAGGCGCCGGCGGCTGCCCGACCATCGCCCTGCGCGACGCGGGCGGCAATCTGATCCCGTACAGCACCGTCAGCACGGCAGTGGCCGCGTTGCCGGCCAATTGCTTCACCTTCCTGTCCACGTTGCCCGGGGGCTTTACGCCGCGCTTCGGCGGCAGCTTGGAGGACATCTCCGTGGTCGGTGGCGCCAAGGGCACCTGGGGCAGCGCATGGCACTGGGATGTCAGTGCGACCTACGGCCGCAACGATATCGACTTCGTCATCTACAACACGGTCAATGCGTCGCTCGGCGCGGCGCAGCCCGCAGGCCTGCGCTTCAGTCCCGGCGGCAATACCCAGACCGAGAAGGGCGTGAACTTCGACGTCGGCCGCGACATCGAGACCTCGTTCACCGCCGAAGCCCTGCGCCTGTCCGCAGGTGCGGAATGGCGCGAGGAGAGTTTCGAGGTGAAGGCCGGTGACGATGCCTCCACCGGCATCGGCCCGTTGACCGAACAGGGTTTCGCCCTGGGCTCGAACGGCTTCAATGGCTTCAGCCCGCGCACCGCAGGCGAATGGGACCGGCGCAACTGGGCGGTCTACCTGGACCTGGAGGCGCAGTTCACCGAACAGTTGCTGCTGGCCGCCGCCGTGCGCCACGAGGATTTCGACGACTTTGGCAGCACCACCAACGGCAAGCTGACCGCGCGCTTCGATGTGTCCGACACCTTCGCCCTGCGTGGCGCGTACAACACCGGCTTCCGTGCACCCACGCCCGGCCAGGCCAACATCAGCCAGATCAGTACCGCGTTCAACGGCAGCGTGCTGGAGGACATCGCCACGCTGCCGCCGACCAATCCCATCGCCATCCTGAAGGGCGCGCGGGCGTTGACGCCGGAAGAGTCCAAGAACCTCTCGCTGGGCATGGTGTGGAACAGCGGCGATTGGCTGGTCACCCTGGACGGCTACCGCATCGAGGTGGAAGACCGCATCGCCCTGAGCACCAGCTTCGCGCTGACGCCCGAGGAACGCGATGCGCTGGTAGCCTCCGGCAATCCGGAAGCGGCGTCGCTGAGTTCGGTGACCTACTTCGGCAACGCGTTCGACACCACCACCACCGGCGTGGACCTGGTCACCAGCGTGGAAACGGACCACTTCGGCGGCACGACCACCTATTCGCTCGCCGCCAACTGGAACAAGACCGAGGTGGACCGCTACGACCCCAACTTCATCAACGAAGCCCGCGTCTACAAGATCGAGGAATCGCTGCCGAAGACCAAGGGCTATTTCAGCATCAACCACAAGCGCGAGGTCTTCCACGCGAACCTGCGCCTGGGCTACTACGGCTCCTGGTACGAGGATCACCTGGACAGCGGCGCCATCAGCATCGACGACGGCGGCCTGCCGATCTACGAGGACAGCAAGGTGATCGTGGATGCCGAAGTGGGCTGGACGTTCCCCTCCGGCCTGTACGTCAACGTCGGTGCGCAGAACCTGTTCGACGAAACCCCGGACGACAACCCGTGGGGTGCGTCCGTGGCGGGCGCGGCCTATCCCGTGCACTCGCCCTACGGCTTCAACGGCGGTTTCTACTACGCACGCGTGGGCTGGAAGTTCTGACCGCGCGCACCGGTGCCCCGCACGGGGCACCGGTGGCGTGTCGCGCCAGGTGCGGCCGCGTGCCAGCGGTGCGCGCCCTCATTCGGATGGCGTCACCCGGCCGGGAATGCGGCGACGCGGCGCCTGCGCCTCGCGTTCGTCCATCTCGCGTACGCGCCGGCCTGCCTCGCGGACGAGATCCGGCAGCAGGTGGGTCTCGGGCAGGTGTTTCCAGTATTTCTGCGGCATTTCCTGCCGCATCATCCGCGTGTTGAGGCGTGCGGGATTGAAGATGTTGGCGTAGTAGGTGCGCCACAGCGCATCCTCCGCATCGTCTGCCGGCACATCGGATCGTTGCGCGCCCTCGCCTGCCCACAGCTGCGCGCCATCCCATTGCACGCTGCGATATGGCGTGAGGATGGCCCAGCGCATGCCGGCGAAGCGGCGCATGAAGAACGGTGCGACGCGATCGACGATGAAATGGTCCGGCTCGAACCAGGCGAGATAGTGGTTGTCCTCGCCGTCGATCTGGCGGAAGCGCACGAACGCCTTCATCTTGTGCGTGTCGCGCCGCACCGCCTGCGCCCAGCGCGTCGCACGGTGCACGTCGGCATCGGTGGCACGGTCGAGCAGCGCGCGCTCACCATTGCCGATGCGCCACAGCAGGCGGTACAGCAGCGCATGCCGGCCGGCATCGCGATGGCACAGCACCGAGGCGGCGAACGCCATGAAGTCCGCCGGCACCGACAATCCCGTGCGCTGCACCGGCTGGTCCATCACGGCTGCACCCCCCAGCAGTTCGCCCTGCGCATCGGCCTGCCATTCCACTGCGTCCGGCGGCAGCGCCGCTTCCCACGCATGCCGTGCCTGCACGCGCCAGGCGTCCAGATCCCACGCAGGCGTCACCGTGGCACGGAACATTCCCGCGACTCAGCCGAAAAGATCGGCTTGGCGCGGTGCGGGCGCCAGTTCGCGTCGCAGGCGCGCCGGATCGTCCAGGCGCTGGCGCGGGTGGTGGTCCAGCAGCACCACGAACGGCAGCACCTTCTGCAGCGGCGCGCGCAACCGTGCCAGGTCCGCGACACGCAGCCGGCCCTGCCGGCGCGAATCGACGATGCGCTGCACGTTGCGTGCACCCAGGCCGGGCACGCGCAGCAGCATCTCGCGCGGTGCGGCGTTGAGGTCGACAGGGAACCGGTCCGGATGCCGCAACGCCCACGCCAGCTTGGGATCGACATCCAGGTCCAGCATGCCGCCCTGCGCGCCGGTGTCGCCGACGATCTCCTGCACGTCGAAACCGTAGAAACGCAGCAGCCAGTCCGCCTGGTACAGGCGATGCTCGCGGAGCAGTGGCGGCGCCCGCAGCGGCAGCTGCATGGACGCATCGGGAATGGGGCTGAAGGCGGAGTAGTACACGCGACGCATGCGGAACCGGTTGTACAGGGCATCGCTGGCGACCAGGATCGCGCGGTCATCCGCGGCGTCGGCGCCCACGATCATCTGGGTACTCTGCCCGGCCGGCGCGAATTTCGGCGGACGCCTGCGCCTGGGCTGCGCTTCCTGCTTCGTCGGCTTGGCGGCCAGGATGCGCGTGTGCAGTTCGCCCATCGCATCGCGGATGCCCTGCGCCTGCTTCTGTGGCGCCAACTGCTTCAGGCCCTCTTCCGTCGGCAGCTCCACGTTGATGCTCAACCGGTCTGCGTAACGGCCGGCGGCGGCGAGCAGTTCCGGCGACGCTTCCGGGATGGTCTTCAGATGGATGTAACCGGCGAAGCGATGGTCTTCGCGCAGGCTGCGCGCGACCTCCACCAGCTGCTCCATGGTGTAGTCGCCATTGCGGATGATGCCGCTGGAGAGGAACAGGCCCTCGATGTAATTGCGTTTGTAGAACTCCAGCGTCAGCCGCACCACCTCGGTCGTGGCGAAGCGCGCACGTGGCACGTTGCTGGAGACGCGGTTGACGCAATAGGCGCAGTCGTAGATGCAGAAGTTGGTCAGCAGAATCTTCAGCAACGACACGCAGCGCCCGTCCGGCGTGTACGAATGGCAGATCCCCATGCCCTCGGTGCTGCCGATGCCACCGTTGCCCAGCGAGTGACGCTTGCCTGCACCGCTGGAGGCACACGACGCGTCGTACTTCGCCGCATCGGCCAGGATCGCGAGCTTGTCCTTCAGTTGCATGGCGTCATGGTATCCGGCGCACGCTCAAGCAATGAGACGATGCGAGGCATCGGCGCACGCAATCGCGACTCCGCCCCCACCCTGCGGACAGCGCCATGCGTTGCCCGCCCTGAATGAGGGCGATGGCATGGACATGACGGGCATGCGAGCGCGGGCACATGCGCAGCGGCGGTTCCGGTTTCCGGCCCCGCCAGGAGACCGGAAACCTCGGAACGCCCGTCAGAAGTCGAAGCGTGCGGCGATGGAGAGCGGCACCGATACACGCTTGCCGGTATCGTTGATCGAACCCAGGCCCAGGCCACCGATGGCGCTGTCATCGCCTTCCAGATCGGCGATGTAGCGCACGCCCGCCTGCGCGGTGATGCTGAAGGTCTCGTTGACCGGGATCAGCACGCCGATATCCACGCCGGCGCTGGCCGCCCACTTCTTTTCGGTGAAGGGCCCGTTCTCGATGGTGATGGCCGCATCAGGGATGTCGAACGTGGCGCGGATGTCGTCGGTCTGCGTGGCGCCCAGGCGGCCGGCGATGAACGGGCGCGTGTAGCCCGGTTGCATGAAGTAGTACCGGTATCCGGCTTCGACCGTCAGCGCCTTGTAGTCGCTGAAGGTCCCGTAGACCGGCAGTTCGGTATTGAGCGCCGGCACGAAGGCACCGCCCACGCGCACGGTGCCCGGATCGGTCTCGGTGCGCCGCAACTGGCCGAAGATCTCCGCCCGATCGCTCAGCCCGTACGAGAATTCGAGACCGTATGTCACCGCCTGGTCGTAGATGTCTTCATGCGTGCGCGGCTGGATGCGCAACTCCGCACTGATGCCGGCCAGATCCGGATTGAGCGGCCCGAGGTCAGGCACCGGCGCCACGGCGCCATCATGCACATCGCCACTGACGGGCGTATCCACGCCACCGAACAACGACATCGAGAACTTGCCCTGCTCGGGGCCGGACGCGAACGCGGGAGTGGAAACAGCGAGCAACACCAAGCCAGCCAACCTTGTGTTCATGACGATATCCAGGATGAAGGTGGGATGCCGTGGCGTGATGCACACGACGCCTCCCTTACGCGTATACGCGCGGGTTGGATTCACTTCTTGATGCAGCGAGGTTGCAATGGTGTTCCCTTCACGCGCCCTGCACGCGCGTGAACGGGTAACGCATCGCCTGTTGGTCCTGCGCGCAACGACTACAGGCGCTGCCTCGTTTCGTCACCAGAGGACGGGATGGATGCACTCCGTTGACAGGTGGAATGTGCGGTCCCGAGCGACGCTAGTGGACAGCGCGCACCCACGGCGCGAGAACGCGCAACCAGTGCGCACGCCAGGTGAGCACGAACGCGGTGGTGAGCGCGCCCGCCGCGAGACTCATCACCCACACCAGCACCGCCATGGAAGCGTGGTCGACCGCCAGACACAGGGCCAGCGCGACGACCAGGCCGGCGGCACCCAGCAGGCGCAACAAGCCCGGCGTATGACGGGAACATCCGCGCACCCATACTTGCTGCGCGTGGGGCTGCATCGACAGCGCCAGCCAGCCCATGCCGGCGAGGCTGGAGAGCAACGCCGCCAGCAACAGGCATCCCGCCAGGGAGTCAGGCATGCGACGCCTCCACCCCGGTCACCCGCATCCCGGCGGCAACGGCACGCCGCTTGAGGGTACGCGCCGTGATGCACGCCACGGCGGCGGTCACCAGCAATGACAGGTCAACGCCCGCGACAGGCCAATAGCCCGTGCGCAGCGTGGCGAGCAGGTGGTCACCGGTCGTCACCCAGTTCAGCACCACGGCCGCCACGGCCAGCACCGCTATCGCCCCGGATTGCTCGCGCCATGCGGGATTGGCGAGCCCACGCGCGACCGGTGCGCTGCGCCAGCCGGCATGCAGCAACGCCAGCACCCAGGTTCCCCAGAAGGCGTAGCGCTCCCAGTCACCGCGTGCCGGTAGGTCCTCCGGCAGCAGGCGGTTGGTGACCAGTATCCCGAGTGCGGCCAGCACCATGCCCGTCACCGTGGTGACGGCCAGGGCATCGACCACCCTCGCGCCCTGGCTGCCACGCTGGGCATGCTGGCGCTTGCGCTTCTCGACGAAGAACACGAACCCGGTCGCGATGCACACCGCACCCGCCAGTCCGCCCAGCACGTAGAACCAGCGCAGCAACCAGTGGCGGAAGTGCTGCAGGTGCAGGCCGGTGAGGAATTCGCTGACACGGCCCACTGGGGTGGCGGCAGGATCCTCGCGGATCAGTTCGCCGGTCGATGCCTTGTAGTGGATGCCGTCGCCCACCAGCGCGATGCGGTCGGTACCCGCGCGGTAGACGCTGACGTAGCCATTGGCGTCGCCCACGTGCTGCAACACCAGGAAGCCGACATCGCCCGCCTTGTCCTTCGCCTCCCAGCGGCGTTGCGCATCGGCCACCATCGCGTCGACATTGGCCACGCCCGCAGGCACGCCCGCGCGCTCATGCGGCAGGCCGGTCTCGCGCGC
>Ga0065704_10001059_pt1 | contig 22956 bp, 13 predicted proteins | sample SwiRhicommuniRL2_FD_59091 | JGI IMG/M metagenome (GOLD analysis project Ga0065704, IMG submission 59091) | Switchgrass rhizosphere bacterial communities from Rose Lake, Michigan, USA - RL2 v2 (version 2) | ecosystem: Host-associated > Plants > Roots > Rhizosphere > Soil | place: East Lansing, MI | reverse complement strand
TTTGGTTCAACCAGGCAAGAATCAATTATGAGCTTGTCCGAGTAAACAAGAAGCTTATCGAGGCTCTCACCACACTTATCAAATCACTACGGGAAGACCGCGCGGTGCAGGGCTTAAGAGAAATGGATTTCGCCGGCTTTGAAGCCTTATTAACAGAGGCCGGTCGAATCGCCACTGATGTTGCCAGTATCGATCCGCCGGGATGCCAGGGACCACCACCATATTAAAAACGGACCGTTACTTAAATTTGGGAAGCGTTGGTGAGATCTCTGCACTAAGTACTAGTGTGACTTTGATCGGCAGTAGTGTGGTGCCTCACAACTGCGCTACCGGTCACTTTTGATCACCACGACATTAGCCATTCCACTTGCGAGTTGACACGCCAGTTTCGTGTGATCGGGTGACCAGGCGTAAGCAAAGATCTGACTACGATGGAAGTTGGTCAACTGGCTTGTGGCGCCTGTGTTAAGGTCGTAACTCCAAATGTTTGATTCTCCGTCAACACTCTTTACATAGCTAAGGGTGTGATCATTGACCCATTGAACCCGCTGCCACTCGATGATCGGAATCTGTACTTGCCTCAGCGGCGCGCCACCCTCTCCAGAAAAGATAGCAACATCGCGAGTGCCCGAACTCAGGTCATAACGTGCGGCGATCATTCGGCTGTCCGGCGAGTATGCCGGCATCCGGTATTTCTCAGTGATTTTTGTTGGAGCACCTCCCAGCAGCGGCACTCGCCAAACATCCTTGGTGGTCGACGCCTGGTTGTCGTAAGCAACCCATTGATTATCAGGTGAGATAGACGGATAGAAGTTACCGTCGCTGAACGTCAGTTGTTTTAAATCGCTGCCGTCGGTGTTCATTCTCCAGATGTTGAATTTGCCGGTCCGGTCTGAGGTGAAGACCACAAACCGGCCGTCAGCCGAAGTTTCGGGCGTATAGTTATTGCCCGCATTTATAGTGAGGTGGCTCTGGTTAGAACCATCGGCGTTGACTAATGAAAGGTTTAGCTTGTCCTTCACCATTGATGAAAACACAATCTTCCCGTCACCCGCCCAGGCAATACCGTAGCTTAAACCCACCCCCGACAGAACGGATGAATGCGCTTCATAATTAGTTGCTGCATTCACAACAAATAGGTCCCAGTGCCACTCCGTTCTCACAGTCACAATGTTTTGACCGGACACGCTTGCACCCCAATACTCGGCCAAATCGTTGGTTATTTTTTGGCTGCTTCCGTCCGGATAATGTATGCGCCACAACTGGAAAGGGTCCGTAGCTTGAACTCGAGCGCTGATTATCATACTGCTCATGTCTTCCTGCCAGGAGACTTGAAAGATGGAGAACCAGGACTCAGGGCTGAGCAGTTGCTCGCTTCCACCCTGCAAGTCAAATCCCGTCAGGCTCACCTTATAACCATCTTCAGTCCACGATCTTGTGGGACAAACGATCAGACTTCCGTCGGGAGACCATGCCAGACCATAGATGGAAAACATTTTGCCACCGGTGCGAGTCGAAACTACTCGTTCATTTGATCCATCAATGTTTGAGAGCACCAGCGAGTACACACCTTTGCTATCAAGTCTTACGAATGCAAATCGATCTTGCTGCGGTGAAATGCTTATCGGACTATCGACTCCGTCTTTAATTTTCACGGGCCAACCGCCGAATTCTGCCTGTCGATACAAAACGCCCACTCCGTTTTCTCTACGCGTGACAAATAGATAGCCATTGTCACGTGTGAAGGACACGCCAATGTATTGAACATCCTCAGGGGGGCCAGCGATGTACGACGTAGATGTGGCGGTATTTGTTACGACAAGACGCTGCTTTCCATCCTTCTCTTCCGCATAGGCGATCCGTTCGCCGTCAGGAGAAATTGTCGAACAGACAGAATTGCCTTCATTCGTGACTGGTTTCATTTCGATCATCGGGACAGGGCGGGGCCGATTGACAACTCTGTTGAAGTAACGGGCCAAGCTTGGCACGAGCAGGAGAAGAATCAGAACGCCCGAAACGCCGGTGAAGATGGCTGCAGTCTTATGCGATCGGATTTCACCGATGAGGAAATCCGTCGTCAACAGTGCCTGGGATTTGATGCGCGTGAATATTCCGGAAGGTTCGATCTTGCGTGTCTGCTGTTCGTCAGCGGTGAAGGGATATGTGCCCGTCAAATCAACAGTCGTTTGGCCCTGCAGTTTGGCTTGCAGTTCCTTCAAATCGGCAGCCAGCTTCGAAATCGTTTGATATCTGCGATCGCGTTCTTTCTGTATCGCCCGCATTATGAACGAGCGAAGCTGACCAGGCACATGATCGGGAAATTCTAACGACACCGGTTGGACCGCGCGGATGGCAGCAATGGTATCGTTCGGCGTAGGGGCTTCGAATGGTGTCGAGCCGGTAAGCATCTCGTAAAGCACAACGCCCAAACTCCAGATATCGGATCGCTCATCGACGATAGCCTCACGTAACTGTTCCGGAGACATGTATTTGACGGTGCCCATCAGCGTGCCCGCTTCCGTGGTGACATTTTTCGAACCCAGCAGTGGTGTTTCGGGTACCGGCAGAATCTCCGTAAGCTTCGCAAGTCCGAAGTCAAGCACCTTCACGTAACCGTCCGGCCGCAGCATTATGTTTTCAGGTTTGATATCCCGATGAACGATGTGCGAAGCGTGAGCGCTGGAGAGTGCTGTGGCTACCTGAATGGCGATATTCAAAGCCTGCTTGACCGGGAGCGGTCCTCGCAACAATTGCTCGCGCAGGGTGATTCCCTGAATGTACTCCATCGCGATGAAGTGCCGGCCCGTTTCGGTTATTCCGAGCTCGTGAATAACACAGATGTTGGGGTGATTGAGGGCAGATGCTGCCAGCGCTTCCTGTTCGAAGCGTTGCACTCGGCGGGGATCGGTTGCGAATTGCTGGGAAATAAATTTCAAGGCGATCTTGCGACGTAGTCTGGCGTCTTCGGCCAGATAGATCTGGCCCATGCCACCAGAACCGAGCGAACACAAAATCGTGTAAGGACCAATTTTGTGATCGGCGGAGAATTCAGTCTCTTCGGCAGCGATTATGCTGGCGGCGAATTCGTACGCGGGAGCACTTAAAAAATCTTCATTGCTGTCATCGGCGGTCAACAAGGCCTCGACCTCCTCGCGAAGCGACTTGTCATCGCCGCAAGCCCGGTCGAGAAAGTCCGAGCGCTCTTCGGGTTTGAGCTCTTGAGCCGATTGGAATATCTCTTTTATACGTTGCCAACTGTCATGGGTGATCATGTCGTTCGGGAGGCGAATCCCAGTAAGGTCTTGACTACTCACTAACGCGAAAAACGCGTTCTAAGTCCCTCAGAAAATCATTTCTAGTTCTTTGTCAGTTCGCATTTCAGAAAGGCTTTTGCAGTTTTCCACTCGCGCTCGACCGTAGCGTGTGAAATGCCCATCACTGCCGCAGTTTCCTCGATTGTCAGTCCGCCAAAAAAGCGCAGCTCCACAATGCGGACCTGATCCGGATCAACCTCCTGCAATCGGTTGAGAGCTTCGTGGAGCGCCATAAGGTCTACATCCGGCTGAGAACCAAAAGCCCCAATATTCCTTAGTGATACACAAAAACGACCACTGCCGCGCTTCGAGGTGTAATGGACACGCGCATGATCGACCAAAATGCGCCTCATTAAGCACGCTGCGACGCCAAAAAACTGCGCCCGGTTGCGCCAGTTCGTTCGCTGTTGATCGAAGATTTTCAAGTAAAGCTCATTCACCAGGGCGGTGGCTTGCAGTGTGTGCTGGCGGCGTTCTTTTCGAAGGTAGTTTGCAGCGAGCCGGTGCAGTTGATCGTAAACAAGCGGGGTTAGCTGATCGAGGGCGGTTTCGTCGCCCTCATTCCACCTCGTGAGCAGTCGAGTGATGTTTTCAGACGAACTCGTCCCATTTTGTTGGTCAGGTGAGTCCATATTCGTGAGTTGTGGTGAAGCAAGCGATCATCGAGGCTCCCGCGTTGGCCCGATTCTAGCACCAATTTTCGCTTCTGATCAGTATGAGCATTCGAGGCGAAATATTTCTGAGGGGGTTTTCGCCTCGATGACGCGTTAATAAGTCAAACAAGCAGGGTCGAGAAGGTCAACGCTGAACCATTCAGATCTTCTCCTAACGCGACCGGGATCTGCCAGTGAAACCCAGTTCACATTGGTTCAGCGCTGACCTAACTGCTTCAATTCTCTTCTCACTCGCACTCCCCCCGCGACCAAAGCGGCTTTATTAGATCTCACCTCTAGCCGCTTTGTGTGCTACGGGGCTTTCGCAAATCCGAAATTATTGTTGGAATGGCCTGCGGCGCACCCATCCGCTACCGCAGGACGGTTCTGACTGTGTCCAAGTGGCTACGGGATGATGCGCCAGTTGTTGTTGGGTATCGCGGGAACTGTTTTGTTTCGTTCAACCCAGTCAATGATCAACTCTCGAATCTCTTCACTCGATCGATAGACCACTGGGGCATTTTTGTACATATCGTATCCCCCACCACCGTTGACACGATAATTGTTCGTGGCGAGACGAAGCTTTCGCGACGGCGCAAGCGGCTGACCACGAAAGCGCAGGTTCTGAATCCGTTGCCCAACCGGTTTAGAGATGTCGAGGTCGTAAGTAACACCTTCGGCGATGTCGAAGTTGTAAGCCGGAATCTTTTCGTCCACCTGGTCGCGCAGCGGCTTGCCGGGCTCGTAAGTCTTGAAATACTTCGCCGAGTGTTCCAAAGCGTCCTTCAGTTGCTGGCCGGTAACCTCCAGCACGGCGAGAGTGTTTTCGTAAACGTAAAGACCGGCAATGTCGCGCACGCTCACCGGCCCTTTCGCGATGTGGGCCTGGTCGTTGAAGCTCGCCGCCATCGATACGTCCGCTTTGCCGGCTTCCAACTGCACCTTCTGAATCAAGTCCAGTATCGCCGTATCGCGAAAACGCGCGTCGCCAGCGGTCAACTCTGCGGGCGACTGCCCAATGACTCGCGACAACCAGCCTTGCGTCTCCTGATCATAAGGCTCCGCGAGTTTGACAACCTCCGGATCGGGTTCCACGCGATCGTCTGCAAAAATCGTTCGTGCTGATTTCGCATACATGCGCCAACCGCTTCCAGCTCTTTGCAGGTAGAGATCGGCGCGTGCGAGATGGCTTCCCCAACGATTGGCCTGCGTCAACAACACACCATTGATATAGACAGAAGGCACGTCGCGGTGCGTGTGGCCCATAAAAATCACATCGACGCCCGGAACCTCTTTCGCAATTGAAATCGCTTCGTTCTCGTGTAGCACCTGGCCCGGGCTTACCTCACCCGTGCGGAGCTCTTCTTCGAGACCCATGTGCATGGCGATGACAACGACGTCAACCCTCTCCTGCTCACGCAAGATCGGCACCCACTTGCGAGCTTCAACCAGCGGTTCATGAAACTCGAGACCGGCGTAGTTTGGCGGGTTGTCCCAATTTGGTATTCCCGGCGTTGTCAGACCAAGTATTCCGATTTTGACACCTGCGACTTCCTTCACGATGTAGGGCTTGTAGTGAGTTTGATCTTTGCCTTTGTCGTAGGTGTTGGCTGACAACCAGGGAAACTTTGCTTCGCTTCGCGCTTTCTCCAGTACCTTGAGACCAAAGTTGTATTCGTGATTACCGACCGTCATTGAGTCGTAGTTGAGCGAGTTCATCACCAGCATCATCGGATCGATAGGCTTGTTGTTCTTGCGTCCGTGGAACGATTCGAGCGGTGAGCCTTGAATCGTGTCGCCCGAGTCGATCAGCAAAACGTTCGGCTGTTCTTTGCGAATACGCTTGATCAGGGTGGCCATTTTCGCGATGCCACGGTTGTCAGGCTTGTTGGTGTAGTAATCGATGGGCAGGATGTTGCCGTGCAGGTCCGTGGTTCCCAGAATCGTGATTTGCACCCGGTCGGGCACAAAGCTTCGCCCACAAAGAACTAACGTGAGCATGATGACGAGTGTCGATAGAGAGTAGATGAAGGGTGAAAATTTACGGTTCTTCATAGTTTCAGCCATTTTTGCCGCGACTCACGCCAATGAACGCTGATTGCAATCTGTGTTCATGTGGGTAAAATGCCTTATTAGTAATAATACCTTGCGCAGGAACCTGTCGGAAATTGATTGCGAATGGATAGTTTAGTCACTTCAAACATTCGTCAGCGGCCGATTCGCACGCTCGTCAGCGTTGCGGGCGTCGCCCTGGGCGTGAGTCTGGTTATGCTTTTTACCGGGCTTGCCCGCGGTATGTCTAACGATCTTCAGCGTCGGGCAACGAATGTACGTGCCGAGTTGATCTTTATGCGGCCGGGCGCTGTCCAGTTTAATTCCTCCACTGCCAATCTCGATACGCGATACGCCGATCGGTTGAAGCAAATTGAAGGGGTGGAGGATGCGTTACCCGTGATTCGCAATTTCGCTCAAGGCAGCAAAGGAATCGGTCTCGAGCAACTCGACGGTGTCAACTGGGATGCGTATGCGCAGATGAATGGAATGAGCATGGTCGCTGGACGAGGGCCGCAAGAGCTCAATGAAGTAGTCATCGACGAGACGAAAGCGCGAACCAACAACTACCACGTCGGCGATATCATCAAGCCTTTAAATAATACCGACCAGTATCGTATCGCTGGGATCTATTCACCTGAATCAGGCCCGCGCGTGAAGATGTCGCTCGAGGCGATGCAAAAAGCGATCGAAGCTGAAAATAAGTGTACGTTTATCTTTGTGAAGCTTAAAAATCCGGATCAATTGCGGGAAGTCGCAAAACGCATCGATACCGAGTTGCCGGGCAACATGATTCAACCAACCGCCGAGGTCTTCACGAGTTTTGAAAAGAGTATTCCTTACCTCAGCGTGTTCCTGCGTGTGCTCGTTGGGCTGGCTGCCGTGGTGAGCTCGCTCGTGGTGATGCTTGCGATGTACACGACGATCACCGAACGCACGCGCGAGATCGGGATCCTGAAAGCGATGGGTGCGTCGCGTGGCTACATCGTGGGGATTATTGAGAAGGAAGCGATATTGATCAGCATCATCGGATTGCTCGCGGGTTTTGCAGTTTCTCTTTTGGCGGGGTTTCTGATTCACAAAGCGTACGGGCTTGTTTTCGAGTATAGCTGGGCGTGGGCCTCTGTCGCCGCATCGATTGGTATCGTTGGAGGAATTCTGGGAGCGCTGTATCCGGCCTGGCGCGCTTCAAACTTAGATCCTGTCAATGCTCTGGCGTATGAGTAATCCGCGTTAATCCGTGTCCGTTCTTCCAGATCAATAACAGTCCGATCGCGGCCCAAAAAATATCTCTACCCTTCCTCACGATCGCGAGTGTGACACCAACGTCTTTCGCGAATCCGAGAACCTTCGACACCGATCCCGTTCCACCTTCATCGACACCCGCGCGTAGCGGGATAAACTTAAACGTCACGCTAATAATTCTATTCACCGATTCGAGAATGAAAGCCTGCATGAGCGTCGGTGCAATCGGACTGATGAACGAGAGTGTGATGAAAACCTCCAACACTCCTGTGAGGTGAAAACACATGTCCAAAGCAAAGATCAAAATAAAACTGCGCTGGCTCGTAGCGTAAAAGCCATAGATGCGTTCTTCGAGCGACTGCGCACGCGGTTTCAATTTCCCCATAAACTTCCGCGCCACTCCGCGATCGCCCAGGTATCCCAGCGCGCCGCTGAGAAATCTCGCCTGTCGTCGAATGATCAAGTAAATGAGCGGCAGGATCAGAAGCGTGGTGATGAGCGCGCCGATGCTGGCGTACCGCAACGCTTTCGGCAGTGAAAACGCCAGTAACAGAGTCGCAGTACCGGTAAAAATGAAGATCGTCACCGACAATGCGTAAAAAATATTCTCGATGGCGAGTCCTGATAGACCAACCATCAAGGGCACGCGATCTTTAACGAAGACTGCTTTTGACGGCTCGCTCACGGCCACACTCACGAAAGGAATGATGTTGCCGAGCGCGTCGCCCATCAGCCGCGCGGCGAAAGCACTTCGAAAAGGAAGCCGATGCGGCGGTTCAATGCAGTGGGTCCAGGCGATTGCGCGAACGACGTAACGAATGCTCGAAACGGCGAGAATGAGGATAAAGCCGGCGCCCAGGCGCTGAATGCGCGCGACGATCTCGCCCACGCCCGCGTGACTTACAAAGTAGGCAAACAGGATGAGGCCTAAAAGACCAAAGATGATTCCAAGTGGAGCAAATCTCCTGCTCCGGGTCTGATTCTCAATCAAAACATCTTCCGGCATAGATTCCGAAGCCAGGTTAGACAGGATTTACAAGATTATTCAGGATTAACATGTAAATCTTGCTTCAATCTTGTAAATCCTGTCCAACTGATTAGGTCAGTTCATTTTGTGCCCATTTAGAGCTTGGTTTATGATGGCACGTTCCATTCCATGAACGGTAAAACGAGCATCAGAACTATGAGTCAATCCCAAACCGCCCTGACGCAACCCTTAGGAACTCCACTAACTACTCTTTCTGAAGACGAGACAATGTTTCGCGCCAGCGTTCGCGAATTCGCCGAGGGCGAGATACGGCCCCGTGTTGAGCACATGGACGAAGCCGCGAAACTCGATCCGGCAATCATCAAGCAGTGTTTTGGCCTCGGACTGATGGGAATTGAAACTCCGGAAGAGTATGGCGGCGCGGGCGCGAATTTCTTTACTGCGATTCTCGCGGTTGAAGAGTTGTCGCGAGTTGACGCTTCGGTCGGAGTTTTTGTCGACGTACAAAACACGCTCGTCAATAACGCGTTCATCCGTTGGGGAACACCCGATCAAAAAAAGAAATATCTAACCCGGCTCGCTGCTGAGAACGTCGGCGCGTACGCGCTGAGTGAACCCGGATCCGGTTCCGATGCTTTTGCGATGCAAACTCGTGCCGTCGAGAAAGACGATCACTACCTGCTGAACGGCCGCAAGCTTTGGATCACCAACGGCATCGAGGCTGAGATTTTCGTCTTGTTTGCCAACGCCAATCCGGAAGCAGGTTATCGCGGTATCACGGCGTTCATTGTCGAAAAAAGTTTTCCCGGTTTTTCCATCGGGAAGAAGGAAAACAAACTCGGCATCCGCGCTTCCTCAACAGTCGAATTGATTCTCGAAGATTGCAAGGTGCCGAAGGAGAACGTACTCGGCGAACCAGGCAAGGGTTACAAGATTTCGATCGAAACACTTAACGAGGGCCGCATCGGAATCGGCGCACAGATGATTGGCATCGCCGCGGGCGCGCTGGAAAGCGCGATTTCTTACACAGCCGAGCGACAACAGTTTGGTAAATCGATCAACCAGTTTCAGGGAGTTCAATTTCAACTGGCGGAAATGGCAACTGAACTGGAAGCCGCGCGTTTGATGGTCTACAACGCCGCGCGCATGAAAGACGCGGGTGTGAATTTCGTCAAAGAAGCAGCGATGGCGAAACTCTACTCGTCTCGCGTCGCCGAGCGCGTGAGTTCGAAAGCGATTGAGCTGTACGGCGGTTACGGTTACGTGAAGGATTATCCGGTTGAGAAGTACTGGCGCGATTCGAAGATTGGTGCGATTTACGAGGGCACCTCAAACATGCAACTGCAAACGATCGCGAAATTGCTCATAGGAAAATAAGCCGCAGGAGCAGCGAGCAGGGGCAGCCAGGGCATCTCTGCTCCTGCTTGCTGCCGCTGCGTACTGATTATGAATACTGATACTAAAGTTTTGAAGCTCGTCCGGAAGACTGAAACGGCGACAAGTAGTCATGAAGAGTTGCCGGATCACAAGCTACTGATCGAGATGTATCGCACGATGTACCTGTCGCGACGTCTCGACGATAAAGAGATTCAACTCAAGGGACAGAATCGAATCTTCTTCCAGATCAGCGGCGCGGGACACGAAGCAGTGCTGGTTGCTGCGGGAGTGGTGCTGAAGGCCGGCTACGATTGGTTTTATCCGTACTACCGAGACCGCGCGCTTTGTTTGCAGCTCGGGATGACGCCGTTGGAGATGCTGCTTTCTGCGGTCGGCGCTGAAGCTGATCCCAATTCACATGGACGCCAGATGCCTTCACACTGGGGTCACAAGAAACTGAACATCGTGTCGCAATCCTCGCCGACAGGAACGCAATTGCTGCAGGCTGTCGGCTGCGCCGAAGCGAGTTATCGCTACAGTCTTATTCCGGAACTCCAAAAGCGATTCTCCAATTTCCGCCACGATGAAGTCACCTACGTTTCACTCGGCGACGGCACGAGCAGCGAAGGCGAATTCTGGGAAGCACTCAACACTGCTTCGAATCTCAAACTGCCGGTAGTGTTTCTGCTCGAAGATAACGGCTACGCGATCAGCGTCCCCGTCGAAGTGCAGACGGCTGGTGGCGACGTATCCAGGCTGGTCGAAAATTTTCCGTCACTCTATCTGCAGCGTTGCGACGGTACCGATCCGATTGAATCTCTCGAAGTGATGCGGCGTGCAGTTGATTACTGTCGCCAGCGGAACGGTCCGGCACTGGTCCACGCCAAAGTTATTCGACCGTATTCACACTCGCTTTCGGACGATGAAAAGCTTTATCGACCGGACGAGGAACGCGCCAGCGACGCCGAGCGTGATCCGGTGAAGCGTTTCGGCGCTCAACTCATCGACGAAGGCGTGCTCGATCAGGACGCATTGCAGCAGATCAAGAACGAAGTCGACCGCATCGTAAACGAAGCCGCCGACGCTGCTTTGTCCGCTGCTCAACCAGCTAGAGAAACTGCAACGCATTTTATCTTCTCGCCTGATGTCGATCCGTGCTCGAAAGAATTCGACACAGAGGACCGCCTCCAGCTTTCGGGAAATGCGGGCACGATGGTCGACCTGATCAATCGTTGTCTCTATACAGAAATGGCGCGCGATCCGCGGATCGTGGTGTTTGGTGAAGACGTGGCGGACTGCTCGCGCGAACAGTACCTCGACGGCGTGAAAGGTAAGGGGGGCGTTTTCAAAGTCACGGCGAATCTGCAACGCAAGTACGGCAGCGACCGCGTCTTCAATTCGCCGCTTGCGGAAGCAAACATCGTCGGACGCGCGATTGGCATGGCGACGCGTGGCTTAAAACCGGTGGTCGAGATCCAGTTCTTCGACTACATCTGGCCGGCGATGCACCAGATTCGCAATGAGCTGGCGTTGCTGCGATGGCGATCCGGAAATGAGTGGAAGGCGCCTGTTGTGGTCCGTGTGCCGATCGGGGGTTATCTCAAGGGCGGCGCCGTTTACCACTCGCAATCGGGTGTGTCGACGTTCACTCAGATTCCCGGCTTGCGGGTGATCTATCCGTCGAATGCGCTTGACGCAAACGGGCTCTTACGCACTGCGATCCGGTCTGACGATCCGGTGCTGTTCCTCGAGCACAAGCATCTTTATCGACAGGCTTACAACAAGTCGCAGTATCCGACTGACGACTTCATGATCCCGTTCGGCAAAGCGAAGAGAGTTCGCGAAGGCACCGATATCTCAATCATCACGTATGGCGCCCTCGTTCAACGTTCAGTCGTCGCGGCGAAACAGATGGAACAGGAAGGCGTCAGTGTTGAGATCATCGATCTTCGAAGTCTGGTGCCATTCGATTGGGATGCAATCGCTGCAACGGTTAAGAAGACTAATCGCGTAATCGTCGCGCATGAGGATTCGCTCTCGTTTGGTTATGGTGCGGAGATAGCCGCGCGGATTACTGACGAGTTGTTTGAATACCTCGATGCACCCGTGAAGCGCGTTTGTGCGCTCGACACATTTGTTGCTTACGCTCCACAGCTCGAAGACGCGATCCTCCCGCAGGCGTCCGATGTCGCCAAAGCGATCGCTGAACTGAAGGCATATTGAGACACGATTGCAAGATTGAACAGGATTGACAAGATTCTGTTAATCCTGAGAAATCCTGTTAATCCTGTCTAAAAGTCCCCTCACCGTACAGGCCTGTATTGTTCCCCTGCGCACATTCACCCGATTTCCTCTGATTCGCTACATCTTTAGCTGGCATAAATCTTGCGCAATTTCTGCTTAGGTACGCCTCTGAGCGTCTCCCCGACATTAGCTTCCCCCACGTTCGACAATTAATCGCGATTGATTAGACACAAGGGAGGTACAAATAATGGGCAAGCACGTATTGAGGGTCCTCGGCGCTGCGACTCTGACTCTCGCAATTGCCGCGATCGCTCTCGGACAAACGACGACCGTCACCAAGACGGTGCAGAACCCCGACGGCACTTACACAATCATTGAGTATCCCGCTAAGAAAGAAGTATTGGTTAGCCTGACCCCGATCAACGTAACTGGTGCAAAAGGAGTGGCCACCATTCTCCGCGATGACGATGGGACCAGGATCAAACTAAATCTTACTGACGTTCCCGCAGATCTATCTGCGATGACTCTTTACGCGGTCGATGACAAAGGTGTAGTTACTGCTCTCGGTCCGGTCGCTATTTCGAATGGCACCGGAACACTGATGGCATCCACGCCGCTATCGAAGTTCATGCTTGTCGCTTCACCGGAGCCAGCCTTGACCGCATACGATGCGAATACCAAAGTGCTGTTCAGAAGCGCAGTGCCCGAAGGCTTCACGGTGATTCCGTTAACCAGCCCGGCGGGTGAGACTGTGGCCGCAGTAGCGGCGCCCGGAGCAGCGCAAGCGCAAACGACAGTAACGACAACGCCAGGTGCAGTGGTCACCAGTCCAAGCGGAAACACGACGATAGTGGTTCCGATGAAAGAAACCCAAACCACTTACACGGCGCCAATGCTCAATATCCCGGCTTACAAGAAAGGCGACGACACTAAAATCAAAGTAGAGTTCACTGGTGCTCTCCAGGGTACGCGCGCGAATGTTTTCATCACGCCGCATAAAGGTGGAGCAACCGAGGTCAATATCCGTTTCCACGACTTGAAGGAAGCACCTAAGGGTCAGAGCTTCATCGTGTGGGCGGTTTCACCTGACAACCAGTTCACCAAACTGGGTCAAATCGTAAACACAAAGGGCCGCAATGAAGCGGAGATCAAGTCAGAAGTAGCACTGTCGGACTTTGGTCTGGTTATCACGATGGAAGGCGCTGAGGGCGCAATACCGGTTGGACCGGCCGTCGGAACAATCACGATCATTCCGTAAGTGTCCACTTCGTCCACAGATTACACAGACCAAACTCTGTGTAATCTGTGGATTTAACCCTTGTCAAATCCTTCACAAAAACCTTTCAATCCGTGACCATTCTGCGTTAATATGTCTCGCCTGAGCGCTGCGCCTCAGTCTCCCGACAGGGCTCCGAGTGCGAGCCAATCAGCTTTTGCCAATTTGCGACGAACCCTGCCCGTGACCCCTTTCACGCGCCGAAGTTCTCCTTTTTTGTTTCGGGTTAACGACAATGATAAAGAGAAGTTATCTCCTCGTGGTTCCCCTTGTATTGACTCTTCTCTGCGCTAGTGCTGCCAATGCTCATCTGCAGGAAGGTCTGCCAGCCCTCGTAAAGAAAGTAAAACCGGCCGTTGTAGCCATCGCGACTTACGATGCGAGTGGTGAGGCATTGATGACCGGTAGCGGCTTCTTTCTGCGTCCGGGCCAGGTGGTGACGAACCTGCACGTAATACGTGGCGCGGTCAGAGCCGAGATAAAGACTCTCGATGGCAAGGGTAAAGTTTTCCCCGTGAACGGCACGATCGCAATCGATGAGGAAGGCGATCTGGCATTGCTGAGTGTTGACACGCCAACCGAGCGGCCACGAAGCACCGAGTTGGCCAGTGATCTGCCCGATGAAGGCGAGCCAATCTTTGTGATTGGAAATCCGCTCAAGCTGGAAGGCTCGGTGAGCGACGGTATCGTGTCGGCGGTGCGGGAAGTTCCAAACAGCTATCGCATCATTCAAATCACCGCGCCGATCTCGCACGGCAATAGCGGCAGTCCGGTATTTAATCTGAAGGGCCAGGTGCTGGGCGTGGTGACAATCAAAGTCACAAACGGTCAGAACATTAATCTCGCGATTGCGGCAGCCCGCGTGGCCCAATTGACTCCGGGGAAGCTCCAGCCGTTATCTGAACTCGCGCTGAAGGGCAAAGGCGATGTAGCGGAATCGTTGTACAAATCCGGTCTGGATTCGCTCTGGCTCGGGAACTACGACAACGCACTCGGCTATTTCGAGAACGCAGCGAACAAGAATCCCAAGCGCGCTGAAACGTGGGTGCAGGTTGGGTATTGCAGAGTGAAGCAAGGCAAAGCACAGGAAGCTATCCGCGCTTATCAACAGGCACTACAGCTCAAGCCGATGGATGCGGATATTCATAACAAGCTGGGTGATGCTTATTACTATTTGGGTAGGCTTCGCGAGGCGATTGACTCGTACACCGAGGCCGCACGCCTGCGTCCTGACAATGCCGAGACTTTTTACAATTTAGCGATTGCGTATTCAGAGAGCGGAAATCCGAGTATGGCCGCCACCCAGGCGCGCATCCTGCAGAAGCTCGATCCGAAGCTCTACGAGAAGTATCTTCGCGAAACCATGTGAGACAGGAGGCAGGAGCAGTAGTCAGGAGCAGGAGGCAGAAGCCGTAGCGGACCTGCTCCTGCCTTCTGCTCCTGCTCCTGTTATTCGCCAGTGTGCCCGGTAAACACACCCTCATCCACACTCTTCGGGTCCCCCAGCACCACAAATCGAATATTCTTCATGTACTTCTGCGACACGCGCTGAATATCCGCGGGCGTCACCGCCATCAGGCGTTCGAGGAAACTAACCGAGTTTCTCCACCCACCACCAATCAATTCATACTGCGCCAACTCGCCCGCCTGCGCTGCATTCGTCTCCTGCCCGAGGTAGTAGGTCGTCAAATACTGCGCAATCACGGCGTGAATGTCATCCGGGCCTACGGGTTCATTCTGCAAGCGCGCGATCTCGTTCAACATCAATCGAATCGATTGATTCGCATCAACCGCAGTGACGTATAACCCACCGACATTCGCCGCCTGCGTTCGCAGAAAAGCATCGGGCGCGTACGACAGATTCTTCTTCACGCGAACCTCTTCAAACACACGATCGCGTAACAGTGAGCTCGCAATCCTCATTGGATATATGTCAGGCGACGTTAACGGTGGTGCCGTGAACAATCCCTGAATGTAGTTTGTCTTCAGCTCGCGAGGCGTAACTTCAACCGACGACTTGTCAAACGCCAACTGCGGCATCGCTTGAGGCTTGTAGTTGCCACGCGGCAACTTACCGAAACTCGCCGTCACCAGTTCGCGCACATCGCCGGGATTTAAATCGCCAACGAGCACCAGTAGCAGCCGCGACGTTTCCATCAGTTTCGTGTGGTAACTACGCAGATCTTCGGGGGTCAGCTTTCCGACCGTTTCCGGCGTGCCGTTCGTGTTGTTTAGATACGGATGACCGGCATACGCAACGCGCTCCTGCAATTTTTGCAGGTATACATCCGGATTGTCNGTGTCGTCGCTGAGTGANACAACNTGACGTTGTTGGACNAGCGCGACGTCTTCTTTCGTAAACGAAGGTCGCAAGGCGACGTCAGTNAAGATCTGCCACGAACGCTCGAAGTGCATACGCGTTGTCGCCAGCGAAAGGACTGAGTAATCGTTGTTGGAACTGCTTCCGATTACAGTGCCCATGCGCGACAATTCCGAGCGCATCCGTTCCCGCGGAAAGTTTGTGGATGCTTCGGTTGCGGCGCTGAGCATCAACGTCTCAATGCCGGCATTTCCCGCGTTGATGTTCGCAGCGCCACCGCGAATGAAGAGTCCGGCAGCGACAGTCAAACTTCCCTCACGCCGTTTCAAAAGCACTTTCAGGCCGTTAACGTCAAACTCACTGACGAGCGCTGCCTGATTTGCTACAACACTCTGAATCGACTGTTGTGCCTGCGCCTGTGGAGTTGCCGGCCGGGTCGTCTGTTGCGCAGGCGAAGAGCCGGCGCCCACCAACAAGATTGCGAGCAGCAACGTTCTGCTGATCATCCATTTCACGCGATTAGACATACCTGATTTCTCTTCCAACTGATTCATAAATTGACTCACTATTGTTGCCGGCGTTTACTGCCCCATTAACTCTTCCGGTGTCATTTTGATCCGCGCTTGCGCCTCATTCGACATTAAAGCGAGGCCGATGTGGGGCTTGCCTTGAATGTAGGTAGTGATGTAGCGATTGATGTCGGCGCGAGAAGTTGCGCGCAGCCGTGGCAGGTAACCGCGGAAATACTCGAGTCCCGTCGATGCCCACCAGAAACTCAGCGTATGCGTGTAGTCGCTCAGCTTCTCACGCGAATAGAGATCGTCTGCTTCGAGAAGTGCTTTGGCGCTCTCGAGCTGTTCGTCTGTGTAGTAATCCTTGTCGTTGAAGTGAGCCACTTCTTCGTACAGGGCTTTGAGTGCTGCTCGTGCTTTATCCGGAGTCGTTTGCGCGACGAGCGAGATCGGTCCGACGTTGCGCTGAGTGTAGTAACTCAGATCGACGCCGGTGACCAAACCTGTATCCACGAGGTTTCGCTGAAACCGTGAATTCGGTTGACGCAGGATGAATGAAAACACGTCGGCAGCGTAAGTCGCCGGATTGTCTTTACCGATCGAAGGACCATGCCAACTGATGTTGAAGATCACGGTCTGCACCGGCTGCTCAATCACTCCACCTTCGCTCTTTGCCAATGCCGGATGTTCGACGAGCGGAAATTCAACGAACGGATCTTTCTCGCGCTTTGGCCAGTCGCCGTAAAACTCCTGCGCCATTTTCATAACATCAGGCGGGTTTACATCGCCCGTCAAAACGAGTGCTGAGTTATTCGGCACGTAGTAGCGCTGTTGAATCAGGCGCATCATGTCGGTGGTTGATCCGCCAACCGTTTCGCGATTTCCGAGTGGGTTTTTACGGCTCGGGTACTTGAAAAACAGCCGGTTGTTCATCTCTTTGCTGAGATAAAAGAACGGATTCGACTCGTTGCGGTCGATCTCGCCAATCACGACCTGCTTCTCTCGACCAAACTCACGCTCGTCAAACAGCGGGTAACGAGTCGCGTCTTTCATAAACTGCATCGCCGTACGAATGTTTGGACTGGTGGTAGTGAAGTAGTAGTCCACCACTTCCTCGCGCGTGGTGCCGTTGTAGGCAATTCCCATTTGTCCGATCGTGCGTAGATAGTCTTCGGCGTTCGCGATGGCACGGTTCTGCTTGAAGAACATGTGCTCGTACAAGTGCGAGAGTCCGTTGAGCTCAGGCGGTTCAGTGTATGAACCGTTTTTTACGGCCAGTTCGATCGTGACGAGTGGTATTGAGTGATCTTCGAGAATGATGACTTCCAAACCATTGGGAAGCACCTGGCTGAAAATCTTCGCTTCGGGAAGACGCGCCGGTGCTGCAACAGGCGGAGCGGCCGTCGTTGGCTTTGCGGCACGCTGCTGCGGCAGAACCCGAGCCGACAACATTGACGGCGACAGAAAAGTTAAAAGAAGTAAAAAGACAAGCGAGCGACGTTTCACTGATAACTCCATATGCTGGAAATTGATGTTAGTCGAGGGGAAAAGGTTATCTTGCCAGTTGAAAATTGTACAGCAAGCGCTCTGCAAACGGATATTTGGACAGGATCGACAAGATTGGATCAGGATTTACAGGATTCATTCTGCAAATCTTGTAAAAAATCCTGTTAATCCTGTCACCGCTTTTTACTCACAATCGCGCGTGCTTTTTGACGGAGGGCTGTTCGATAAACTGCGGCATCGGTTCCCGCGGCATTGGATAACCATTGAATTCGTGGGGTGCCGCGTGGGGTAGTTTCGCCGGTCATCTGCATTGAATAGGTGCGTCGATCATTCGGGACAAACAAGATTAACCGCCGAAGACTTCGGTTCTCGGTGGAATCTTTTCCGCTAAACAACAATTCCTGATACCCGTCTTCGTCTGCATCAACAAGCTCAGCGCTCCAACTCGCGTGACTGAACCCCTGCCCGTCGAGTTTGCCTTGAGCGGTTTGCCGAAACTTGCCATCGCGTTTCTGAAGTAGGAGAAAATTGGTCGTACCTGCTTTTCGTTGACTATTCACAACCACAATCGCCGGTCCCGAGTCAGTATCAACGATTTCCAAATCTCCAACGGATCCACGAGCAAACCTCGCCGCGATTTTGCGTGCCTGATCGAGTGACAACTGTTCGACTGGCGCCGGACTTTCAGATGATGGCGCAACGGCGCCTCCATTTGGCGCCACATCATTGCGCCATGAAACCGGCTGCATGTTGACCTGAGATGCTGCGACTGGAAGAGCCTTAGTCGGAATTCGTGGCTCAGGCGCACTTTCTCCCGTGTATCCCCACGCCAGCAACGCGCCAAAAGTGGTCACCAAAATCAGTGGCGCACCAACGCGAAAAACAAGATTGCGTCCAGCATCAGCAGCCGCCACCATCGCTGATAGTGGCTCCATATCAGGCACAGTGTCTGTCCGCACCAGACTGCGCTCCAATAACGTTTTTGCCATCGCGGCAGTCCGTGGCCGATCCTCAGGACGTTTGGCGAGGAGAGAGTGAACTGCGAGTGCCAGCGAGCGCGGAATGTCCTGCCTGAGTCTCGGCAAAGGCGGCGCAGGCGCGGTCGCCTGTTTCACCAGTAATGCTGATTGAAGGGGATCGACAAAGGGCGTCCGGCCCGCAATCATTTCATAGACCAACACACCGAGACTGTAGAGATCGCTGCGCGCCCCAACCCGCTGACCCAAACACTGCTCGGGCGACATGTAACGCGGCGTTCCCACCAGTTGACCGGAGCCGGTGCTGGCGTGTGTCGCGGTCGATTCCGCCGATGACGCCAGAACTTTCGCGACACCGAAATCGAGCACACAAACACCGCGCTTGCCCAGCAGGATGTTTGAGGGTTTCAAGTCGCGATGCACAATCCCGATACGATGCGCTTCTTCAAGGACGTCGCAGATCTGCGTCGCGATGCCGACCGCTTTCGAAAAAGAGAACCGCCCTTCGCGAGCCAGCGCCTGCGAGAGTGTTTCGCCTTCGACAAACTCCATCACGATGAAGTGGCGCCCGTCAGGCAGATTTCCGGCGTCGAAGATCATCGCGGCGTTCGGATGGCGCAACTTGGCCATCGTGCGCGCTTCGCGGAGAAATCGGTCGGTGACGTCGGCGTCGCCTGCGAATTCACGCCTGATAATCTTGACCGCAACAGGCCGCTCCAGACCGAGGTGCGTGGCCAGGTAGACCGCACCCATTCCACCCGTGCCGATCTCGCGCTCTATTCTGAATCTGCCGGCGATAAATTGGGGGACATCCATCTGAGACCTTCCTTCGGGTTAAAAGGTCGAAGTCCGATTCTCTTTTTAGAGTGGTTTAGGGGGAAGAGACGTTGTAGTGTAGCACCGAAGGAAATTTTGAGCCACGGATTTTCACGGACTATGGCCGCACTCCGTAGTTTTACGAACCCGACAAGCCATCCATTGTCCGTTTAGGCCTCGCGCGTCGTTGTGACGAAAACCTGATCCCGTATCATTAAAGGAAAGGACGGACCCACCCATGAGCGATTCCCTTGATGCGCATTACAAGATGGTTTTGAAAGGCATCGCTGATGGACGGCTCGTGCCCTTCCTCGGCGCTGGAGTCAATTTGTGCGGTCGCCGCGAAGGTACCCTATTTGAACGAGGTAAGGACCTGCCCAGCGGCGGCGAGTTGGCCAAGCTTTTAGCTGAGGACTTCGGCTACTCATCAGAAGGACAAGAGGTCCAATGTCCCAACTGCCTCGCGAAGCATCGCATCGTGTATCCGCTTGATTTGCTGCGTGTGGCGCAGCACATTGCGGTGATGACTGGCTCCGGTCCGCTTTACGACGAGTTACGCACACTCTTTGACGCCGATTACCCGCCTACGCCTCTGCACACGTTCTTAGCGAGCTTGCCCGCTACTATGCGCGCGAAACAACTGCCGCCTCGTTATCAATTGATCGTCACTACCAATTATGACGACGTGTTAGAACACGCTTTTCAGCAGGCGAACGAGCCGTACGACCTTGTTGCGTACATGGCGGATGGCGAGCATCGAGGAAAGTTCTGGCATTGGTCGCCTGATGGTGCAAACAACCTCGTCGACAANCCCAACGAATATAAAGANGTGTCNACTGACAAGCGCACTGTCATTTTAAAAATTCACGGCGCGGTGGATCGAGGCACNGGTGAACGAGACAGCTACGTCATTACTGAAGATCATTACATTGATTTTCTCACTCGCACAGACATCTCCAATCTTGTGCCGGTCCTGCTGGCGGCAAAGATGCGCCGCAGCCATTTTTTATTTATGGGGTATAGCCTGCGTGATTGGAACCTGCGAGTGATCCTGCATCGCATTTGGGGTGAACAAAAACTCTCGTATAAGTCGTGGGCCATTCAACTCGATCCGCAGGAATTGGATCTTCGCTTTTGGCTCAAACGCGACGTGGACATCCTTAACACTCGTCTTGAAGACTACGTTGCCGCACTCAACAAGCATGTCCAGGAAATGCCGCAGTCCGGAGGTGTGCAATGACTGAGCAGACATTTCGCGATACACCGTACAAAGGATTAGTCCCATATTCAGAAGAAGACGCCCCCTTCTTTTTCGGACGTGAAGCGGAGCGAGAAATCATCACCGCCAATCTAATGGCCTCGCGTCTAACGCTGCTTTATGGCGCTAGTGGTGTCGGCAAAAGCTCAGTTCTGCGCGCCGGCGTTGCGCATAATTTGCGGCAACTTGCACAGAAGAACTTGAGCGAGCATGGGGCGCCTGAGTTTGGCGTGCTGGTCTTCAACTCGTGGCGCGACAATCCCGTCGAAGTCATGGAGCGGCGCCTCGATGAGGCGTTGTCGTCGTTGGTTCCTAACGGAACAGACTCACCTGCTGATGGTGTGCGCGAGCTGCCTGAGATTCTGGAAGCGTGGTCCCGAAAACTTGATGGCGACCTCTTTATCATCCTCGATCAGTTTGAAGAATATTTTCTCTATCACGCCCAGGAGGACGGCGATAACTCATTCGCCGTGCAGTTTCCTCGCGCCGTCAATCGATCCGATCTGAGAGTCAGTTTTCTTATCTCGATTCGTGAAGACGCCCTCGCAAAACTGGACCGCTTCAAAGGACGTATCCCCAACCTCTTCGACAACTACTTGCGTATCGATCATCTGGACCGCAACGCAGCTCGCGCCGCAATCACGGAACCGGCTCGAACTTACAACGCGCTGCACCCGGGTTCATCAATTAGCATTGAACCACCGCTCGTGGAAGCAGTTTTGGACCAGGTGAAGACCAACGAAGTCGTACTGGGAGGCGGCGGACGCGGTGTTGTTGAAGCCGCTTCTGATCTCGCTGCTGACGAGCGAATCGAGACCTCGTATTTACAACTCGTCATGACACGCCTCTGGCAAGAAGAAGTCGGCGCCGGCTCGCGCACCTTGCGGGTAGCCACGCTCGATAGTCTCGGCGGCGCAAAACGCATCGTGCAGACGCACGTTGACGCGGTCATGGAAAGACTCGAGCCTGACGAACAACGCACGGCTGCGCAACTGTTTTACTACCTCGTCACTCGCGACGGCACCAAGATCGCGCACACGGTTTCCGCTTTGTCCGAATATACCCGAACAGATGAGACACGATTGACCGGTCTATTGGAGAAGCTGTGCGACAAAGATGCTCGCATCCTGCAACCCGTCGATCCACCACCAGGTCAACCAGATTCACCGCGTTACGAAATACGCCACGATAAGCTCGCGGCGGCGATTCTGGATTGGCGTCGACGTTATGCACAAATGGAGGAGCGAGCGGAGGCCGAGCGACTCGCGATAAAACAAAGGCAAGAGGCCGAAGCCCAGGCCCGAGTTGAGGAGAAAGCCAAATCAGCCGCGCGCCTGCGCTGGCTTTCGATCGCTCTGGCCGTGATGACCGTGTTGGCTCTGGCAGGAGCAGCTCTTGCGTTCAAGCAACGCGGCCTCGCGATCTCAGATGCAAGGGAATCTCAGAGACAGAAAGCCATTGCCGAAGACCAAAGCAAGCGGGCCGAGGAACAACGCGTACGGGCCGATGCTCAGTCAGCTCGTGCTACGGATCAGGCTAACCTGGCTGAGAAAGAGCGCCTGCGAGCCAATGAGCAAGCCGATCTGGCGGAGAAGCGGGCCACGGAGGCTGACATAGCTAAAGGTGAGGCCGAAGCCGCGCGCGGTGTGGCCGACATGGAACGCAAGCGGGCTGATCAACAAGCTGCAATCGCGAAGTCACGCGAGCTGGCCGCCGCCTCGAGAAGCAATCTGACCACAGATCCGGAGTTAAGCGTTCTCCTTGCTCTGCAAGCAGTCTCAAAGTTTGCGAAGGAACCTGGCATAAAGGAGACCGAGAAAAAAGAAGTCATCGAAGCCTTGCATGAGGCGACGCAGGCATCCCGAGTTAGGCATACCCTGAAAGGACATACGGAATCGGTTTCGGAAGTAGCTTACGATCCAAATGGGAAATTCGTGATTACTCACGGCGATGATGGCGCAGTGAAATTGTGGGATGCAAAGTCCGGCACATGGGTACGAGACCTTGTCAAAAACGCGGCTGGACTGGGGTACAGAGGAGTGGGGAGGGTGCTGCTGAGCCACCACGGCGGTCGCGTCGCGATTCCAATTGAGGGTGGAGCAGTGGAAGTACAAGATTTGGTTAGCGGCGCGACTGTGTTAGCTGTGCCGAGTGAGGATGAACAGGCTGGAGTCATGGCGTTTGACAAGGATGACTCTATGCTGGCGGTAGCCAACGCGAAAAGTCTGAAGGTGTGGACCCTCGCCACCGGTAAATCACTGGAATTACCTTACGAGCTTCCCCTGACGATCGAGAGTCTAACCTTTAGCGACGGCGGTAAGCGGTTAGTGGCAGGGAGTTGTCCACGAGCCGACCGAGCTGGTTGTACCGTTTTTGAGGCGAGTTCCTGGGATCTGACTAAAGACCCGCAGTCGCCTC
>Ga0065704_10070482_pt1 | contig 23009 bp, 19 predicted proteins | sample SwiRhicommuniRL2_FD_59091 | JGI IMG/M metagenome (GOLD analysis project Ga0065704, IMG submission 59091) | Switchgrass rhizosphere bacterial communities from Rose Lake, Michigan, USA - RL2 v2 (version 2) | ecosystem: Host-associated > Plants > Roots > Rhizosphere > Soil | place: East Lansing, MI | reverse complement strand
GTAGCCATGCCACTGGCGGCGATGATCACCGCCGGGGTGCGTTGCAGGTCCAGGGCCATGGAGTCCTTGACCGAGCGCACCGGATGGGCGATGTGGCACATGCCTTCGCACTCTTCCCTGGAGAGACGATGCTCGTCGCCAAAGCGCTGGTACAACCGGGTGACGTCGATGGCCATGGGGCTGTTGAGGTAGATCGGGATATCGGGGATCGCCCGGCGTTGCTTCAGGCGATACAAGTGGTACATCAGCAATTGGGCACGACCAACCGTGAACGAGGGCACCAACGTGATGCCACGGCGCAGCGCGGTGCGAGTGATCACCTCTGCCAATTGGTCTTCCGGCGACTCGTGTGGGTGTCGACGGTCGCCATAGGTGGACTCCACCAGCAGGATATCTGCCTGCTCGACGACCTTCGGCGCGAACATCACCGGATCCTCGGGCCGCCCCAAGTCCCCGGAACACACCAGCGTCACCCCACCGGCCTGGACCTGTACCGTCGCGGCACCGAGAATGTGCCCGGCGCGACGCAGCAAGATGGTTATCCCCCGGGCGATCTCCACCGGATGTTCGAATGCAATCGGGCGCAGCAGCTTCAGCGCTCGCTCAGCGTGTTCACGGGTGTACAGCGGGAAGGCCGGCGCGTGCTTGGAGAAGCCCTTGCGGTTGGCGTATTCGGCTTCTTCTTCCTGCAGGCGGGCGCTGTCGCGCAGCAGGATCTTCACCAGCTCGCAGGTCGCCGGCGAGGCATAGATAGGGCCGCGATAGCCATTACGCACCAGCACCGGCAGATAACCGCTGTGGTCCAGGTGGGCATGGGTCAGTACGATCGCATCCAGGTCACGCATCGGCAGTTCGAAGGGATCCCAGTTGTGCAGGCGCAATTGTTTGTAGCCCTGGAACAGGCCGCAATCGATCAGGATGCGCTGATCGTCGTGTTCCAGCAGGTACTTGCTGCCGGTGACCGTACCGGCGGCCCCGAGAAATGTCATGCGCATGGCGGTGCTCCTGGACAATCGATAATAGGTCTATTGGTCCCATTGTTTGACCTCGTTGCCGTTGATCTTTGTCAACAGCTCAGCGGTCAAGTCCGATTCATCACACCGCCAGAACACTGCACGACACCTGGTAGAGGATGTGCTCGGTCGTGCTGCCCAGCAGCCCATACAGATCGTCGTGCTGGAATCGCCCCATGACGATCACGTCCACTTCATGCTCCAGGGCAAATTCACTCAGGGCCGAGACCGGATGCCCAAGCAGAAAATGCCTGCGCTCGGCCGGCACACCAAACAGGTTCGCCAGTTCCAGGAAGGTTTTTTCCAGGCTCCTGCGCAGTTCCTTGCTGAGCTGCGACAGCGACAGGCCGCCACCGCCGACATCCCCCAGATAGACTGACGACACCTCATAAGCGTGAACCAGATGCAGCTCGGCGTCGCACTGCAAGGCCAGCCCCATTGCCTGGCGGATGATCCGGTCGTTCAGCCCGCTGTTCTGGGCAAACGCACTGGAAGGGTCCACCGCCGCGACCACGGTGCGCGGCAGCGCATGACCGGTGGCCCCCACCAGGTACATCGGCACCGGGCAGTTGCGCAGCAGTTGCCAGTCCAGCGGGGTGAAAAATGCCCGCTTGAGCATGGGCTCGTGTTGTACCTGCTTGATCAGCAGATCCGGCTGGATCTGCGTAACGTGTTGCAGGATCTGCTTGCCCATCTTCTGGGCCCATTCCACCTCAGTGGTGACCCGCAGGCCACGGCGACGCATCTTGTCCGCCTCATCCTCCAACCAATGGCGATGATCCTGGAGATAGTTCTGCCGCGCCTCCTCACGGGGCCTCTCTTCAAGCAGCGAAAGAATGTCCAGCGAGGGAATCAAGGCGATGACATGCAAGTGCGCCCCGCTGGCCGCCGCCAGGGCCGCGGCGTGATGCAGGGCGGGCGAATGACGTTGTGCCGGGTTGAGGATCAGCAACAGGCGTTGGTACTGGCTCATGATGGGTCTCCAAAGTCGGGCTCGAACGCCACGGCGCAGCGTCGATGCCATGAGGCATGTTGGCCGTCATTGCGGCGTCGGCGCCCAGCGCCAATTCAAGACTTCGGGCATGTCCTGCCCATGCTCGATGAGGTACAGCTGATGCTTTTCCATGGTTGCCCAGTAGCGATCCCGAGCGCTGTCCACCAGCGGCTGCAAGCGTGGCACGCGCTGGATGACATCGAGCGCCAGTTGGTAGCGATCCAGGTGGTTGATGACCGCCATGTCGAACGGCGTAGTGGTGGCGCCCTCCTCCATGAAACCGCGGACATGGAAGTTATCGTGGTTGTGACGCTTGTAGATCAGCCGATGGATCAGCGACGGATAGCCGTGGAAGGCGAAAATCACTGGCTTGTCCACGGTAAACAACCCATCGAACTCGGCGTCCGGCAATCCGTGGGCATGCTGTTGCGGCGGTTGCAGGGCCAGCAGGTCGACAACATTGACCACTCGCACGCGCAGGTCTGGCACGTATTCACGCAGCAGCGTGACAGCGGCCAGGGTTTCCAAGGTTGGCACGTCACCGGCACAGGCCATCACCACGTCCGGGTCTTCGTCGTTGTTGCAGGCAAAGGCCCAGCGACCGATCCCGACCGAGCAGTGCCGAACGGCCGAATCGATGTCCAGCCACTGCCATTCCGGCTGTTTACCGGCCACGATCACATTGATGTAATCGCGGCTCTTGAGGCAGTGATCGGCAACGGACAACAGGCAATTGGCGTCTGCTGGCAGGTAGATACGCACCACGTCAGCGCTCTTGTTCGCCACCAGGTCGATGAACCCCGGGTCCTGATGGGAAAAGCCGTTGTGGTCCTGACGCCAGACATGGGACGTGAGCAGGTAATTGAGCGAAGCAATCGACGCGCGCCACGGGATCTGGGCGGCGGTCTTGAGCCATTTGGCATGCTGATTGAACATCGAATCGACGATGTGGATGAACGCCTCGTAACAGGAAAACAGCCCATGCCGGCCAGTCAGCAAATAGCCCTCCAACCAGCCTTCGCACACTTGCTCGCTGAGAATTTCCATCACCCGGCCGTCGCACGCCAGGTTCGTATCGCCCGCCTCCAGGGCCGCCATCCAGGTCTTGCCACTGACCTCGTACACCGCATCAAGGCGATTGGAGGCGGTTTCGTCGGGACCGAACAGGCGGAAATTGCCTGCCCGCAGGTTGTGCTTCATCACATCACGGACAAAACCACCCAACACCCGGGTGGCCTCTGCCTGCAGGCTGCCGGGCGCGCTGAATTGCACGGCGTAATCGGTGAACCGAGGCAGTTCCAAGGGTTTGAGCAGCATGCCGCCATTGGCATGGGGATTGGCGCCCAGGCGCCGATGTCCCGTCGGCGCCAACGCGGCAATGTCCGGGAGCAACGCCCCGTTGTCGTCGAACAATTCCTGCGGACGGTAGCTCTGGAGCCATTGTTCCAGTTGCGTCAAATGCACGGGCAGCTCGAAGTGGCTAAGCGGCACCTGGTGGGCGCGCCAGGTGCCTTCAACCTGCTGGCCATCGACGAATTTCGGACCGGTCCAGCCCTTGGGCGTACGCAACACCAGCATCGGCCAGAGCTGGCGTTCCAGGGTACGTCCCGACGAATCCGCACGGGCCATGCGCTGGATTTCGCGAATCTTGAGCAACATGCCGTCCAGGGTCCTGGCCAACTGCTGGTGCACCGCTTGCGGATCGTCGCCTTCGACAAAATAAGGATCGTAGCCGTAGCCATACATCAGGGCCGACAGTTCGTCTTCACTGATGCGCGAAAGCAGCGTGGGGTTGGCGATCTTGAAACCGTTGAGATGAAGAATGGGCAGTACGGCGCCGTCACGCCTGGGGTTGAGGAATTTGTTGGAGTGCCAGCTTGCCGCCAACGTGCCGGTTTCGGCCTCACCATCGCCGATGACGCAAGCCACGATCAGGTCAGGGTTGTCGAACGCCGCGCCATAGGCATGGGCCAGGGAATAACCCAACTCTCCACCTTCATGGATGGAGCCGGGAATCTGCGCCGAGACATGGCTGGATAAGCCATAAGGCCAGGAAAACTGCCGGAACAGGCGCAGCATTCCGTTTTCGTTCTGCTCCACCGAGGGATAACACTGGGTGAAGCTGCCCTCCAGGTAACTCTGGGCGACGATGGCCGGGCCGCCATGACCGGGGCCGGTGATCAGGATCATGTTCAGGTCACGGGACTTGATCAGGCGATTGAGGTGCACGTAAATCAGATTCAGCCCCGGCGTCGTGCCCCAGTGTCCCAGCAGGCGCGGCTTGACGTGATCGCGCTGCAGCGGTTTGCGCAGCAACGGGTTGTCCTTGAGGTAGATCTGCCCCACGGCCAGGTAATTGGACGCACGCCAGTAGGCGTCAATGCCTTCCAGTTGGTCGGGGCTGAGAAAATCGCTCATCACGTCCTCCACAAAAAACAGGGTTGCCATGCCTGATTCTGGAACGCGGGAATAAGGGTGACTTGATTTACATCAGAACCAGGGACGCTAAGGTCATACAAGGTGCTTGCTCGATGCCCTGGCGCCGCTCACTGGCATGGCGAGCGCCCATTCACACAGGAGAATGCTCATGCGCGCCATGGTCCTGCACACGATTGGTCAACCCTTGCAACTGGAGGAACGTCCCCAACCGACGCCGGCCGCCGGGCAAATGCTGATCAAGGTGCAAGCCTGCGGTGTGTGCCGCACCGACTTGCATCTGTTCGACGGTGAACTGCCCCAGGCCCGGTTGCCTCGGGTGCCGGGCCACGAGATTGTCGGTGAGGTCACCGCCGTTGGCGCGCAAGTTGCCTCGGACTGGATCGGCCGACGGGTGGGCGTGCCCTGGCTGGGGTGGACGTGTGGCGTGTGTGAGTTCTGCCGCTCGGGCCGGGAAAACCTCTGCGACCAGGCGCTGTTCACCGGCTGCCAACTGGACGGTGGTTATGCCGACTACACCGTCGCCGACGCGCGGTTCTGCTTCCCTCTGCCCGATACACTGGAGGCCGCCGAAGCCGCACCCCTGCTGTGTGCAGGGCTGATCGGTTTCCGGGCCTTGCAGATGGCGCAGAACGCCCCTCACTTGGGCCTTTATGGCTTCGGCGCCGCTGCGCACCTGGCGATCCAGGTCGCCGTGGGCCGGGGCCAGCAAGTCTATGCCTTCACTCGCCCCGGTGATGACAGCGGCCAGGACTATGCCCGTTCGCTGGGCGCGACCTGGGCCGGAGCATCGGACCAGCTCCCGCCACATCTGCTCGACGCCAGCCTGATCTTCGCCCCCGTCGGCGAACTGGTGCCGCTGGCCTTGCAAGCCACCGCCAAAGGCGGTTGCGTGGTGTGCGCCGGCATTCACATGAGCGATATCCCCACCTTTCCCTATCGCCTGTTGTGGCAGGAGCGCAGCGTGCGTTCAGTAGCCAACCTGACCCGCGCGGACGGCGTGGCGTTTTTCGAGCAGATCCAGCGTACGCCCGTGCATTGCAACGTGACCTGCTACCCATTGGTCCAAGCCAACCAGGCCCTGGAGCGCCTGAGGAGCGGACAGGTCAACGGGGCTATCGTACTTATCCCTTGACCGCCAGCACACTGCCCGGCACCGAATACAAGGCGCGTTCTGTCGTGCTGCCAATCAAACGCTCAAGACCGGCGCGGTGCACAGTGCCCATCACCACCACGTCGGCCTCGAATTCGTCGATGAACTCACGGATGACCGGCACCGGCAGGCCAACGACAAAGTGCCGACGTTCCGCCGGTACGCCACAGCGCTCGGCCAGGCTGATAAACGCCGCATGCAGCGATTCGCGCAGGGCGTCGGCAAAGTCGTCATCCCAGGCACCGGCCAGCAACGAGGTTTCGCCATTGAAGGCCGGCGACAGGTCGCAGGCATACAGCAGATTCAACGAGGCGTCACATTGCCGGGCCAGCGCGTCGGCAGTCTGGACGATGTGCTCGTTCAAGGCATTGGCCTCGGGGTCCGAGGGGTCCACCGCCGCCACGACCCGGCGCGGCAAGCCGTGTACCGCCTGGTTGACCAGATGCACCGGCACCGGACAGTCGCGCAACAAATGACAGTCAAGGGGCGTGGCGAACACGCGCTTGAGCAAAGGTTCGAGGGTGACGTCCTTGATCAACAGGTCAGGTTGGAACTGCTCGACATAGCGCAGGATGTCCAGCAACGGATGGAGCGTCCACACCACGTGAGTCGTCACATCCAGGCCTTCCTCCTTGAGCAGCTCCGCCTCTTCTACCATCCAGCGACGGTAGTGGTGCAAATAGCGCTGCACACTCGCTTCGTCGGTTTTTTCACCCCACAAGTGGGTACGCGCCGGCGGCTGGACGAAAGCGCACAAATGCAGCGCCGCGCCGCTGGCCCGGGCCAGGGCACAGGCCCTGCGCATCGCTGCGGAGGGGTGCAGATCCGGTTCGACGATCAATAGCAGACGCTGGTATTGCCCCATCGCACACCTCCATCGGGCAGATCGACTCAGACCCGAAACCTTGCACCGGCCTTTTCCGGCGCGATCTTCAGCGTGCGCCCATCAAGGCCCCGGACGGTTTGATCTGAATCAAAGGCAGGGCAATCGATGGACGGATACGCGGGCACTGATCCAGATCAGAATCGATCGCCGTGGCGGGCGTAGAACAGTACCGAATGCGTAGCTATTTATCGCACCGCACGTGCACATCCGAGGGAGGATCGCACCATGCTTACTGTCAAAGACCACAACGAACGCGCCGCTGCCCTGTATGCCAGCATCAGTGGCAAACACTGGATCCAGGCACTCAAGGACGGCCGGCATGTCTTGATCCGCCCGCTCAGGGAGCAGGACCGCCAGCGCGAATACGACTTCATCATGCGCCTGTCACCGGAGTCCCGGCACATGCGCTTCCTGGCGCAGATCAATGAGCCAGGCGCGGCGCTGCTCGATCAATTGATGGATGTCGACTGCAAGACGCACATGGCCTACATCGCCCTGGTCCATGACAACGGCGAGTTGATCGAGATCGGGGTCAGCCGCTATTGCTCGACCCAGGAACACGAATGCGAGTGTGCAGTGACGGTCGCCGACCCTTGGCAACACCTGGGGCTGGGGACGTTATTGATGGAGCACCTGATCGACACCGCGCGTAAAAACGGCTACCGCCAGATGTACTCCGTGGACGCGGCCAGCAATGCCCCGATGCGGGACTTGGCCCATAGCCTGGGTTTTGAAACCCACAGCGATCCCGACGACACCCGGCAGGTCATCCACCGGCTCTACCTTTAGCTCCGGACGCCGCGCGAGGCCTTGGTATGGCCTCGCGCAGCGTTGCTCCAATCACACTTGCGGCTTGATCGCCAACACGCTGCAAGGCGCCCGTTGCAGCAGCAGCTCGGCGGTGGTGCCCAGGCGCTTGTCCAGGCCACGATGCTCCGTGGTGCCCATGACGATGACATCGATCTGGTGATCGCTGGCGAACGTGCAAATGCTGTTCAGCGGCGCCCCTTCGATGAAGTGGCGCTGCTGCGGTGCAACCCCATGCCGTTCGGCCAGGGACTCGAACACCTCATGCTGTGCCTGGCCCAACGCTTCATAGAGCCCGGTGGCCAGGGGCAGCGCACCAATGCCCATGTCCGAGGCGTAGACAGCCGTCCAATCGAAGGCGTGCAGCAACTCGACCTGGGCGTTGCATTGTTCCGCCAGTTTGACCGCGGCGTCGACGATCTGGTCGTTGAATACCAGGTCCTGATCCTCGCTGCGCAGCACGTCGACAATCGCCAGGATCCGCCGAGGCCGCGGGTTACGCGAATCCGTGACCAGATGCACTGGCACCGGGCAGTCACGCAGCAAGCGCCAGTCCAGGGGCGTGAAAAACACCCGCTTCATCGCCGGTTCCGGCTGCGCATCCTTGATGATCAACGCCATCGGCATCTCCTTGACGTATTGCTGCAAGGCTTGGAAGGCATCCTTGCTCCAAACCACCTCGCAGGTCACCTCGACGCCGTGCCGGCGCGCCAGTTCGGCCTGTTGCCACAGCCAATGCCGGTGGGTTTCCAGATAACCCTCACGCGCTTGCTTGACCTGCTCCGGGGCGAACAGACCGGCCACCGAGAGCAACTCCAGGTAGTCGAACGCCACGATGTGCAGGGGCAGGTCCAGCGCCAGGGCCAACTCGGTGGCGCGGTCGAACGCCGGCGTACGGATCATGGCGTCAGGCGCCACTAGCAATAAACGTTGAGTCTGGGACATGGAACACCTCGGCACGTGGCGACAGCCACTTAAAGGATTGAAGGTTCCAGAATGAACATATGCCAGGGACGGGACTTGATCTTTATCAAACGGCCATCATTCAGGCTGACAAACTCGGGAGCAACAGCCCCACCCACATTGCCAGCGTTATCAGCACCTGGCCGGGAATTACATACGCGGCAAACCTCCGTCCGCCGCTGAGCCAGGCCACCACGCACTTGCTCAGGGAGTTGCTGCTAAACGCGATCAAGATCGGCACGGCGACGCCGTCGAAGGGCAACAACCCGCCCTTGGCCAGGGAAGCGATGGAAGCTGTCGAGGCGTGGGCGTCGAGCAACCCGCTGAAAATCGCGGTGACGGTCACCCCGGCCTGGCCAAACGCATCGAGCATTGCCGACGAGAGGACGGTGATAGCGGTCATCGCCAGGACCATCGTCACCGCCAGCTTGAGGCTGAAGGCACCGCCATGCTTGATGGGCTCATCGGCCCGCGCCCTTGGGCGGGGAAACATCAGCACGCCGGCGTAGAGCAATACCATCAGCATCCCGCACAACAGCGGGCCCCACATCCAACGCAACAGCGCGGGGTCGACGGCCGTGAGGATCAGGCCCATTTGAACCACCGTCGCCAGGTTGGATAACACTGCCGCGGCGCTCACCACCTTGAGATTGATCGGGTCTTTGGCCGCGATGCCACCCATGGTCGCGACCGTCACCGTGGCGGAGGCGAATCCAGAGGCAATCGCACTGAGAGCGTAGCCATAGCGGGTCCCCAGGGTTCGAACCGCGACATGCCCCAGTGCACCCACCGCCATCAGCATAACGGTGAGCGTGCACAGGTTGCGCAGGTTGATTGCGTCATAAGGTCCGAGGAAGCGATCCGGCGCCAGCGGGAGCACGACCAGCGCGGCGATCAACAGCACCAGGCCATCGCGCATCTCGGTAGCGGTCAACTGCTTGCGGGCAAAGTGGTGCAACGCCTGGCGGCTGGCGAGCAGCCCGGCCATCACCACCCCAATCGCGGTCGCCAGGCCCGGGGCGCTCGCACAGAGCGCGCCCAGTGCCAATACCGCGAACAAGGCCACCTCGCTGGTAATCCCGGGGTCCTTGTCGAGGTTTCGCCAATAGGCCACGGTCACCAAAGCGCCCAGGGCAAGGGTCATGCCCCCCAGTAACAGGGGGCCGCCCGCCTGGACCGCCAGGTAGCCGAGCACGGACGTGATGGCGAAGGTGCGCAAACCGGCGAAGTCGCGCCGGTCGCCCTCGCCTTTGCGTCGTTCGCGCTCAAGCCCCACCAGCAGGCCGATTCCCAGCGCGGCGGCGGCATTGGCGAAGGCCAGGGTTTCAGTCATGGTTACGGCTCCCTGGCACTGTCTGCGGTTGTCACTCAATCCAGCGGTCCGAGCCGGCTGCGCTCGTGCCCTGGGGCGACTGATCATGCTCAAACATAGCGCGATTGCCTCGCCGTTGCCGCCTTCAATTCAACGCTTTGCAGCGTGTTTGATGCAAATCAAGTTAGCGAGCTCCATGGCGCTCATGATCAATGACAGACACCACGCCGCGCGAAACCTCGTCCGGCGCCAACAGGTCCTTGCCCGGGAGGTTTGTCATGTCTACGCAATCACGCTTGATGCTGGTCGTCTCGCCACTGATGGAACACAGCCCGGCGTTCGACCGGGCTGCCGCACTGGCCAAGGCCGAAGGCGCGGCGCTGCACATCGTCGCTTTTGACTACCTCGAAGGCCTGGCCACGGCCGGCCTGGTCAACGAGCAGGCGCTGGAGCAGATGCGCCTGGGCTACATCGAGCGCCATCGGCAGTGGCTGGAAGAACAGGCCAGGCCCCTGCGCAACCTCGGTATCGAGGTCACGACAGAAGTGACGTGGGTCGAGCGCCCCTTGCAGGAGATCCTGGTCCACCTCAAGGAAGCGCCTATGGATGCGCTGATCAAGTCGGTGGACCCCGAGTCGTGGTTTTCCCGACTGATGTTCACGCCGCTGGACGTGCATCTGCTGCGCGAATGCGAGGTTCCACTGCACTTCGTCAACAAGGTCACCCACGCCCGTCCGCGCAAGATCCTGGCGGCCATCGACCCGTTCCATCAGGACGGCCGCTACGAAGGCCTCAATGATCGGATCCTGAGCGAAGCGAACAAGCTGGCCACCAGCTGCGACGCGACGCTGGAAGTCATCTACGCCTATGACCTTTCGTCCATCACTGCCGCTGAATACGGCTTTGGCAACGGTTCGATGTTCTTCTCCTCGACCCTGGCCCGCCAGCTCTACGAGTCCCAGGGTGCGGCCTTCGATGCACTGGCCGAACGCAATGGCATCGCCCCGGACCAGCGACGCATGATCATGGGTGACCCGGCCAAGGTGCTGGCGAGCTACGCCGCGTCCCATGACATTGATGTCATCGTCATGGGGCGCGTGCGCTATGGCAGCCTGGACAAGCTGATCGGCAGCACCGTCGAAGGCCTGCTGTACAAGATGCCCTGCAGCCTGTGGGTGATTGCGCCGCAGCAAGTTGGCTGAGGCAGACCTGCGCAGATGGCCTGTAGAACAACCGCTCCGTACCCACAGGAACGCGGCTGATGAACCGACCGAGCAACATACCAGCGGCGCACCCGACAACGCCCTCGCAGGGCCTGGCCTGGTACACGTTGCCCGCCGAACAGGCGCTCAAACACCTTGGTGTCGATGAGCAAGCCGGGCTGGACATCGCCGAAGTCCAGGCCCGGCTTGAGCGTACGGGGTTCAACCGGTTGTCAGCGTCAACCCGGCGGCCAGCGTGGCGGCGATTTCTGCTGCAATTTCATAACATCCTGATTTATGTGCTGCTCGGTTCCGCTGCAATCACCGCAACGCTGCAACACCTGTGGGACACGGTGGTCATTCTCGCTGTCGTGGTGGCCAATGCGATCATTGGCTATGTCCAGGAAGGCAAGGCCGAACAGGCCATGGATGCCATCCGCAACATGCTGGCGCCCCGTGCAACGGTGATACGTGCCGGCGAACGCCTGGGCATCGCCGGCGAAGAACTGGTACCCGGCGATATCGTCTTGCTGGAGGCTGGCGACAAAGTCCCGGCGGATCTGCGCCTGCTGCATGCCAACCGGCTCCAGGTGCAGGAAGCCATCCTGACCGGAGAGTCCGCACCGGCTGAAAAAAATACCGAGCCGGTACGCATCGAAGCAGCCCTGGGTGATCGTGCCTGCATGGCCTTCAGTGGCACCCTGGTGACCTGCGGACAAGCAACAGGGGTCGTTGTCGCCACGGCAACCTCGACTGAAATCGGGCGCATCAGCAACCTGCTGTCGACAGTGGAGCCACTGACAACACCCCTGATACAGCAAATGGATGTCTTCGCCCGCTGGCTGACGCTATTGATTTTGCTGATCGCCGGCCTGCTACTCGCTTATGGCCACTTTGTCGGGCATTACGTCTTCACCGAGATATTCATGGTCGTGGTGGGCATGTCGGTCGCGGCCATACCCGAGGGGTTGCCCGCCGTACTCACCATCACCCTGGCGGTGGGCGTGCGGGCGATGGCCCATCGCAACGCCATCGTTCGGCGCCTGCCGGCCATCGAAACCCTGGGCTCGGTATCAGTCATCTGCACGGACAAGACCGGCACCCTCACCCGTAACGAGATGATGGTGGCATCCGTCGTCACCAGTGACCTGACCTTCACGGTCGACGGTGTCGGCTACCAGCCTTCGGGCAACATGAACCTTGCCGATCAGTTGATCGATACCTCCCATCACCCGGTGCTGGCCGAACTGGGGCGCGCGACCAGCCTTTGCAATGACGCAAGCTTGAGGCAGCACGAAGACACCTGGAAAGTCGAAGGGGACCCCATGGAGGGCGCACTGCTGGTGTTTTGCGCCAAGGCCGGCATCAACGACGAGGAGGAACGCGGCACCTGGGCCCGCACCGATGCCATTCCGTTCGACGCCAAACACCGCTTCATGGCGACACTGCATCACAACCATGACCGGCAAGCGGCGATTTATGTCAAAGGCGCGCCGGAGCAGATTTTGACCATGTGCACGCGCCAACGTAGCAGCACAGGGGCAACAGCCCCGCTCGATGCCGACTATTGGCACGCGCAGGCCAATGCCATCGCCCGCAAAGGCCAACGCGTGCTGGCGCTCGCCGTCAGGTCCGTCCCACCCGAACACGCCATCCTGGAATTTGCCGATGTGCAAGGGACACTGACCTTGCTTGGCCTGGTAGGAATGATCGACCCGCCCCGCCCGGAAACGATCCAGGCGATCAAGCAATGCCAGGCGGCCGGCATTGTCGTGAAGATGATCACAGGGGACCACGCCGGCACCGCCTGCGCCATCGGTGATCAGATCGGCCTGGACAACCCCGACAAGGTACTGACTGGCAACGACCTGGACGCCATGAACGATGCCACCCTCAGGGAATCGCTCAAGCAAGTGAACATCTTCGCGCGCACCAGCCCCGAACATAAGCTGCGGCTGGTGACGTTGCTGCAACTCAACGGCATGACCGTGGCCATGACCGGCGACGGCGTCAACGACGCGCCAGCGCTCAAACGCGCAGATGCCGGCATCGCCATGGGCGGCAAAGGCAGTGAAGCGGCCAAGGAAGCCGCGGACCTGGTCCTGGCGGACGATAACTTCGCCTCCATCGTGGCCGCTGTGCGTGAAGGCAGGACGGTCTATGACAACATCAAGAAAGTCCTGAGCTGGACGTTACCCACCAATGCGGGCGAGACAATGACCCTGATTGTCGCGCTGCTGTTTGGCCTTACATTGCCAGTCACTGCGATACAGATCCTGTGGATCAACCTGATTACCGCCATCACGCTGGGTATCGCGCTGGCGTTCGAACCGACCGAAGACAACACCATGCGCAGGCCTCCGCGCTCACGACAGGAGCCGTTGATCAGCGGCGCACTGGTCTGGCATATGGTGCTCGTTTCCATTCTGTTCCTGTGCGGCGTCTACGGCATTTTTACCTATGCCCTGGACCGAGGCTACTCCGTCGAACTGGCTCGCACCCTGGCGGTGAACACCTTGGTCGTGATGGAAATTTTCCATCTGTTCTTTATCCGCAATCTCTACGGCACGTCGCTGACCTGGAAGGGCCTTCGAGGTACGAAGGTTGTGTGGGCGACCATCGCGGTGGTGACCGTCGCTCAGTTCGCCATCACCTACGCGCCGCCGCTGCAAACCGTGTTCGCGACCCAAGCGGTCCCCTTCAAGGACGGACTGCTGATCATCGCGGTGGGCATCGCGCTGTTCGCCATCATCGAAATTGAAAAACAGCTTCGACTGCGTTTAACCGAGTCCGATCGTCAACCGTGACGATCCCGCTCCCCCGCTCCACCAGCCTGCAAGGAACTGAACCATGAACGCACCCAGACTCGCCGCCCTCGCTCTGACCGCGGTGTTTTTCCCCACGCTGACCTTTGCCCAGCAAGCCACCGACGCCGCCAAGGCGCCCCAGTCGTCGATGAGCGTCGAGCAATTCGATCAGCAGATGGCGACGGCCCAGGAAAACCTGAAAAAAATGCAGGAACAGATGACCCAGATCCAGAACACCAGCGATCCGGCGCAACGCCAGAAACTCATGCAAGAACACCAGGCCTCGATGCGGCAAAGCATGCAGATGATGAATGGGATGATGGGGTGTTGCGGAGGTGGCATGATGGGCGGCCACATGAAGGGAAACGGCCCGATGATGGGTTGGAAACAAATGGGCAACCACTATTCCCAGATGACGCCCGAGCAGATGAAGCAGCACCAGTACATGATGGACAGGTACATGGGCATGCAACAGATGATGATGGAGCAGATGATGCAACAACAGCAAATGAGCCCGCCAGCTCGCTAGGCCGGCCTCCAGGACTGCCCCCACTCACCTGCCGCGTCGGCAGGTGAGTTTTTTGATCACCGTCCGGCCATCGCCGGGCTTCTCGTCAGGCCTCAGTGCAAGAACTTCAACCCGCCGGCAAGCGCAAGTGCCCCCAGGCAGGTCCAGCCCGAGAACATCCTTCGCCAGACAAGCCTGCGCGGAATGAACCCCACCCCTCTTACAAAGGCCACGCTCATGGCGATGAACAATGCCGTTGCCAGCGCATGGTCGGCTTTCCCATCCGGCGCCGTCATCAGTGGCGGGTAGAGCGTACAGGCCAACATGATCGTCACCGCGACGGCCAGGCTCAGCCGATGCAGCCGTGACGAGGGCTGCACGTCAGCGACATCCGGCGTCATGGCTGCGCCTCGTCACGGTCACTCATGGCTCGTCCTGCCTCGTTCTCACCCCACATTGCATTGAGTATCGCCAGCAGCAGTGCGAAACCGACTCCCAGCATCCAGGCGAAATACCACATATTGCTTTACTCCTCTGTCGACACTAGTACGCCGAATGTTCGTTGGCCTTGATCTGGGTGGCCGTGACCTTGCCGCGCATGACGCGATACGCCCAAGCGGTATAGATCACGATCAATGGCATGAAGAACAACGTGGCCCAGAACATGATGGCCAGGCTCAGGTGACTGGAAACACTGTCCCACACGGTCAGGCTTGCCGCTGGCATCGATGACGACGGCATGACAAAGGGGAACATCGATACCCCTGCCGTACTGATGACGCCCACCACCGCGAGCGAAGACGCAACGAACGCGCAAAGGGTACGGCGCCTCATCAGCAACAGCGCCGCACCGGCTGCGCCGGCCAGTCCAAGCGCGGGCAGCAGCCACAACCAAGGATAGCGACCATAGTTGGCCATCCAGGCCCCCGCCTCCCTCACGACCGACTTGCCGAGAATGTCAGGCAACCCGGCGGTATCCACGAGCGACGTGATGCGATACCCCTCGATCCATTGCAGCCAGATACCCGCTATGACGAACGAACACACCAGCACGATGGCAGCGCCTAACGCGCCTTTGATCGCCCGGGACTGAATCCCACCCTCGGTGCGATGGGCCAGGTACGTGCCCCCCTGCAGCGTAATCATGGCGCTGCTGACCAGGCCGGTCAGCAGCGCGAAAGGGTTGAGCAACTGCCAGAAGCTGCCGGTGTACGTTGACACCAGGTACTCATTGAAGTGGAACGGTACGCCCTGCAACAGGTTGCCAAATGCGATGCCGAACACCAGCGGCGGCACGGCCCCACCCACGAAAAGCCCCCAATCCCAGGTACTGCGCCACATCGGATGGTGGATCTTGCTGCGGTAGTCGAAACCCACCGGGCGGAAGAACAACGCCCAGAGCACCAGGATCATCGCCCAATAGAATCCGCTGAATGCAGTGGCATAGACCACCGGCCATGCGGCGAACAACGCGCCACCGGCCGTAATGAACCAGACCTGATTGCCATCCCAATGCGGCCCCACGGTGTTGATCACGACACGGCGCTCCATGTCATTGCGACCCACGAACGGCAGCAGCGTGCCGACGCCCATGTCGTGGCCATCCATGATGGCGAAACCTATCAGCAGGACGCCGACCAGCGCCCACCAGATGATCTTGAGCGTGAAGTAATCAAGCATGGTGAAGCTCCTTCAACTTGGCGTCGTGGACATACCGACCTGTACCGAGGCTGCCGGGCCCCTGGCGGGCGAACTTGACCATCAGGAACATTTCCACCGCCAGCAGCACCGTGTAGAAAACGACGAACCCAGCCAGTGAGCCGTAAAGGTTATCGACGCTGAGGGTGGAAACGCTCATGTGGGTCGGCAACACACCGTAGATGGTCCAGGGTTGGCGGCCGTACTCGGCCACGAACCAGCCCAGTTCACAGGCGAGCCATGGCGCAGGCAGCATCAACAGTGCGCAGCGCAGCAACCCGCGATGATGTGCGCCGCTCGATTTCAAGGTGCTCCAGAAGGCCAGCCCGAAAAGCACGAGCATGGCAAAGCCCAGGCCGACCATGATCCGGAACCCCCAGAACATCGGGGTCACGCGCGGTACGGTATCGTTCACAGCCCTGTCGATGATGGCCGGCGAGGCCTGGTTGACATCCTCGACGTACTTTTTGAGCAGCAGGCCAAAGCCAAGATCGGCCTTGTACGCTTCGAAGGTATCGAACGCGGCCTTATCGGTGCGATCGGCGCGCAGTGCTTCAAGCGCATTGACCGCAGTAATGCCCCGCAGAATGCGTGCGCGGTTTTTCGCCTTGATGTCATGAATGCCCGGAATCTGCTTGCTGACCGAGCGCGTGCCGATCAAGCCCATCATCCACGGCACATCGAGTTCCCAGTTATTCCTGGACTCGGCTTCATTGATGCTGGCCACCAGGGTCAGGCCCGCCGGTGCGGGTTTGGTTTCCCACATGGCCTCCATGGCCGCCAGCTTGGTTTGCTGCGCCTCGCCCACCGTGTAACCCGACTCATCCCCCAGGACGATGACACTCAGCACCGAGGCCAGGCCGAAGGCGGACGCCACCCGGAAACTGCGCTTGGCGAACTCGACATCACGCCCCTTGAGCAAGTACCAACTGGAAATCGACAACACAAACATCGAACCGGTGACGTAACCGGCAGACACGGTGTGGACGAACTTGGCCTGCGCCACCGGGTTGAAGACCACGGCCCAGAAATCCACCATCTCCATGCGCATGGTGATGTAACTGAATTCCGAACCCACCGGGTTCTGCATCCAGCCATTGGCGATCAGAATCCACAGCGCCGACAGGTTTGTGCCAATGGCCATCAGCAGCGTGACCAGCAAATGATGTTCTTTCTTCAGGCGATCCCAACCGAAAAAGAACAACCCGATCATGGTCGATTCAAGAAAGAACGCCATCAGGCCCTCGATGGCCAGCGGGGCACCGAAGATGTCCCCGACGTAGTGCGAGTAATACGCCCAGTTGGTGCCGAACTGAAACTCCAAGGTGATGCCGGTGGTCACGCCCAACGCGAAGTTGATACCGAACAATTTGCCCCAGAAGCGAGTCATGTCTTTCCAGATGACATTGCCGGTCATCACGTAGACGCTTTCCATGATGACCAGCAGCCACACCATCCCCACGGTGAGCGGCACAAATAGAAAGTGGTACAGCGCAGTCGCTGCGAATTGCAGCCGTGACAGATCCACCAGTTGTTCTGAGATCACTTGCTTGCCCCTTGAGCCGAGGTGGGTACGCCGAACCTGCCGCTGATGGTGTTCGAGTCGACGCTGACGCGCGAATCCTTGATGAACAGCCACCACAGCACTGTCAGCACGACCAGTTTGATCAGTACTGCTGTGAGCAGATGGCGACGCAGTCGTTTATCGGAAATAGTCATGGGGCAAGCATTAGCACGGCTCATGCCAACGCCTGAATTTATTATTTATGCTTAAAAACCAATTATTTAGCGATAAACGCCGAAGCTCAGCGATTGGTTTGGAGGGAGGAGAACCTGCCAATGACTGCCAGGGGCTGGCAGTCATTGGCAGTCAAGGCTCGATGGGGCTCAGGCCAGGCCTTGTTCTTTCAACCGCCGGTACAACGTGCGTTCACTCACGCCCAGGTGTCTGGCCAGTTCGCTGCGGGTGCCTTTGAAAGTGGCCAGGAGCTGGTCCAGGTCCCTGCTGTCGGGCGCAGGCGTCAAGGCTGGGGCGAACAACGCCACGGGGGGCGCGGGCAGATGCAAGGCGTGAATGACGCCGTCGTCGGCAAACAGCGCAGCTCTTTCCAGGACATTGCGCAGCTCGCGGATATTGCCCGGCCAGGAAAACCGCTGCAATTGCATCAGCGCCTCGGGATCGATGGTCAGTCGACGCTTACCGATCCCGGAACGTTGCAGGAATGAATCCACCAACAAGCCGATGTCTTCAAGGCGATGCCGCAAGGGCGGTAAATGGATGGGAAACACGCTGATGCGGTAGTACAGGTCCTGCCTGAACTCGCCTTTCTCGAGCATTTTCTCCAACGGCTTATGGGTCGCGGCCACCAGCCTGAAATCCGCGTGCAGGGTTTCCACACTGCCGACACGGCGATAGGTTCCAGACTCGATCAGTCGCAACAGTTTCACCTGCATGGCCAGGGGAACGTCGCCTATCTCATCGAGAAACAGCGTGCCGCCCTGGGCCGTCTCCACCAGGCCCACCTTGCGCACAGTGGCGCCGGTAAACGCGCCCTTCTCGTGGCCGAACAGCTCGCTCTCGAACAAGGTTTCGGTCAACCCGGAGCAATCGACCACGACAAAAGGCCCCGCGGCCCGCTCGCTGGTTTCATGAACGGCGCGGGCAAACAGCTCCTTGCCTGTGCCGGACTCTCCCAGCAGCAGGACCGGTAACATCGAGGGCGCTACCCGCTGCAGCTCCAGCAGCGCCTGATTAAAGGCCGGCGAACTGCCCACCAGCCCCTCGTTGCTCGGCCGTGCCGATGCGCTACGCACTTGGGTAAGACGTTCCACATAAGCGGTGATGACACCCTGCTCATTCAGGATCGGGCGCAATTCCACATCGACGTGTTCGGGCCCGCGCGGTGTGTGATGAATGTGCAAGACCCGATCCGGACTGCGCATCTCCCTGGCCTTTTTCATCGGGCAGTTCTCACCGGCCTGGTCACAAGGCACATCGTAGTGGTGGGAAACCCGATAACACTTATGGCCAATGAACGGCTTGTCGGCGCTGCCGAACTGACGCAGGTAAGCCGTGTTTGCCGCCAGGATGTTGTAATCGGGATCGAGGACGATCATCGGCTGGGGCTCGTGCTCCAGAAACGAGACCAGGGACTGCACCTGGTCTGGATGCGGAAGCAGGTCTTGGGTGGGCGGCAGGCTGTGTGTCATCGCGGCTCCAGTGATTCATCCAGCAAGGTTGACACTGCCACTATGCCAACAAACGCTGCCAATGGCAGTTCAATTGTCTGGACATCGGAAGAGACCTTGTCGGCACCCATGAATTTAAACCAATAAAATCATACGGTTAGCGTTTCTAAGCAGCCCATAATCGACATGGCAGCATTATTGCTGTGTCTGTTCTTCAAGCGGCTGAGAGCCCCGAAGGAGACCGTTCATGACCGTAAAACCGTACGTCGAAGGATTTTTCGATCCTGAGACCCACACTGTCAGCTATCTGGTGCTGGACGAAGTGACCCGCCAGTGCGCGTTGATCGACAGCGTCCTGGATTACGATCCCAAATCAGGCCGTACCACGACCACCTCGGCCGACAAGCTGATGGCCCGGGTGATCGAGCTGGGGGCGAAGGTCGAATGGATTCTTGAAACCCACGTCCATGCCGACCACCTCACCGCCGCCCCGTACCTGAAGGAAAAACTCGGTGGCACGATAGGGATCGGCAGCCAGATTACCGCCGTGCAGGAAGTCTTTGGCACGCTGTTCAATACAGGTGGGCAGATGCCCCGCGATGGCAGTCAGTTCGACCATCTGTTCGTCAATGACGAGTCGTTCACAGTCGGAACGCTGCAATGCCGTGCGCTTCACACACCGGGCCACACGCCCGCCTGCATGACGTATGTCATCAGCGACGGCCAGGAAACAGCGGCATTCGTCGGCGACACCTTGTTCATGCCCGACTACGGTACCGCACGGTGTGATTTCCCCGGGGGCAACGCGCATACGTTGTTCCGATCCATCAACAAGGTCTTGAGCCTGCCGGCCAACACCCTCCTCTACACCTGTCACGATTACCAACCGGGTGGCCGCGAGGTGCAATTTTCCAGCACCGTCGCCGAGCAACGTGCCGACAATGTCCATGTCCGTAACGGCATCAGTGAAGAAGCATTCGTGGCGATGCGCACCCAGCGCGATGCCTCGCTGGACATGCCGACGCTCATCCTGCCATCGGTCCAGGTCAACATGCGGGCCGGGCATTTCCCGGAGCCGGAGTCGAACGGCACGTGCTACCTGAAAATCCCACTCAATCGGCTCTGAAGACCCGCCCCCTCTCATAAGAAAAACCGTCATCACGGAGACAGTCATGGACATCCGCCACCTTGCGTCCGGCCTCTCGATCTCAGGGCAGATTCATCCCGACCAGATGAGTGAGATCAAAACCAGCGGCTTCCGCGCCATCATCTGTAACCGCCCTGATGGTGAAGGCAGCGATCAACCTTTGTTTGCCGACATCCAGCGTGCGGCACAAGCGATGGGCATCGAGGCGCATTACCTTGCCGCAGAGTCCGGCAAGGTGACCGACGAACAGGGCGTTGCCTTCGGTAAATTGTTCGAGTCCTTACCCAAGCCAGTGTTGGCGTATTGCCGCTCCGGCATGCGCTCGACGACGATGTGGGCCCTGTCCCAGGCCGGCCAGCAGCCCTTGCCACGGATTGTCGAAACAGCCAGCAAAGCCGGCTTCGACATGAAAGGCGTCATCCGTAGAATTGCCAACGAGGGACGCACGCCCGTTGGCGTGGCCGAAGCCCGGCATGCCGTGGTCATTGTCGGCGCCGGTGCGGCGGGCATCGCGGCAGCTTCAAGCCTATTGGCCCGCGAGCCGGGCCTGGACATTGCCATTATCGACCCGGCGGATGTGCATTATTACCAGCCCGGCTGGACCCTCGTCGGCGGTGGCGTCTTCGACGCGCACAGAACGGCCCACACGATGGGCGCGACCATTCCCCGGGGCGTGCATTGGATCAAAGCGGCTGTCGCGGCCTTCGAACCTGAAAACGACGCCATTATTCTCGATGGATGCCGCGTGGTCCGCTACGAGCAGTTGATCGTGTGCCCGGGCCTTAAACTGGATTGGCATGCCATTGAAGGTTTGCCGCAGACACTGGGGCGCAACGGCGTCACCTCGAACTATCTGTACCACCTGGCCCCCTACACCTGGGAACAGGTGCAGCAACTGCGCAGTGGCCGGGCCATTTTCACGCAGCCCCCCATGCCGATCAAATGCGCCGGGGCCCCTCAAAAAGCGATGTACCTGTGCGCCGACCACTGGAGACGCCAAGGGGTACTCGGCGATATCGAGATCGACTTCTGCAGCGCCGGGACAGTCCTGTTCGGCGTTCCCGACTACGTGCCAGCCTTGATGGAGTACGTCCACGCCTATGGGATCGACCTGAATTTCGGCAGTACGCTGACGTCTGTCGATGGACCGGCACAAACGGCGACCTTCAGGTGCGTCAAGGCCGATGGCAGTACGCACCTGGTGACGCACGACTTCGACCTGCTGCATGTGGTGCCCCCTCAGGTGGCGCCGGATTTTATCCGCGTAAGCCCTCTGGCCGATGGGGCGGGCTGGATCGATGTCGACCCCGACAGCTTGCGGCATAAGGCCTGGGCGAATATTCACGCATTGGGCGATGCGACCAATACCAGCAACGCAAAGACCGCAGCGGCGGCGCGCAAGCAGGCGCCCGTGGTCGCTCATAACGTGCTGGCGGCCATGGGCAAGGCCAAGGGCAGCGCCCATTACGACGGCTACGGTTCCTGCCCGCTGACCGTGGAACGGGGCAAGGTCGTTCTCGCTGAATTCACCTATGGCGGCAAGCTCGCCCCCAGTTTCCCGTCCTGGCTGATCGACGGTACTAGGCCTTCGCGGCTCGCCTGGCTACTTAAAGAGCGCATTCTTCCACCGCTGTACTGGAAAGCCATGCTCAAGGGCCGTGAATGGCTGGCGAAACCTGAACTGGCGGACCTATGAAATCAACCTTCACCTCCAGGAGACCGAGATGATTACCGTCCTGGTACTGGGTTTTACGGTGGGCGTGATCCTGGCGCTGACCGGTGCCGGCGGCGGCATACTCGCCGTCCCGTTCCTGGTTTTTGGCGTGGGCTTGAGCATGGCCGAAGCCGGGCCCATTGGATTGCTGGCGGTGGGCCTGGCCGCCACCCTGGGCGCCGTGATGGGCCTGCGCAATGGCATCGTGCGCTACAAGGCTGCACTGGTGACGGCCAGTGCGGGGGTCATCTGTTCGCCGCTGGGCCTTTGGTTGGCGCAGCGCACGCCCAACCGTCCGCTGACGATCCTGTTTGCCTTGTTGCTGATGTACGTGGCGTTCCGGGCATTGCAAAAATCATTGCCCTCTCATGTCAGAGCAAAGGCATCCGAAACACGCAAACCGCCGCCCTGTGTCCTGGACGAAAATCGCGGCAAGCTGAACTGGACCGGCACTTGCGCGTGGGCGCTCACGGCTTCGGGCATGGTCGCTGGGGTGCTTTCCGGACTGCTCGGCGTGGGCGGTGGTTTCGTCATGGTTCCGGCGCTCCAGCGGTACACCAATTTGACCACGCAGTCGGTGCTCGCCACGTCGCTGACCGTCATCGCTTTGGTTTCCATGTCAGGGGTGCTGGCGAGTTCGGCGATGGGCCACCTGCAATGGCCCATAGCGCTACCCTTTTCCATGGGGGCCATCGTCGGCATGCTCGGCGGGCGCCTGGTCGCCGCGAGGTTGCCGGAACCCTATCTGCAAAGAGGCTTTGCCCTGGTGTCGACGCTGGTAGCGGTCGCCCTGCTGGTAAAGGTCCTGGGTTGAAACCAGATGGAATATCAACGATGTGTAGCGGAGAACGCTGATGAATATTGACTGGCTCAACTTTACGCCGTGGGCATCCCTGGCCGGCGGCATGTTGATTGGCTTGGCGGCCAGCCTGTTCGTGGTCGCCAACGGCCGGATCGCCGGCATCAGCGGGCTGATCGGCAGCCTCTTGCAACGTGGCAGCGAAGGGCTGGGCGAGAAGGCCCTGTTTCTCCTGGGCCTGCTTGTCGCGCCGCTGTTATGGGGCGTGTTTGCCACCTTGCCGCCGATCGAGTTCCAGAACGGCTGGCTCGGCCTCACCGTCGCCGGCCTGTTAGTGGGGGTCGGCACTCGTTACGGTTCGGGCTGCACCAGTGGCCATGG
>Ga0065704_10070481_pt1 | contig 23012 bp, 15 predicted proteins | sample SwiRhicommuniRL2_FD_59091 | JGI IMG/M metagenome (GOLD analysis project Ga0065704, IMG submission 59091) | Switchgrass rhizosphere bacterial communities from Rose Lake, Michigan, USA - RL2 v2 (version 2) | ecosystem: Host-associated > Plants > Roots > Rhizosphere > Soil | place: East Lansing, MI | reverse complement strand
CCGCCACTTCGCCGGCCAGGTCGCGGTTGGTGGTCGCCACCACGCGGATATCCAGGCTGATGGGCTTGCGCGCACCGACCCGTTCCACTTCCCGCTCCTGCAATACCCGCAGCAACTTGGCCTGCAAGCCCATCGGCATTTCGGAAATTTCATCGAGCAGGATCGTGCCGCCGTCGGCTTGTTCGAATTTACCGGCCTGAGCCGCGATGGCCCCCGTGAACGAGCCCTTTTCGTGACCGAACAGTGTCGCCTCGAGCATGTTGTCGGGAATCGCCGCGCAATTGATGGCAATGAACGGTTCGCTGGCACGCCGGGACTGTTGATGGATATAGCGCGCCAGCACTTCCTTGCCCGTACCGGACTCGCCGGAAATCAACACGGTTGAATCGCTGCGTGCCACCCGTGCGGCCAATTCCAGCAGTTGCGCACTGGCCGGCTCAATGGCCACCGGGCCTTCGCCCTCGACCGCGAGGCTGCCCAAGGCATGACGCGCGACCAGGTCCAGCAGCGCTTTTGGCTCGAACGGCTTGACCAGGTAATCCGCGGCGCCCTGGCGCATGGCATCCACCGCTCGCTCGACGGCGCCGTGAGCGGTCATCAGCAAGACCGGCAGTTGCGGCTGACGGGCGCGCAACAGGCCGAGTAATTGATGGCCGTCCATGCCCGGCATATTGACGTCACTGACCACCAGGCTGAATGCTTCGCGCCCCACCGCCAGCAGCGCTTCTTCCGCCGAACCGACAGCGGCATAGTCGTGCCCGGCCAGCACCAGTGTATCGGCCAGCGCCTCGCGCAGGGCCCGGTCATCCTCAACCAGTAACACCTTGATCGCCATTGCTTTCACTCCACCACTGGCGCATTGGAAAACAGCGGCAAGCACACCGTCGCACAGGTGCCACGACCCAACCGCGAGCGCAGTTGCAATTCTCCCTGGTGGGCACGCGCCACAGCCTTGACCACGGTCAGGCCCAGGCCGGTGCCAGTGGTCTTGGTGGTGAAAAATGGCTCGCCCAAGCGCGCCAGCACGGCCGGCGCGATACCACTGCCGTTGTCGCTGACACACAGGCGCAAGGTGTGATCGCGTGTATATAAGTGCACTTTCAGCCGGACGTCGCCGCCGCTGGCCTGGATCGCGTTTTCGATGAGGTTCAGCACCGCGCCCACCAACGTGTCGCGGTTACATAACACTTCGCCGACGTGGCTGTCGCACTGCCAACGGATCGGCAGCTCCTGTACATGGGTCAACGCCGCGGCCTGCAGTGATTGCAGCAAGGCCTTGGGGGTGACACGGTCGGTCAACGGCAGCTCGCCGCGAGCGAATACCAGCATGTCGCGCACCTGGTGCTCCAGTTCGTGCAGGCGTTCTTTCAAGCGTCCGGCGAACCGTTGCTGGGTTTCCATCGGCAATTGCTGTTCAGTCAGATGACTGGCATAGAGCAGCGCGGCAGAAAGCGGCGTACGAATCTGATGGGCCAGCGACGCCACCATCCGCCCCAGGGAAGAGAGGCGCTCATGGCGAGCCAGCTGGTCTTGCAAGTGACGGGTTTCAGTCAAGTCATTGAGCAGCACCAACTGCCCCGGCTCGGCATCCAGCGAGCGCGTCGAGATGGACAGGCGCCGACCGTCCTTGAGGGAGACCTCATGACCATCGTCTTCACGGGGCGCAAAGCAGCGGGCGATGACATGCCGCCACAGCTCGCCTTCCAACGGCAGGCCGAGCAGCTCGCAGGCCGCGGGGTTGGCTTCGCGTACACGGCCGTGGGCGTCGATGACGATAACGCCACCGGGCAACAGATCGAGGAGATTTTGCAGACGATTAGCCAGGCGTTCCTTTTCCGCCAGCTCCTGCATGCGCTGGGCGCTGACCACGGCCAGCTCACCCTTGAGCTCGGTGACCCGGGCTTCGAGCAGGCTGTAGGAATCAGTCAGTTGGCTGGACATCTGGTTGAACAGCGAAAATGCCTGCTCAAGTCCAAGCCGGCTTGCCTGCTCGGCGGACGGCATGTGTTCCGGCTCGGGGACAGGAGACATCTGGGCGGCTAGGGTCATCGTGCTCTCTCGCTTGGCTGACCGTCAGTTAAACGGAACGTTGCGAGGGCTATAGCAATACCCGTGCCGAAAAAAAACCGCCTGAAAATCAGGCGGTTGGAAAACAGGCGTCAATCATCCGCCTGTTCATCTCCTTCGCGACGGCTCATGCCGTACTTGCGCATCTTCTCCACCAGGGTGGTGCGACGGATGCGCAGGCGTTCTGCCGCGCGGGCCACGATACCGTTGGCATCATCCAGCGCCTGCTGGATCAGCCCTTGCTCCAGGCCTCCCAGGTAATCCTTGAGATCCAGGCCTTCGGGCGGCAACAAGGCATTGGCGGTGAAATCCGGTGTGTGGCCGTTGATTGCCACCCGCTCCTCCAGATCGCTGCGCAGGCTGTCGACCATTTGCTCGTCTTCGTCGTCGACGTAGCGGAATTTCTTCGGCAGTTCGTTCACGCCGATCACCCCGTACGGGTGCATGATCGCCATGCGCTCCACCAGATTGGCCAGCTCACGGACGTTGCCCGGCCAGCCATGGCGGCACAGGGACATGATCGCCGCCGAGTTGAAACGAATCGAACCGCGCTTTTCGTGCTCCATGCGCGAGATCAGTTCGTTCATCAACAACGGAATGTCTTCGACGCGCTCGCGCAGTGGCGCCATTTCGATCGGGAAAACGTTGAGGCGGTAGTAGAGGTCTTCGCGGAAACTGCCAACCTCGATCATGCTCTCGAGGTTCTTGTGCGTAGCGGCAATGATTCGCACATCGACGCTCTGGGTCTTGTTGCTGCCCACGCGTTCGAAGGTGCGCTCCTGCAGGACCCGCAACAGCTTGACCTGCATCGGCAGCGGCATGTCGCCGATTTCGTCGAGAAACAGCGTACCGCCGTTGGCCAGTTCGAAACGCCCGGCGCGGCTGGTGATCGCGCCGGTAAAGGCGCCCTTCTCATGACCAAACAGCTCGCTCTCCAGCAACTCGGCCGGGATCGCGCCACAGTTGACTGGCACGAACGGCGCTTCGCGGCGCTTGGAGTGGTAATGCAGGTTGCGCGCAACCACTTCCTTGCCGGTGCCCGATTCGCCCAGGATCAGCACGCTGGCGTCGGTATCGGCGACCTGCTGCATCATCTGGCGCACGTGCTGGATCGCCCGGCTGGTGCCGACAAGGCTGCGGAACAGGTTGGGTTCGCGATGCCTGCCACGCTCACGGGCCTGGTCGTACATCTCGCGATAAACCTGCGCGCGATGCAGCGAATCAAGCAGCTTGCTGTAGCTGGGCGGCATTTCGAGCGTGGAAAGAACCCGGCGGCGCTGGTCTTCAGGCAAGTCAAGGGAAGAATTTTCGCCCATTAACAAAACCGGAAGGAACTCATCCCAGGTTGAGAGTGTCTTTAGCAAGCCCAAAAGCGTTGCAGGAGCATTTACGGTCCCGATAAGGACACAGATGACTTCACGACTGGACGACAATGAGCCGACAGCCTGCTGCCAGTCATGGCTTCCGCAGGGTAAATTTTCTTCGCCGAGAAAATTCAGGATCACCGCCAAGTCGCGGCGGCGGACGCTATCGTCATCGATCAGGAGAATTTTGGTTTCACGCCACATGCAATAGCAACTTCCCTAGTCAACCCAATGCCCGAAATTAGGGGGCAAGCTAGACGCTTGCAGACTTGTCATGCCTGTAGACGCCTTAAATCTGTAAACAGCTACTAGTTAAGTCAAAAAACCGCGCACAGTCAAATTTATGGCGCAACGGCTCGGATTAAGTGAGCATTAACCGAACAGATGGTAAACCTTTGCCGCGTTCTGTGCTTGATGGATCTGTTGCATCTCGTCGACGATCGCCTGACGCTCTCCTGTCGCCGCCTCCAGCAATTGCCGATACACCCCTAGCAACTCCTCAAGATTGATCCGCAACGCCGCCTCATCCACCTGGGACTCGCCCAGGACGTCTTCCATGCAGGAACGGCAAGCCAGGTCCAACTGACCGATGGCCTCCCAGTTTCGCTCGGCCAGGGCATCAACCAAGGCATCACGGGTTTGTTCGATTCGCTGCAGGACAAGACTCATGAGAGCACTCCTTAGAATTGCGGACCAGGCGCGGCAATGGCATCCCAGCCTTCCTTGACCGTGTGAAGCAGATCGGCGACTTCGTCGAGGATCTTCGCATCGGCCTTGACGTTGGCCTCGGCCAGACGTTTCATCATGTAAGCGTAAAGAGCGTCCAATTCAGCGACCGACTCGGCCCGATTTTCCAGGTCCAGGCCTTCACGCAAACCACCGACGATGCCGATGGCCTTGCTGATCAGAATGCCTCTGTTTGCAATATCCTTGCGCTCCAGCGCGCCCTTGGCTTGGGCGATACGATCCAGTCCGCCTTCCATGAGCATCTGCACAAGACGATGGGGACTCGCTTCGGAGGTTTGCGCTTGGGCGCCAATCTTCTGGTATTGGCGAAGGGCCAACATCGGATTCATGTTCTACCTCATCTAAAACTTCAGTTCGTATAAACAGCGTATCGACGCTGCGTCAAAAAACTTTAGGTCAAAAAGCCGAAAGCCCGGAACGCTGTCAAAACGTTGCCGGGCTTTTGCATCGGTCGAAAATCAGCTGTTCTTCTGCTGCGCCGTCATTGCTTCGAACATGGAAGTGATGTTGCTGGCGGTGGCCTTCAGCTTGCCGACCAGGGTGTCCATGTCGTTGTACTTTTTAGTCAGTACGGCGGTCAGGGTCTCGACCCGACGATCCAGAGCCTCCTGATCGTTCTTCAGGCGAGTCTGGGTCCTGTTCAGCGCCGTGGTCCGCTGATCGAGGATGCCACCTGTCTGGGTGAAGGGCTCGATCGCCTTACCCATGCGCTCCAGCAGGCCATTGCTGCCAGTGAACAACGTTTGCACTTCACCGCTGAGCTTTTTATCGTTCATCGCTGTGGTGAATTTGACGCTATCGAAGTTCAACGCACCCGTCTTCTGATCGGTGGTAATACCCAACTGGGCTAGCGAAGTCAGCTTGTCCCCGGCGCCGGTTTCAGACAAAGGCGTTCGAATCGCCGCCAGCAGCGAGCGAGGCAACGCATCGCCTGTCAATTTTGCCGAGACTGTCAGCTTCCCATCATCGTCGAGCGACGGCTTGGTCAGTGCGGTGATGCTATTGGCGATCGCGTTATAGGCATCGACAAATTTCTGGATCGAGGCTTTCAGGCCATCGTTGTTCGGCGCCACGGTAACAGTTGAAGTGCCCCCGCCTGCCACTCCGAGCAAATTCAACGTCAATCCGGAAATCGCCGTGCTGACCGTATTGCTCTTGCTGGTCAGCAGCATGCCATCGACGGTGAAGCTGGCATCCTGGGCCAGGGCACCGATGGCGCCCGCGGAAGTAGCCGTCAGCGCAGTATTGTTGGCACCCACAACGTTCGTCCCATCGATCTCCAGCCCGGCGATACCACTCACCGAGATGTCGGAACCTGCGCCGGTAGTGCTTGAACCCAGCACCAGGCGCGAACCGAAAGAGTCGGTGATGATGTTCGCACTGAAACCGGCAGCCTTGAGCGAAGTGTCGGCATTGATCGCGTCACGAACCGATTGCAGGGTCGAACCATCCGGCACATTGAGGTTGTAGTTGACACCGTTCTGCGCGATGGTCAGCGTGCCAGAGGGGATGGCACTGGTAGTACCACCGGCAAAAGCCGCCGTAGTGACTTTGGACGCAGTGGCCAGGCTTGTGACTTTGATCGCGTAAGTGCCATTCACCGCCGAGTTGCTGGCGGTAGCCGTGAGGACACCGGGGGAGGAAGATGTCGCAGCAAAACCCGAGAATTGCGGGGTCGTTGTGCTGGACAAGTCCTTCATCGCGGTATTGAAAGCCGCCAACAATGACTTCAGGGTTCCCACCCCGGAGATACTGTTGGTAGTCGTCGTCGTCGCTCGGGTGATCTGACCTTGCTTGGCGGCCTTGTCAGAATCGACCAACGCCTTGACTATCGCGGTGGTATCAAGGCCAGAGCCTAAACCCAAGCCAGGTAGAATTGGACTTGCCATGTGGGACTCCCTTCAGTATGTCGCCGGCCTTTTGACCCTTACAACGCCCAAAAGAACATAGCAACAAAATTCGTGCCAGTTGTCAGGCTTCGGCGCTGAACAACAAGCTGTTTGCATCATTCAAACTGTTGGCCAGTTTCAGAACTTCTTCGTTCGGGATCTGGCGAATCACTTCACCGGAACCACTGGCGATCACTTTGACCACTACTTTGCCTGAAGGCTCATCAATAGAGAACTCCAGGTTGCGCTTGACCGACTGAACGAACTTCTCGATTTCCTGAACGGCCTTCTTGAGTTTGTCCTGCTCGGCGGCAGCGTCTTTAGGAGCTTCCTTGACCGGAGTCACGGTAGCAACCTCGGCTTGAGGCTTCTCCACTGGCTTGTCGACCACTGTCGGTGCCGGCTTCGCCGCTGGATAAGACAAGTTCAGCTTCACGCTCATATCCATGTCCATCACCTCTTGAACGGAAAAAGCGAGAGAGCACGCAAGCGCACTCCCCCGCTAAAACTCATCCGGCTATTACTGAAGCAGCTTCAGTACAGCGGATGGCAGTTGGTTGGCCTGGGCCAGAACCGAGGTAGACGCTTGCTGCAGAGTCTGCTGCTTGGTCAGTTGTGCAGTTTCAGCAGCGAAGTCGGTATCTTGTACACGACCCAGTGCAGCACTGGCGTTTTCGTTGATGTTCTGCAGGTTGGAGATGGTGCTGGCGAAACGGTTTTGTGCAGCACCGAGGTCGGCACGAGCGCTGTTGATGGTGTCGATCGCGCTGGTGATTGCATCCATGGCGGCCGAGAAGTTGGTTTCAGCAGTAGCACTGTCGGAACCAATGATGGTGATTGCCGAGTCAACACCCAGGCTTGCAGCGTCGAAACTGGCGCTCAAGGTCAGGGAGATCTGGTTGTCAGTACCGGTGTTCGAACCGACCTGGAAAGTCATGGTGCTGGCAGTACCGTCGAGCAGGTTCTTGCCGTTCAGGTTGGTGCTGTTGGCGATACGGGTCAGTTCGTCGCTCATCTGCGAGAACTCTTTGTTCAGAGCGACACGGTCGGTTGCGCTGTTGCTATCGTTACGGGACTGGATGGCCAGTTCACGCATACGTTGCAGAATGTTGGTCTGCTCCTGCATCGCGCCTTCAGCGGTCTGCGCCATGGAGATACCGTCGTTGGCGTTTTTGATCGCCATGGTCTGACCGCGAATTTGCGAGGTCATACGGGTAGCGATCTGCAGGCCGGCGGCGTCGTCTTTAGCGCTGTTGATTTTCAGGCCGGAAGACAGACGGGTCATCGAAGTGGAGAGAGCGTCGGAAGCCCGGTTCAGGTTCTTCTGAACGTTCAACGATGTGGTGTTGGTGTTTACTGTTAAAGCCATGACGAATTCCTCGTTGGTTGGGTACTGCGGCTTCCGGCCCTGGCAACCGCCGGGTGTGGCCTAGAGAACCTTCGTAATAGTTATCGTCGGATTGGGAACTTGCTTGAGGGCTTTTTTCAAAAAATTTGCTAGCAGACTGCCATCCCTTGCAAAACAAGGGTTTAGTCACTGGAAAAAGCCCGAAAAATGGCGTCAAGAAACCGCAGGACCAAAGTTGCGGGCAAAAAAAAGCGCCACAGGCCAACCTGAAGCGCTATTGGAAAAACGTGATTCGATCAATCGCGATACAGAATCGCCGAGCCCCACGACAGGCCCACACCGAAACCGCTGATCGCCACGCGCTTCCAGTCAGCATCCAGGACGTGCTTTTCCAGCAGCAGCGGAATGCTCGACGACACGGTATTGCCGGTCTCGACCATGTCCTTGATAAACTTCTCAGGCTCTCCCTCGAAACGCCGCGCCACGGCATCCACAATCGCCGCGCTGCCCTGGTGGATGCAGAATGCGTCGATATCACTGGCTTGCAGTGACGATTCGTCCAGCAGTTCGTGCAAATGAGCGGGCACTTTCAACAGGGCGAAGTTGAAGACCTGGCGGCCGTTCATGAAAAACACCCCATCGCTGACCTTCAGGTGTGGCGCGCCGGAACCATCGGTGCCGAACTTCGCCTTGCCCAACTGCCAGCTGGCGCCCTCGGCCATCCACGTGGCGGTGGCGGCATCGCCAAACAACATGGTGGTGTTACGGTCTTCAGGGTCGACGATTTTCGAATATGGGTCGGCGGTCACCAGCAACCCGTTCTTCAGCCCTGCGGCCTCCATGAAGCCTTTCAGGGCGTAGATGCCGTACACGTAACCCGAGCAGCCCAGCGATATATCGAACGCCGCCACGTGGGTCGGCAACCCGAGCTTGTCCTGCACGATGGCAGCCGTGTGCGGCAGCCCCTCTTCATCACCGTTCTGGGTGACAACGATCAATGCGTCGATCGACTCGCGCGCAAGGCTTGGGTTGTTGGCGAACAGTGCATTCACTGCTTCGACACACAGGTCCGAGGTTTCCTGATCAGCGTCTTTGCGCGGCAGGAACGCCGAACCAATCTTGCCAAGGATGAATTCTTCATCCTTCTCGAATTTGGCACCCTGAGCGTAGTTATCCACACCAGCGGTCGGCACATAACTCGCTATGCTTTTTATGCCAATCATCATGGCTTCCCGATCATAAACTGCGACTAGGTTCACCCCCAAAAGCTCAGGGGCGCTTCAAAAATGGTTGATTTCCAAGGGCGGACGCCTTATTCGGCAAACGAACGGGCCTCCACTCCGGGGAATACAATACAGTGAAGATGCACTTTATGACCTATGCGTCACGCCGTTTTGTCCTGGAGGGGCATTTTTTCATGACAAACGAAGCTGCGTCATTTCCCGCAACGGCATTGGACACTGGACAGCAATCTTGAGGATGGCGAGGCAATTGGGCGAGAACGCCGGCAGGTTCAACCCGCCAGCGTCGATGGAATGCCTCGCAAGACGGGGTTATGCCAGCAAGTCGGTCCAGGGTACGTTGCGCACCGGCCCCAGGGTGAAGCCAGCGCCTTGCAATGCCAGGTTCGCGTTGTAGAAGCGATCCTGGGCGAGCGCCTCGGACCACTTCTCACGCAGCGCCGCACGCGCCTCTGGCGTACTCGCCAGCACGCCGGACTGGATCACCTGCACGTGTGGCGTCCATACCGTCAGGTAGCCGGCCTGGCCGACTCTGAGGCACAGATCCACGTCACCCAAGGCATCGTCGAACAAATCGCTGTCTATGCCGTCAGCAGCGTTGAACAGCTGTTTGGAAATCATCAAGCAGGCAAAAGACACCGCCGAACAATTCTGCTCGACGACCAACCGGTTCATGTAGCCTCTGGCGGTCTTCGGCTCGCCGACGAAGGCCGAGCCCACTTCGTCATTCAAGCCCAGGACCAGGCCGGCCTGGGTGATACGCCCATCGCGCTCGACCAGCTTGGCGCCGACCACACCGACTTCCGGACGCAAGGCCTGGTTGAGCAGCGATTCGATCCAGTTGACGTTGACCACTTCACTGTCGGCCGCCAGGGTAACCAGATACTCGCCCTTGGCCTCCTGGCTGGCAGCGTTGACCCAGGTGCCCGTCGCGACATTCGGTTCGATATCCAACAGCCGAACGCGACTGGCTTGGTGCCCCTGGCCATCAAGCCAGGTGCGCAGCACGGAATGGTTCGCTGTCCCGGTGGGGACCAATACTTCGTAACGCTGATATCGGGTGCGCTGCAGTACGCTGAGCAGGCAACGTTGTAGCGCCGGCAGATCGCCAATGCCATGGACGATGATCGACACCAGAGGGCGCTCGGCAAATCGGTAATCGATTTTGTGCGTGCCCGGCACGACCGCGCTCACGTCAGCCTGATAACCACGAACCGCCAAGTGACGCAGCAATGTCTTGCGCTCGTCGGCATTGTCTTCCACCGGCAGCGCCTGGCAAGTCAACAGAGGTTCATCCAGGTGGGCAAGCCCCTCCAGGCCGTCCTGCTCGATCAAACGTAACAGCAGGTCGAACTCCAACGCATTCTTGAACTCGCGCGAATAACCGCCGAGCTTTACCAACGTCTCTCGGCGTACCAGCCAATGACGGGCCATCAAGGCCGGGGCGCTTTGCAGCAAGTCAAGGTTGAACCCTGGCCGGAAGACGTCGGCCAGCGTCCCGTCAGGCTGGCGCTGGAACTCATCCATAGCCACGGCCTGGCACTGTGGCGCGGCCAGAAATTCCAACCCCGCGCGGAACAGGCCACCCGGCGTCAATTCATCGCCGGCCTCGGCCATGACCATCCAATCGCAATCGCTTTGGCTGACAACCTGATTGATTTTGTCGACGTAATTGCTTTCATTGACTTTGACGAAATGCAGGACCTGCTGCGGTGTGGTCTCGGCCGGCAGGTCCCCAGTAGTAAACACGACAATCTTGAACGCCCGGCAATAGCCATTGATCACGCTGTCGAAGGTTGCCTGCATCTTGAAGACGTCAGCGTCCAGATCCAGGAGCAAAATGCCAAATCTCGGGCCCCCGTTGCGAGCAGCCAGGTATTTGGACACTTTCTGGGCTTCACTGGCGCTCGGTTCACGCGCCTCGAGCCAGCGCAGCAATTGACCGGAGCGTGTGGTGTCGAAAAACCTCGCGGTATTTTCAAACGCCGCTGCCTTGAGCCGCTGTTCCCAGGCCTGGATCATTTGCACGTAGCGCTTGTCACCCTTGGCCTGCATGACCTCAAGCAGTTGTTTCACCAGATCCTGGTTGAAGGCATAGCTCAGGAAAGCCCTTGCTAGTTGTTCATCAAGCGGCTCGGCGCTGGTGTTGCGCTGAGGGCGAGACAGCTCCTTCTGCTTGAGCATGACCGCTTCCAGCTCCTTCAACTGTACCTGCCCGCTTGGCGCCGCATGAAGCAGGAATTCCAGCGCGGTGAGCACGTCAAAAAAAGCCTGGCTATAAAACGGCAACTCAACGTATTGCGTCGGTTCGAAACGACGAACCGGTTCGCCACGCCGCGAATCCCAGGTCGACTCGAACAGTTTCCCAGCCTGCGGCACCGAACGCTCGACCAGCTTCTTGAGTATGGTCCGGGCATATTCCCACGCCAAAGCATCCGTGCTAAAGGCGTCGACCAGCATGGTGCTCATGCGCTCCTGTTCAGCGACTGCTCGCAAGTCCTCGGTACCAGGTGCCATGCCAACCGGGTTCCGTGGCTTCGCCACGCGACTGCGCTCGTGTACACCATAAGGAATGTCCAGCAAGCGAACCTTTGCATCCGTCACCAACCCAAAGCAATGGCCGGCCTCCTGCAACCGCGAATCAAAACCGACGGGCAACGAAGCGTAACTGCGCCGCAGGGTTTCAGTGCGCGTGAGTGCACTCACCAATGACGGGCAATCCTCGGCAAACACGGCCAGCCGGGCTTCGGCCGATGCGCCGGAATAATCTTCACAGCCCTTGCGGTCGAGCAGGTAATAGTCAACACGGTCGGCATGGGCCTCGAACGCCAGGCTGTAGCCTTGGCAGGCACCGTATTCAGCGTGTGCTTCGAGGAAACACAACGATTGCTCGAGCGCTTGGGGCAGCAGGAAACTTTCGGCATCGGCAATCGCCAGGTAAGGCGTGGCAACTCGCTCGACGGCCTGGCGAACTTTTTCGCCGAAACCTCCCGCTGTGGGCGCGTGCTGGTATTGCACGCTGGGGAATGCTGCCGTGATATCAGCATCGATCAGGCTCGATGAGTCGATCACCAGCACCGCAAACGAACTGTCGCGGTAGTAGCGCAACGCCCGCCGCAGGGCAGTCGACTGGTCGTGAGCGAGCAGCACCAGGGTAAACCGTTCATTCAACGGCGCAGTCGATCCTGTTGGGACATTGCTTTGCATATTCATTCCTTAACAAGTGGGTGGCCGCATCAGCGATACCGGAGGTTTCGCGGTTGAAACTCATCAATCCGGTAGCCAACCATTGGCCCAGTACTGCAGGTTATCGCCGCGCAAGATAAAGTCGCGCAGCACCACTTCACGTAATTCGTCGCCCATCCGGTAGCTGGCAATCGGATCCGCCAGGTGCATCCGGATTGCCTCCAGCCATTCTTCGGCGCTGTTGGTGAGGATCCGGGTGCAAGGCAGGTGTCCCCGATAAGCTTCGGTATCCGAACAGATGACCGGATAGCCGCACGCACCGTATTCCAACAGGCGAAGGTTGCTTTTGCAGTCGTTGAAAATATGGAATTCCAACGGCGCCAAGGCCAAGTCGAGATTCAGGCTGGCAAGTTTTGCCGGATAAAGCGCCAGGCTCACGCCAGGATGGAACTCATGGATATAGGGCTTGAGCAAATCGGGGCACATGCCAAAGAAAACCCATTCGACTTCGTCGGCCAGTTCCCGAACCACATCGGCAATGAGCTCCAGGTCGCCACGGTGGCTGGTGCCGCCCCCCCAACCGATACGCGGCTTGCTGGAGGTTGCACGCTGGCTTCTGAGCTGATTCCACAGGCCGGCAGCCAGCATGTTGGGCACCACGCGGATGTCGTGGTGCATGCTCGACAAAGCGTCTGCCAATGGATGGGTGGACACCACCACCCGATCACACAGGCCGATCCCCTGTCGCAGCAAGTCCTCAAGGTTGTCCGGCATATTGCGGCGATGTTCGTTTTTCTCCGGGACCCTGGCGATGTAGTCATCCAATTCGTAGATGCGCATGGCGTTGGAGTAAGTCTTGACTTGAGCGATGTCCTTGAACTTACCCACGTTATAGCGACCTTGAAGCACGATCACATCCGGCGACTGGCGCTCGATGTCGATGATCGAAGGTGTATCGTAGGCAACACGCCCCACGATTCGCCCGGCCGCTTCCAGTTCGAACAACGGTTGGCTGACCCGGTAATGCCCCACTGCCGAGGTATTGACCGCCAGCCCCAGAATCGAAGGTACGTTGCGGGTGATCAACGGATTCCATCCGGTGCGTGGGCCGGGCTCAAGACTGAAGCTTTTCCCGGTCAGGGTCAGGTTACGGTTGTAGGCAGGATCGTTGGCGATCCTGGGCAACCAGCGCTGATAGAACGCCTCTTGCTCATGCTCCAGCCGCTCTTTCCACGAAGGATCACGACTCGCTTCCATACCGGACGCCAGCACGACATCACTGTAAGGTGTGGTGACGATCAGATAACCGTTTTTTCCCACCTGCAGGCATAACTCCAGAGAGTTGATGCGCTGCGTGGTGATCGACTCATCGAACCCACCGGCCTCCTCCAGAACCTGCTTGCGCACCAACAGGCAGTGATCGCCGACAGCACTCCAGTTCTGCACCGTCTGCAAGCGTTGCATATAGCCGCCAGACGTTACTGATTCGTTGACGAAGGCCCTGCCGGCCAACCCACCCAGCCCCATGATCATGCCGGAGTCGATGACCCGGCCTTGCTGGTTAAGTGTACGAGGCCCCACGATACCGACCTCGGGACGTTGTCCTTGATTGAGCAACTCACCCAGCCAGGCAGCTTCCAGCACAATGCAATTGGGGTTGAGCAATAGCAGGTATTCGCCGCGGGCCTGTTGTGCTGCGAAATTGCGGATGACGGCTTCGCTGCCGCTTCCCGAGTGCAAAAATATTCGCAACTTTTCGCTGCCCAGCTCGGCCATGGCTCGCAACCAATGCTGCAGCTCGGCGTTTTCACTGGCGTTATCGACAATGATGATTTCGTAGTGCGGATACGCGGTCGTACTGATCAGGCTGTTGACGCAACGCTCCAGCGCGCTCAGGTCATCCTTGACGCTGATGATGATCGACACCAGTGGTCGCTCGGCGAATAGGTATTCGATACGCGGGATCAACGCCAGGAGCGGCCCTGGGTGAAGCCGGTGCGGCACGCCGATACGCTGTAGATGAGCGCCGATCAGCTGGGCGTTTTGCTCGACGACCTCAGGTAATGACAGCCATTGGGCAAACGAAAACGTCGACTCGACCTGGACTTCCGGAATATGACCAATGACCTGCGGCCCATCCGTTTCCACCAGTCGCCAGATCAAGTCATGGGGCGCCAATTCGCCCAGGCTCGAATCGAATCCACCCGAGGCCAGGAATCGCGCACGCTCGAAAGCCAGTGTCCGACCGACATAGGGATAACCGCGCATCAGGTCGAGATTGAAGTCGGGCTTGAAGATCGGCTCCACCGACTTGTCATCCACCAGCGCACCTTCATCGCTGTAGAGACAGGCAGCAGCTGGCGAGCTGACAATCCGGTCGGCCATGATCAGCAGTGCCGACTCCGTCAAGCGATCGCCGGCACGCAGCAGGTAGAACCAATCGGCGCCGTCCAGTTGAGGCAACAGCCCGTTGAGCTGCTGCGCCCAGTCCGCTTGCAGGCCAAGGCGCAGGACATGGTTATCCACAGCCTGGCGACCGTTGGAGAGCAGCAGCACTGATTCGCAGGCATAGGCTTGGGCAGCAATACTCTGCAGGGTAACGCCCAATGCATAAGGATTGTCCTGCTCATCGATGATGATGGGGATGATCATCGGACGATAAGCCCAGCGGGCAATCTGCCGGGACAAGACTTGCTTGCGCAATGGACTGAAACGTCGACACGTCAACCACTGCGCATAGAGGTCTGCGTAGCTTTCGATATCAGTGCCGACTTGCGAGCCGATGACGCCCTGGCGAGTCGCAATGACCGAGTAGACGTTGATTTCTTCCCACTCGGGCGCCCCTGGCTCCTTGGGCTGCCCCAACGACTGGTAACGCACCCAGCCGCTGGCTGGTGCCGGCTCGCCGCTGCGCTGGGCCAGCATTTCCTTGAGCCATGTCAGTTCCACCGTGGCCGTCTCAACCATCTTGAACTGAAGCCCCAGGCGCTCTGGATGCAACCGCTGGCCGCTTCCCTCGGCGTAAAGCTGGACCAGATTACCCCGGCGCAACAGGCAGATGAACAAGGCAAAATCGAGGACTGCCTCGAAGCCTTCGCCGGGCAGCGCCAACGCTGGCAGCAAGGCCTCGACATCTGCGCGGCGCATCAGTGCGCCACTCAAACCGCCGAGAATATTGCGGGTGGTTTTTTCGAAGTACGCCAGCATGTCGTTGCCGTTGAACAGCGCATCGAATTGCGTGATGCCCGTGTTTTCAACACGGACCGGCAAGGCGTAGTTGTCTGCATCGATTAAATGATGTTTGTTGATCACCAGCGATACTTGGGCATGCTCCTGCAGGATGGCCGCCTGTTGACTGACACAGAACGCCAGCAGCTGGTCGTCATCGCACAGGAACTTGATGAACTCGCCCCGGGACTCTTCAAGACAGCGCAGCAGGTTCTGCTGGAAGCCCAGCCGGGTCGGGTTGCTCAGGTAGCGCATCGCAACCTTGGAGCCCGCGCCAAGTTCCTGGACGATCTGCTCGATTTCATCGGTGCGGCAATCGTCGCAGATGACAATCTCAAGGTTCTCGTAGGTCTGCTCGAGCGCGCTTTGCAAGGCGAGGCGGAAAAAGCGTGGGTTGAACGCGGGGATGGCGATGCTGACAAGAGGAGCTGATTTCACACGCTTGGCTCTCAACCGGTGGGCGCCAACTCAGGCGAGAGCAGGACGTCCTGAATCGTATAAAGGAACGGGTCAGGGACCGCTTATAACGTCACGGTCCCGGCCCTGGATCACACTTTGTTGAACAGGCCCAATTGAGCGATCTTGCTGAACGCTAACTGCGACGCTTGAAGCATAGTCTGCTGCAAGGTCAGGCGCGTCATCACCTCGGCCGCGTCGGAATCACGAATCGCCGACTGGGTCTGCGTGTTAGCCAGGACAAAGCTCTGATTGGTATCGCTCTGGGTATCGAGCGACTGGCCGCGACCGCCGACCGAACTCAATGCACTGGTCAACTGGTCAGTGCCGCTGGCCAGGTTACCGATAGCCGAAGCCAGTGACGCATTCAGTTTCTGGATGGCGATGTTGTCGCCATCGGTCGGCGTGTTCAAAGCAGTCCGCAACTGGTTCACGGTGTCCAGTACGTTCTGCGTCTCGTGGGTATTGACCGCGATGCTGAACTGGTCGTTGGCGGCCACGGCACCATTGAGCGTGAAACTCACACCTGATGCGGTGGCGACGTTACCCGCCAGGGTGCCGCTGGACACCGGCTTGCTGTCGGCGTTCAGTGGCGCGGCGTACAGGTCGAAGTCCGTGGCACTGGTAAACTTCAGCACCGCCGCCCCCGTCGGGAAACTGGCGTGGTAGGCCACTGGATCGGTGATCTGGCTACCGGTGATCTGAGTCGCGGTGGTGTTGCCCGGGCTGCGGGCCGGAGTGAACGTATCGGGTTTGGCGGCCAGGGTGAAGGTATGGCCTGGCAACACCGTGCCGGCAACGTCGCCCGCTTGAAGATTGACGTTCAAGGTCAAGTCGACGCCGCGAAAGCTCACAGTCTGCCCGATCTGGTTATTCGGCTCGATGACCCCGCCCTTGCTGGCTTCGGCGGTCACATCATTGCCGCCCGAATCGGTGATTTTCAACTGGGTGCCGCTGACAAATTCCACTGTGTACGGCTCGCCACTGCGGAACTGGCTGTTGTAGGTCACGCTGGACGACACTTGGCCGTTGGTCAACACCACGCGACCATCATCCACCGCCGGCGCGGTCATGGTGACCTGGCTGCGACTGGTGTTGACGGCTTGCTGGAACACTTCCCAGCCAGTGCTGTTGGTGGCCATCGACATGGTGTCGCCGATCGGCAGGTCCAGGGTCACCTGGTCGCCGTTGTAACTGTAGGTACCATCGTCGTTGCGGGTGAACGGTACGACATCGCCCTTGGAACCGGAAAAGATGTATTTGCCGTTTTCATCCTTGGTGTTCATCAGGCTCAGCAACTGATCTTCGATCGACCCCAACTCCGAGGCAACGGCTTTACGGTCCGCGTCGGTGTAGGCGGCGTTGCCGGCACTGACGGCCAATTCCTTGGCGCGCTGCAGCACGTTGCCGATGCTGGTCATGACCGCTTCGGTCGTGCCCAGGGTCGCCTTGATGGTGGTGACGTTGGCTTCATATTGGGAAAGCATCGAAGCCTGGTTGCCCAACTGCAACAGACGCGAAGCGCCCACCGGATCATCGGCGGCGGTGTTCACACGTACCAGGCTGCTGGCTTCTTCGCTGGTCTTGACCACCTTGGCGAAGTTTTTCTGGTAGTTCGCAGCCGTGCTTTCGTAAAACTGAGAAGTAGAAATGCGCATGGGCTACGGCTCCTTAAAGACTGTTGATCAAAGTGCTGAAGATTTGCTGCGCCGCCTTGATGATCTGCGAAGACGCGGTGTAGTACTGCTGGAACTTGACCAGGTTGCCGGTTTCTTCATCCAGGTCCACGCCCGACAGCGAATCGCGGGCGGTCTTGGCATTGTCCAGGATCGCACCAGTGGCGGCACTGTCGAGCTTGCCCTGGGCGGCCTTGGCGCCGACGCCTTCCACCAGCTTGCCGTAGGCATCGTTCAGGGAAATACCCTTGCTGGAGGAACCGGTGTCCACGGTCTTGGCGGTCTGCAAGCCGGCCAGGACAGTACCGTTACGGTTGTCCAGGCTGCCGGGCTGGCTGAGGCTGACATTGATGGACGCTCCGTTGGACGGAGCACCGGCAATGGACATGTCGAACGTGACGGTGCGTTGTACCGGTGGCACGGACGAATCCATGATCGGGGCGCCACTGGCATCCTTGAGCGGAACACTCAGGCTCAGGGTGTTGCTTTCCCCAGGTTTGATCGTGCCATTGCTGATCTGAACGCCCTTGGCATCGAGCAACTGATAAGCCTGGCTGGTGCCATCGGCGGACGTCGCGCCGAACACCACCTTGACCGGCATGGAGTTCTTGATGCCGTTCTGGACGATGGTCGTGGTGGCGGCGTCGTAGATGTCCAGCTTGGTGGTCATGCTCGGCTGGCCGTTGGCCGGAATGGTCAGCGTACCGCTGCCCCCTGGCACGATGGCGGCACCCAACGGCGCGGCAATCGCCAGCCGCTTGGAGTCGGTCATCTCGGTCTTGATATTGGCCGCCTCGTTGCGGGTCGGCGTGAGTTTGAATGTGTCGCCGGCGGCCGCGGTGCCGTTGGCGAAGGTCATCGAGAAACCGTCAATCACCGGCGGCGGCGTGGTCGCGGTGTTGAACGCGCCCATCGAGGTGCCGTCGGGCAGGCGCTGGACGGTGTAGTCCGTACCGCTGGTGAACGTTACCTTGTAGTCGTTGGTGGTCAGCTTGCCGGAGTCTTTGATGGCGATGTTGAAGTTGCCGGAGCCGGCGCTGTTGTTCAACGACGCAACGCTGCGCTGGCTGATCTGCGCGGCGCTGTTGATGTTAGTGAACAGGTTGGAGCCGAAGGCCCCGTTCATGTCGATGCCCGAGGCCTGGATGCTGTTCATCTGGTCGGCGACCACCAGGGCCACGCGGCCCAGCTCGTTCATGGCCGGATCGAGCACGGTGCTGCGGTAGCGCATCAGGCCACCGATCTCGCCGCCGGTGAGCACCGACGTCAGGTCCATGGAGCTGGAACCGCTGTTGAGCTGGATACCTATGCGCCCCGGATCGTTCTTGTCCGGCACCGCTTGCAGGGTATTGACGATGTTGCCCATCACCAACGGTTGGCCGGAGCCCAGGTAGATGTCCAGGCTGCTGCCGTTCTCGACGACCTGCGTGCCAGTGAACGTCGAGAGCTGGCGAATGGTTTCGCTGCGGGCATCGAGCAGGTCATTGGGCGCGCCGCCGGCGTTGGAGACTTCGGCGATTTTCTTGTTCAACTGCGCAACGGTAGCCGCCAGGTTATTGACCTGGTCGACCATGTTCGACAGGTTGCCGTTGATGTTCTGGCTCTGCTCCGTCAACTGGTTGGCAACCGAATTGAAACGGTTACTCAAGGCCTGGGCGTCGCTGAGCAGCAACTGACGGGATGCATCGTCACCCGGCTTGGCGTTGACGTTCTGCACCGAGGCGAAAAACTTGGTCAGGGCACCATTGAGACCGGTGCCGCTGTCCGACAACAGGGAGTCGAGCGGAGTGATCTGGCCCTGATAGGCCGCCGCGTCACTGTTGAGCGACGTGGTGGTTTTCAGTTGTGCTTCAAGGAAGGCGTTATACACCCGGCGCACATCGGCCAGGGTCGTGCCGGAACCAATGAACACGTTGCCGTACTGGTTCGAAGCCTTGGTGGTCTGTACGGTCTGCTGGCGCGAATAACCGGCGGTATCGACGTTGGCGATGTTGTTGCCCGTGGTCACCAACGCAGTCTGGCTTGCTGACAGACCCGACATCCCTATATTGAGCAAACTCATGGTTCAGACCTTATAAAGTCGTGGTGGCGCCTGCAGAAGCGTAGTTTTGGTAACTCGTCATCTGCCGGGCTATGTTCGAAATCTTGCTGGCGTAGTGCGGGTCGGTGGCGTAACCGGCCTTTTGCAACTCGCGTACAAACTGTTCCGGGTTATCGGCAGACTTCAGCACATCTTGATAGCGACTGTTGCTTTGCAGCAGGTTGACCAAGTCGTGGAAACTGTCGCGGTACGAGGCGTAGGAACGGAACTCGGCCGTCTCCTTGACCATCGCACCATTGCGAAATTCGCTGGTGATCGCCCGGGCCGAATCGCCCTTCCAATTGGCGCTGGCCTTGATACCGAACAGGTTGTGACTGCTGCTGCCATCGGGCTGGCGCATGACCGATTTGCCCCAACCGGTTTCCAGAGCGGCCTGGGCCACCAGGTAACGCGGGTCGACACCGATGCGGTCGGCCGCTTCCTTGGCCATTGGCAACATGGCGTTGACGAATTCGTCGGCATCGCGGAAGGCCTTGCGTGCCGGTGCCAGCGGTGGCTGGGCCACGGCGCGGCCATAGACCTGCATGTCGCCTTTCGGCTCGGCGGCCTTGAGTGCGGCCAACCAGTCGCCATTGGCCAATTCGCCAGTCGCCGGCTTGACGGCGGCGATGGCGCGATCCGTCAGGACGTTCTGTGCAGGCACATCGGCGTTGGCCGCGGCCGAAGGCACCAGCCCGGCAAGCAGGCGGTCAGCCAGTTTCGGCGGCAAGGCCAGGCGGCGCTGGTTGATCAGCTCCATGTCATTGCGATGAGTACCCTCGCCCGCCCCTTGCGGCACGTTCACCGCCCGGGAAGCCCACAGCGGACGCTGGCCGTTGGAGCGTGAAAGAGGACCGTCGGGCAGCGTGCCGGCGGCCACTGGCGTTGGCACCGCTGCCTTGGCGACCTTGTCCAGCGCCTCTTGCTGCTTGGCGGCCGACAAGCTTGCCGCCTCGCCTGGCGCCAGCGGTTTGTTCTTGGACATCTGGCGCAGCAGCACATCGGCCAGGCCGATACCACCGCCTTCGCGGGACATGGAGACGGCCAACTGCTGGTCGTACATTTCCTGGTACTGCTTGGCTTCCGGCGTGTTCATCGGATTGTCCTTGCCCAGCGCATCGGTGGCCGAACGCATGGACTTGAGCATTTCGCCAAGGAACAGCGACTCGAATTCCTGAGCCACTTTACGCAGGTTGCCGTCGCTGTTCTTGTCGCCAACCTTGAGTTGGTTCAGTCGGTTCAAGTCCGAGTAGGAGCCCGAATCCCCGCTGATCAAAGTGCCCTTGCGCATGTCCATGGACCGGTCCTCAAATCACGATCAGGTCGGCTTGCAACGCGCCGGCCTGTTTCAAGGCTTCGAGAATCGCCATCAAGTCGCCTGGCGCCGCGCCGACCTGGTTCACCGCCCGGACGATTTCATCCAGGGTAGTGCCCGGGCCGAACTTGAACATCGGCTTGGCTTCTTGCTCGGCATTGACCCGCGAACGGGGGACCACGGCTGTCTGGCCGTTGGACAACGGACCAGGCTGGCTGACGATCGGGTCTTCGGTGATGGTCACGGTCAGGCTGCCGTGGGTCACGGCGGCCGGAGACACCTTGACGTTCTGGCCGATCACGATAGTGCCGGTGCGCGAGTTGATGATGACTTTCGCCACCGCCTGGCCCGGGTCGACCTCGAGGTTTTCCAGGATCGACAGGTAATCGACCCGCTGGCTCGGATCCAGTGGCGCGGTGACGCGGATCGAGCCGCCGTCGAGGGCCTGGGCCACGCCTGGGCCGAGCATGTCATTGATCTTGTCGACGATACGCTTGGCGGTGGTGAAGTCGGAACGGTTGAGGTTCAGCGTCAGGCTGTTGCCCTGGTTGAAACCGCTCGGCACTGCACGTTCCACCGACGCACCGCCAGGGATGCGACCGGCCGACGGAACGTTGACGGTGATCTTCGAACCGTCGCGCCCTTCGGCATCGAAACCGCCCACCACCAGGTTGCCCTGGGCGATGGCGTAGACGTTGCCGTCGATACCCTTGAGCGGCGTCAGCAGCAAGGTGCCACCGCGCAGGCTCTTGGAGTTACCGATGGACGAGACGGTGATATCCACCTGCTGGCCAGGCTTGGCGAACGCCGGCAGATCGGCACTGATCGACACCGCCGCGACGTTTTTCAACTGGACGTTGCCGGAGCCGGCCGGCACCTTGATGCCGAACTGCGACAACATGTTGTTGAAGGTCTGCAAGGTGAACGGGGTCTGGGTGGTCTGGTCACCGGTGCCGTTCAGGCCCACGACCAGGCCGTAGCCGATCAACTGGTTGGAACGCACGCCGGAAATGCTGGCGATGTCCTTCAGACGCTCGGCTTGAGCGGTAAAGGCTGCCGACATTACCAGGGCACCGATCAACAGCTGCTTAAGATTCAACTGGGCCACCTAGAAAGGGAACTTCGGGCTGAGGAAGAAACGGTCGAACCAACCTGGCTGGCTCGCATCGGCAAAGGCACCGGTGCCCGAGTAGGTGATGCGTGCATCGGCCACCCGAGTCGACGAAACCGTGTTGTCGGTGGCGATGTCATCGGCGCGAACCATGCCGGCGATGCGCACCAGTTCGTCACCCGTGTTAAGGGTCAGCCACTTCTCGCCGCGCACGACGATGATGCCGTTGGGCAACACATCGGCGACGGTCACGGTAATCGAGCCGGTCAGGCTGTTGCTCTGGCCGGACTTGCTGTCGCCCTTGGTGGCACGGTCAGAGTTGTACCCGGCGTTGAGGCTCAGGTCATTGCCCCCGATCGGGTTGTTGGTGGTCAGGCTGGAACCGAACAACGACGTCAGGCCGACGCTGGTATTGCTGGTCTTGTCCATTTGCGAGTTGGCGTTCTTGCTGGCCTGGGTCCGCTCGTTCAGGGTGATGGTGATGATGTCACCGACCCGGAAGGCCTTGCGGTCGCTGTACAGGTTCTGCTCGAAGCCAGCCTGGTAGATCGAGCCATTGTTGGCGGCAGCCGGCAACGGCGTGCGCGGCAACACCGGGGCGTAATACGGGTCATTGGGCCTGGGTGTCGGCGCGACACAGCCCGCGAGTGCGGTGATCCCACTCAGTGCCAGAACAGATACGAAGCGTTTCATGACCCTACCTCTTGGTGTTGCAGGCGCCCCTGGGGCCGCCCTGTCTACGTAATGACGGACGTTGCGACGTGATTACAGATTCTGCGTAACGAACGAGAGCATCTGGTCGGCGGTGGAGATCACTTTGGAGTTCATCTCGTAGGCGCGCTGGGTGGTGATCATGTTGACCATCTCCTCGACCGTGCTCACGTTGGACGTTTCCAGGGTGTTCTGCAGCGTGGTACCAAAACCGTTCAGGCCGGGAGTGCCGACTTGCGGCGCGCCACTGGCGGCGGTTTCCAGGAACAGGTTATTGCCCACCGCTTGCAGGCCGGCCGGGTTGATGAAGTCGGCGGTCTGCAGGTTGCCGATCACTTGGGAGGCCGGGTTGCCCGCCACCGTGATGGACACAGTGCCGTCGCGGCCCACGGTGAACGTCTGGGCATCGTTCGGGATGATGATGGCCGGCTCCAGGGCGAAACCGCTGGCATTGACGATCTGGCCGTTGGAATCGAGGTGGAACGTACCGTCACGGGTGTAGGACGTGGTGCCGTCCGGCTGCAGGATCTGGAAGAAACCGCGACCGTCGATGGCCATGTCCAGCGGCTGCTCGGTGGTTTGCAGGCTGCCGG
>Ga0065704_10070480_pt1 | contig 23034 bp, 18 predicted proteins | sample SwiRhicommuniRL2_FD_59091 | JGI IMG/M metagenome (GOLD analysis project Ga0065704, IMG submission 59091) | Switchgrass rhizosphere bacterial communities from Rose Lake, Michigan, USA - RL2 v2 (version 2) | ecosystem: Host-associated > Plants > Roots > Rhizosphere > Soil | place: East Lansing, MI | reverse complement strand
GGTACACGCAGCAGCCGCCGCTGACGCACGGCTGCGTGGCTTGCCAGTACGAGCGCGCGAGGCGTCGCCGACCGCTGGCGATCAGAGGAATGTCGCGCACGAGTGCCGCTCCGTGCCGCCACGGGGCGGCGCGCGAGTGCAACTAATGCACGGACACTGCAATTACTGCACGCGCAGACCGCGCTGATGGACGACTTCACGACGCATCAGGTGCTCGTCCAGGCCGGCAAGGCGCTGGTGTATTACGCCGTGCTGTTGTTGATGATCCGCCTCGCCGGCAAGCGGCTCGCGGGACAGACCACGACGTTCGACCTGCTCGTGCTGATCTCGCTCGGCGTCAGCGTGCAGTCGGCGTTGCTCGGCGAGAGGCCGCTCGAGGTCGCCGTGTTCGTGCTGGTGGTGTTTGCCGTGCACCGAGGCACGGCCGCGCTCTGCCGCCAATCCCCCGCGGTCCGCCACCTGCTGCGCGGCAAGCCGCGCGCACTGGTGCTCGACGGCGTCGTGATCGATGCGGCGCTCGCGGCGGAGAACGTGAGCCACGACGAACTGCTCGCCGGCCTGCGTCGGCTCGGGTTCGAGCATCCGCGCGAGGTGCGTCTCGCCGTGCTCGAGGAAACGGGCCACATCTCGGCGGTGGGAGCGGAGCGTCCCGAGCCCACGCCGACGGGCACGAACGCTCCGCACCGGTGAACGCGTGCTGGCAGTCGCCGCCCGGGCGGGGCGTGCACGGCGTCGTTATTCTTCGACCTCGCCGAACGCGACGGGCGTGAAGCGTTGCTCGACCTTCGCCCAGTCGATGCTGGTCCACAGCGTCTCGAAGTACTTCTCGCGCTGCGACGGCGCGAAGTCCAGCAGGTACGCGTGTTCCCACAGGTCGAGCGCGAGCACGACCTGCGTGTTGGCCGGCACCGCGAGGTGGTGCAGGTCCACCCAGCAGTTGTACAGCCGGTTCGTGCGCGGCTCGAGGACACTGACGACCCAGCCGACGCCGCGAAGCTTCGCGAGCGCCGCCGCGTGCTGCATCCATTGCTCGAGGCCGCCGAACGACCGGCCCGCCGCATCGGCGATCCGGCCGCCCTTGTCGGGGCTGCTGCCACCCGGCGCGCCGAGCGCGTCGAAGAACGACTCGTGCAGCACGATGCCGTTGTACTCGAACGCAAAGCGACGCACGTGGCTCGCCAGGTCGAGCCGCGCCGCGGTGTCGCCCTCGACCGGGAACCCGGCCTCCTGCTCGGTCAGCAGCGCATTGAACGCCTTCACATAGCCCTGGTAGAGCTCGAGGTGCAGCTCGAGCGCACGCTGCGACAGGCCGGTCACGACGCTCAGGTCGAATTCCCGTGCCTGGTAGGGCCCGGTCGTCGCGCCGGGAAGGTTGCGGACGGTGGTGTTCACGGCGCACCTGCCCGTGCATGCAGCAACGATGCTCGCATCATCAGTGTCCTCGCGGAGTTCGCCCGGCCGAGGGTGGCCGTGTTCAGGATGGTGGTGAAGGTGCGCGGCCAACGTCGGCAGCGTGCGGCCATCGTTGTAGGACGCGTGCCTTTCCTCTGGACAGCCCGTGCCCGAGCGCATACAAGCGGTCGGTAGGCTGCAGAGGCTGCATGGAACGCTGGCGCTTTTTCGGGCTCACGACACTGCTTTCCGTCCTGTTCCTCGCCGGGCTGTTCGCCATGGGCGAACTGGGCCGGGCGCGGCTCAAGGGTGCGTCGGAGCAGATGCAGACCGCGATGGGGCGCCGCATCCTGATCGGCGAGTTGCGCCAGCGGGTCGCCGAAGCCGCACTCGCGTCGCGCAGCCTGCTCGTCACCGGCCGCCCCGAGTACCTCGACTCCTTGCGCGATGCGGCGCGACAGATCGAGTCGCACGCCGACACGCTCGTGCAGAGCTACGCGGGAGCCGGCGACGAGTCGCTCGCGGCGACCTCGCGCCAGTTGCGCTATCTCGCGGGCGTGCAGACCGGTGCGATCATGTCGCTGGTCGCGCTCTACTCGGCGCGCGGCGCGGCGGCGGCGTCCGAGCTCGCCAAGGCCCAGTCGTCGACGATCGATCCGATCCACCAGTTCCTCGACGTCGCCGAACGACTCGAGCGACACGAGGCGGCCCGAGTGCGTGAGGCTCGCGAGTATTGGCGGCAGGAGCAGTCGCTCGCGCGCCGGCTCGGCATCGCGGGGATGGTCGTCAACATCCTGCTGGTGCTCAGCGCTTCGCTGCTTGCAGTCGCGACGCTGCGTCGCCACCGCGAGGGCATGCAGCAGGTCGCCCGTCGCAGGGACGAACTCGAGGTCGAGGCGGCGACCCGTGCCGCCGAGCTCAACGAAGTCTACGGCCACCTGCAGTCGGTGCAGGAACTGGAGCGGTCGCGTCTCGCGCGCGGCCTTCACGACGAACTGGGCGGGTTGCTGCTCGCGGCACGGATGGACGTCACCTGGGTCAAGCAGCACGCGCGCGACGGCGACGCGCAGGCGCTCGGGGCCCGGATCGACCGCATCCTCGACGCGCTCGACCAGGGCATCGACCTCAAGCGACGCGTCATCGAGGAGCTGCGCCCCACGCTGCTCGACAACATGGGCCTGCTCGCGGCCCTGCGCTGGCAGATCGACGAAACGTGCCGGCGCGCGGGCCTGCACTGTGCCTGCCATTTCCCGGCCGAAGAGCCCGACATTTCGCCGCGGACGGCGATCGCGCTGTTTCGCGTGGTGCAGGAGGCCCTCACGAACGTGCTCAAGCACGCCGCCGCGACGCGCGTCGACCTCACGCTCGAGGTGACTGCCGACCACCTGCTGCTGACGGTCGCGGACGACGGCGCCGGCATCACCGCGGACCAGCTCGCCAAGACGCAATCGCACGGCCTGGCCGGGATGAAGCACCGCGTCGTGGCCCTCGGTGGGACGCTCACCGTCGGCGCCGCGCCAGGGAGTGGCACCGAAGTGCGGGCCATCGTGCCGCGCGGACCGCTGCCTGACGGCGTCCGCGCCGCGACCCTGCACGTGCCCGGGCGGACGACGCACGCCCCGCATGGCGCGGCCGTGCGCTGAAGCCCTCCGCGAGCCTGCGCAAGTCGTTCGCGCGATAGCCCGGGCGCTTCCTAGGCACCTCGCGTGGGCACGGCATCCGCGGCCGTTGCCGGGTGCGTGGCGTCGTCCAGCGCGGCGTTCTCCCACGCGGACACCTGGCGGTCGGCCTCCTCGGCGGTGACCCCATAGGCCTCCTGCAGCTTGCCGAGCAGCAGGTCGCGCCGGCCCTCGATCACGTCGAGCTGGTCGTCGGTCAGCCGCCCCCACTGCATGCGGACGTGTCCGCGCAGTTGCGTCCAGTTGGCCTTGAAACGTTCCCAGTTCATGCGCGGCTCCGGCGGCACGCTGCCCGTGGCCTCGTCGCGAGTGGCACGGCCACGCCGCCCCGGCTCAGTGCATCGAGTCCGACAGTTCCCGCAGCACCGCGGGCAGCCGGTGGTAGTCCCGCGACTTGTCGAGGAAGTGCTGCGCGCCGAGCGCCAGTGCGGTGTCGCGATAGGCGCCGATCGCGAAGTTCGTGAACACGATGACGGTCGGCGGCGCTTCGCGCCGATGCAGCGCGCGCAGGATGCCGAAGCCGCTGCCGCTGTGCAGCTGCAGGTCGAGGATCACGGCGTCGATGTCGCCCGCCTCGAGCCGCGCGAGTGCCTCGGATTCCGCGGCCGCGGTTCCGACGATCTCGATGTCGGCGAGATCGTCGACGAGCTCGGTGATCCGCTGCACGAGGAGGTCGGAGTCTTCGACCAGCAACACCCGCAACGCCCGGTCGCGCGTCCCGCGCTGCTCCTGCGGCGAGGGCGTCGTGGGACGATCGATCCGGGGATTCGATGACATCGGGACACTGCGTTCCGCAGTGAGGACAGGGCCACGGTGGGATCGGGGTCGGGTGCGTAGCATGGCGAAAATCCGAGTCGCGCTTGCCGGCCGGTCCCGGCGTGACGGGAGTGCCGCATGTATCGCCTGCGGGCAGGGGCGCGCGCGAGCGGTTTGCGGGTCGCGCACCGGTCGGGAGCCGTGCTGAGCCCGCGTAGGCCCCCACCGACAGACGACGCACTGAGTCGACGAAGCCGGCCGCCGCGTTACAGGCTTACGGGAGACGCGCGCCGGAGACTACACCGGTCGCCCGGGCGACCCTCGCACAATTGGGTCCGGAATTTTTACCGGCCAAGGAGTGCCTCTATGAACCGAACCAACCTGGCGGCCCGCATGGGCGTAGTGATCCTGGCGCTGACGATGGGCGCGTGTTCGGCAACCCGGACACAGCAGTCGGCAGGCGAAGTCATGGACGACAGCACGCTGACGGCAAAGGTCAAGACGGCCCTGGTCTCCGATCCGGTCACCAAGGCGAACCAGATCAACGTCGAGACCTATCGTGGCGTGGTGCAACTCGGCGGCTTCGTCGACTCGTCCGAGCAGAAGGCGCGAGCCACCTCGGTGGCGCAGGGCGTCACGGGGGTGAAGGAGGTGCGCAACGACCTGCGTGTCAGCGACGCCGACCAGTCCACGATGGGACAGAAGGTCGACGACACGCTGATCACGACGCAGGTCAAGGCGAAGCTGATCGCCGATCCGACGACCGAGGCGTACAAAATCAACGTCGAAACCAAGGGCGGCGTCGTGCAGCTCTCCGGCTTCGTCGACTCGACCACCGCCAAGCAGCGAGCCGGTGACGTGGCCCGCAGCGTCGAGGGCGTCGGCAACGTCGACAACGACCTCGAGATCCGTCAGCAGTAAGCGTCAACCAACCGCGGCCCGGGCACTCGTCGCCCGGGCCGCCCCACCCGCCCGCCGTCACCGACGTCCGGGGGGCGCGACATCTCCATCGCCCTGAACGGCCGTGTCGCGACGACCGGCCATTGGCCGCGACACCCGTCCGTAACGCTGTGCACTCATGCGCAGCCAGTGCTCGGCCCGGGATCGTACGGTCTCCACGTCTTGATCGGTGCGCGTGACCGCGCGGCTGCGTGCGACCTCCTGGGCCGCGGCCTTGACCGAGACGAGCATCGGCATCGCCAGCGCGATGCCGGGCACACCCCACAGCCAGCCGCCGAACCACAGTCCGAGCAGCACGACGGGCGGGCTGATGTCGAGGCGACGCCCGACGAGCACCGGTTGCAGCACCTGGCCTTCGAACGTCGTCAGCACGAGGTAGGTGCCCGCGACCGACAGCGCCTTGCCGATGCCGTCGAACGACACGAGCGCGACGACCGTCAGCAGCAGCAGCGTGGTCGCCGAACCGGCGTACGGGACGAAGTTGAAGGCGAACGCGACGACACCCCAGAGCAGCGCGTTCGGCATGTCGAGCCAGTACATCGTGATGACGGTGCCGACGCCGAGCACGAGGTTGCTCAGCGTCACGGCACCGAAGTAACGGCCGAGCTCGCCGCGGACACGCAGGAAGATCGCGCCGGCGCCGGCCCAGGGCGACCCCGGCGGCCCCCGCTGCCCCATCGACCCCAGGTCGGTCGCGAGCAGGAACAGCGTCAGGAACACCATGCTGACGACCGCGAGCACGTACTCCTGCGTGCTCTGGACGAATCCCTTGCGCTCGATCGCGACCGGCGTCGGCCCCTGCTGTCGCGCCGCGTCGGGCTCGGTCATGCGGCCGGCCTGCGTCGACACGGACTCGACCTTGGCGATGAAACGCGTCACGGGCCGCAGCTTGCGTTCGAGCTTCGCGAGCGTCGCCGGCGCCGTGTCGAGCCATTCGCGGGCCGGGCTCCAGGTGGCGCTCACCGCGGCGCCGACCAGCGTGACCAGCACGACCATCACGAGAGCCGCGGCCACGACGCGCGGCAGGCGATGTCGCACCAGCCACTCGACGGCCGGCGACAGCAGCAACGCGACGAACAGCGCGAACAGCACGGGCACGATCACCGTCTGGCCGAACTTCAGTGCCGCCACGGTCGCGAGCGCAGTGAGGACCATCAGCGACCGGCCGACCCAGGAATTGCGTGCGACGGCCTCGGGCGGGGGCGAGGACGCCGGTTCGTTCGGCTCAGGGTGTCGTTCGGGTATTGCGGTCGCCATGCGGGCAGTATCGGGCCGCGCCACGGCACCGCGCACACCCGGTGACCCGTAGGACGTGGCCTACCGCAAGCGACGGAGGCGTCCCGCATTGGCGCCGCAACGCGCCGCGTAACGTGCGCCCCATGCCGCTCCCCCAATTGGGCGCGCCCTGTGGGTCGCGCCTTCTTTTTTTGTGCGCTCGCGCGCCGGGGTCAGCGGTGCACGACCTGCAGGATGCTGTTGCGGATCTGCTCGTGCAGCACGATCTGCGCGTCTGCGGCCACGGCCTCGAGCATCGGCGGATCGAACGTGATCCTGTCTTCGGCGCCGGCCGCGAGCACCTGGCGTTCGGCGAGGCGGTCGATGAACAGGCGGAACAGCGCGCGATCGAAGAACTCGGGTGAATTGAGCTCGTACAGCATGGCCATGCGTTGCGCCGTCAGCTCGCACTGGCGTTCGAGCGCTTCGCGCGTCAGGCGTCCGCTGCCCGCGCGCAGCAGCAGCGAGATCGCGAGGTAGTACCGCTCGAGGATCGGCACCGTGATGCGGGCAAGCACCGACAGCTGCACGGCCTCGCTCGATTCCGCCGGCGGACGATGCCATTCGCTGCGATCGGCCGACGCGGTGAGCAGGCCGTGGTTCAGCAGGTCCTCGAGCAGCTCGTCGACGACGGCGGGCAGGTCGTCCTCGTGCCAGCGCAGGAAATACTCGTCGGCGACGTAGGGATAGACGCGCCCGGCGAGCCGCAGCAGGTCGGTGCGCGACACCGTCGCGTTGTTGAGGAACGCGCAGGCCAGCAGCGACGGCATCAGCAGCAGGTGCAGCACGTTGTTGCGGTAATACGTGGCGAGAACCGCGTCGGCCTCGGTCATGCGCACGATGTCGCCGAGCGCGTGCTGCTGTCGCCGCACCATGCGCAGCGCCTCGCAGTGACGGATCATCGAGCCGCCGTCGAGCGGCGTGACCCAGACGCGCGGCGAATACGGCGCCTGGCGCAGCAGCGATGCGTAGAGCTCGAGCTGCCGCGCGAGGTCGGCCTCGCCCATGCACTGGCGCGGCGTCGCCAGCAGCACCATGCCGAGCAGGTTCACGGGCGTGACGCAGGCCGCCGCGTTGATGCGCGTCATGATCTGCTGCGCGAGGTCGCGGCAGAGCGGCGACAGCCATTCGGGCTTGTCGTCGATCACGACCTGGTCGCGGTCCCAGCCGGGGGCGTGCCGGCGCAGCAGCCCGTCGAGCGGCAGCGGCTCGCCGAAACTCACGTAGACCTTGCCGAAGCGGCTGCGCAGCTCCGGCAACGTGCGCAGGATCGTGAGGACCGACTCCTTCTCCTTCGGCCGGCCCGACAGTTCGCCGACGTAGGTGCGCGCCTCGACGATGCGTTCGTAGCCGAAGTACACGGGCACGAACACCACCGGTCGGGCCGGATTGCGCACGTAGCTGCGAACGGTCATCGACAGCATGCCGGTCTTCGGCTGCAGCAGCCGGCCCGTGCGGCTGCGCCCGCCCTCGATGAAGTACTCGATCGAATGGCCGCGCGCGAGGATCGCGCCGAGGTAACGCGTGAACACCGCCGCGTAGGTCGCGTTGCCGCCGAAGCTGCGGCGCAGGAAGAACGCGCCGCCCCGTCGCAGGAACGAGCCGATGACGGGCATGTTGAGGTTGATGCCGGCCGCGATGTGCGGCACCGCGTAACCCTTGTGGTAGACGACGTACGACAGCAGCAGGTAGTCCATGTGGCTGCGGTGGCACGGCACGTAGACGATCTCGCTGCCTTCGTCGACCGACTTGAGGCTCGAGAAATTCGCGAGCTCGACGCCGTCGTAAAGCCGGTTCCAGAGCCGGCCCAGCAGGCCCGACAGCAGCACGACGAACCAGTGCGAGTAGTTGGCGGCGATCTCGTTGACGTAGCCGCGCGCGACCTGCAGCGCTTCGCGGCGCTTGAGCTTCTTGTCCCGCGCGTCCTGGCGCACTGCGTCGCGGACCGCCTTCGTGCGCAACACCTCCGCGACGATCGTGCGACGGTGCGAGAGGTCCGGGCCGATCGTCGCCGCGCGCTGGTGGCGGAACTGCATGCGCAATTGGCGCCACAGCCGGCGTGGGCCCCGCGGCGCGCCGCGGGTCTCGGCGAGCGGCGGCTGCAGGGGCATCGGTTCGCCGACCAGCACCAGCAGGTTGCGACCGTTGATCAGCAGCGACAACAGCTTGCGGAAGCGACCGCCGATGTCCCAGTCCTCGGCGACGAGCAGGCGGAACCAAGAGCGCTCGCGATCCGGCGAGCGTCCCCAGAACAGGCTGACCGGCACGACCGCGGCGTCGAACGTCGGGTCTTGTGCCGCCGCGCTCGTGATCGCGCGCAGCGCTTCGGGCATGCGACGGTCGACGCGCTGGCCGAAAAAACCGGTGCGGCGCTCGAGGAACAGCAACGAGTCTGCCAGCAGCTCGCGCACGGCCTGCAACCGGCCCGCGGCCTCGTCCGCGGCGACGACCACGGTCGGCGCATGCGGGTCAGGGAGGTCGCGCTCGCGGCAGACGTGCTCGAGCACGGCGAGGTCGACGACGCTGCGTTTCTCGAGCACGTAGACGACGTGTCGCCCGGCGGGCAGGCGCGCCCGGGGATCCTCCGGCAGCACCGTGGGACGCACCCACAATGCCACCAGACGGCGGACCAAAGGCAGGGTCAGCCGCTCGAAAGCCGTGTAATCGCTCATGCCGTCGGCATTCGCCCCGCGACCAGCACGTGCCGGTCGGACACCGTGCGCACGTCGAGCCCGTCGAGACCCGCGTCACGCAGTTGCGCGCGGATTTCGCCCGGCTCGAACGCGGCGCAGAGCGATGCGAAAAAGTCGCGCTTGAGCAGCTCGGGCTCGCCGGCCGCGTACTGCTCGACGATCGCCTGCGCCGCGGCCTCCGACTCCGGCCGGTAGAGGTCCATCACCAGCACGGCGGCGCCGGGTGCCGCGGTCTCGCGCACGGCCTGCCAGAACACGGCGGGGTCGTGCAGGTGGTGCAGCAGGCTGTTGCTGATCACGGCATCGTAGGCAGGCAGCGGCAGCGCCGCGCCCGGCAGGATGCCCTCGACGAACTGCACGCGGCCGCCGAGCGACGGCGTCTCGAGCAGCCGCTCGCTGGCGAAGTGCAGCATCGCGGCGGAACCGTCGAGCCCGTGCACGACGAGCCCGGGACGACGTGACGCGAGCCGCAGCACGATGTCGCCCGGGCCGCAGCCGAGGTCGAGCACGCTGCCGGCTTGCAGCGCAGGGAAGGTGGCTTCGAAATAGCCGACGAAGCGTTCGTTCGGCTCGACGAAGTCGGCCTGCGCATAGGCACGCGCCTGCTCGGCTTCGTCCATCAGTTCGGGTTCGGGAATGCGGCGCATGGTCGACGCCCTACTCTGCCTGCTCGCCCGCCGCGGCCTCGCTGGCCTCGAGCGCGCGGTCGAGTTCGTCCTTGCGTCCGAGCGTGAGGTCTTCCACGGCGCGAGCCTTGTCCTGGGTCTGCACCATGTCGTCGAAGACGGTCTCGTCGGTGTCGCGCCCGAGCGCCTCGGCGGCCGCCTCGTCCTCTGCCGTTGCTCGAGGTTCCGGCCCGCCACAGCCGACGACCGTGAGCGCGACCAGCGTCGCAAGCGATAATCTGGCCACAGCCGTCGATGCGGTTGGCATTGCAATCCCCGGTTTTGTTGGGCCGGGGCGGGATTCTAACGCAAGGGAGTTTCGCTCATGGGCGAGTTCACGGGCCGGGTCGTCGTCGTCACGGGCGCCTCCGAAGGCATCGGGCGTGCGTTCTGCCTCGCGCTCGCGCCGCAACGGCCGCGTCTCGTGCTCGCGGCACGCAACCGCGAACGGCTCGAGTCCCTTGCCGACGAATGCCGTGGCCACGGCGCCGACGCGCTCGTCGTGCCGACCGACGTCACCGACGAGGCCTCGTGTCGCGAGCTGATCGACGCGGCGGTGGCTGCCTTCGGCGCCATCGACGTGCTCGTGAACAACGCGGGCGGCACGATGTGGACACGGCTGGACCAGGTCCGCGATCTCGGACTCTACGAGCGCCTGATGCGTCTCAACTATTTCGGCAGCCTGTACCCGACCTTCCACGCATTGCCGCACCTCAAGCGCTCGCACGGCCGCCTCGTCGCGGTCTCGAGCATGGCCGGGCTGATCGGCGTGCCGGAACGGACCGGCTACGCGGCCGCCAAGCACGCGGTGATCGGCTTTTTCGAGTCGCTGCGGATCGAGCTCGCCGCCGACGGGGTGTCGGTCACGATCGCCTGCCCTGATTTCGTCGTGTCCGAGATCCACAAGCGCGCGCTCGACGCCGACGGCCGGCCGCTCGGCGCGAACCCGATGGCGGGCTCGAAGATCATGAGTGCCGAGGCTTGCGCACGGCTGATGATCGAGGCGATCGAGCGACGTGAGCGGCTGCTCCTCACCTCGCGCCGCGGCCGGCTCGCACGCTGGCTGCAGTTGATCGCGCCGGGCCGCATCGACGCGCTCGCCGCCAGGGCGATCCGGGAGAAGAACTAAGAAAGAGTTCAGAGTCCAGAGTCTAGAGTTCAGTCGGAACCGGAGGCCGCCGCCGGCGGCCAAGACGCAGCGCGCCTCCGACTAGACTCTAGACTCTGAACTCTAGACTCTTCTCACCAGCCACTAACCGCTGACCGCTGGCCACTTCTTACAGAAACTCGTCGATCTGGAACAGGAAGTACGCGAAGTAGTGATTGATCGCGCGGATCTGGTCGAGCAGCCGGTGGTCGGAGTCGACGACGTGCAGCGTCGCCTTCTGCTCGCGCGCGAAGCGGATGCTGTTGTCGACCGGGATCACGTCGTCGCGCCAGCCGTGCACGATCGTCGTCGGGCAATGCGCCGGACGCGGGCTGATCTTTTCGTAGCCGGGCATGTACAACGCCGGCGCCAGCAGGAACATGCCGCGTGCCTGCAGCAGCGAGGATCCTGCGACGGAGACGTACCCGCCCATGCTCGAGCCGACGAGCACGAGCGATCCGCGAAGGTCCTTGCAGAACGCCAGCAGCCGCGTGACGCGCTCCTGCGGGTCGTCGATGCCGCGGTAGTCCACCGACTCGACCTGGAATCCTTCCTCGCGGGCGATCTCCGCCATGGCGGCGATCTTGCTGCCCCAGGGTTCACTGTCCTTGCCGTGGGAAAAGACGACGTAACGTTCGGTCATCGGCGCGGCGCTCCAGAGATGTCGCGCATCATAGTCCTTTCATCCGCGCGGCGAGGACGCATCCGGGCTCATTCGTCGCGCGCCCAGAGCCAGTGATCGAGACCTTCGGCACCGGGCGCGCTCCAGGCGTGACGGCGCAGGTCCACGCGCCCACGCGCGGCGTCGACGCCTTCGCGTCCGAGCCGCTCGATCTGCTGCGTGCGTGACGGCGAGCCGGCGGGAAACGCGATGCGCCCCCCTGCCGCGACGACCCGTTGCCAGGGCACGCGGCTGCCGGCCGGCAGTGCGCCGAGCACCTTGCCGACCAGGCGTGCCTGGCGTGGCAAGCCGGCACGCGCGGCGACGGTGCCGTACGTGGTGACGCGACCGCGTGGAATCTGCCGCACGACCGCGAGGATGGCGGCCGCACGCTGCTCGGCTGCGGACGTTTTCGATGGAGTCGACGCCATGGCCTGCCTGCCGCCATCCGGGCCGCCAGCCTAGCGCAGTCGGGCCGGCGCGTGCGGCAGGCGGCGGTGGCACGCCGCGGCGGCGCGGCCTTAAGCGGCGCACCCCTTGCGGTCGTCGGTCGGGACGACCAGCGCGGGTGGGGTTTCCCGCCGGTACGCGACGATCGATTCGACCGGCATCGGCCGCCCGAGCAGGTAGCCCTGGCCGTACTCGCAATCGATGGACTGCAGCAGCAGCAACTGGTCCGGCGTCTCGATGCCCTCGGCCACGACGCCGATGCCGAGCGTGCGCGCCATCTGCACGATCGCGAGCAGCAGCGCCGCGAGCCCGGGCGTCTCGCCGCTGTTGGCGACGAAGGAGCGGTCGATCTTGAGCGTGTCGACCGGGAACTGGTGCAGGCACGCGAGCGAGGAAGAACCGGTGCCGAAGTCGTCGACGTGGACGCCGACGCCGAGCGACTTGAGCGCGCGCAGCGCACGCACGGCCTGGTCCGGGTCGCGCATGATGCCGTTCTCGGTGACCTCGATCCTGAGCGCGCCGGGCTCGACGCCCGAGCGCGCGAGGATTTCGTGCACGCGCCCGGGGAATTCGCGGGCGCCGAGCTGCTGGCGCGAGACGTTGACGCTGACCGAACGCGGGGCGCTCCCGGCCATCGCGTCGCGCAACAGCCGGAAGTCGCTGCACGCCTGCGCCAGCGCCCACTCGCCGATCGGCCCGATCAGCCCCGTCTCCTCGGCGATCTGCACGAAGTCGTGCGGCGGCACGCGGCCGCGGCTCGGGTGGGTCCAGCGGATCAGCGCCTCGACGCCCTCGATCTGCCCGGACTTGAGCGAGACGATCGGCTGGTACTCGAGGAACAGCTCGCGCTGTTCGAGCGCGATGCGCAGGTCGCGTTCGAGCTGCACGCGGTCCTCGACGCGGGCCCGCATCGCCTTGTCGAACACGACGCAACGGCCGCGACCGGCCGCCTTGGCTTCGTACATCGCGGCGTCGGCGTCTCGCAGCACTTCGATCGCGGAGCCGTACGACTCGTCGCCGAGCACGATGCCGATGCTCGCCGTGCTGACGACGTGCGTGCCGCGGATCGCGAACTCGGCCGCGAGGGTCTCGAGCAGCCGCTCCGCGACGACCACGGCGTCCTGCGGCTGGCCGAGCCCCTCGAGCAGCATGACGAACTCGTCGCCGCCGAGTCGCGCGGTGAGCGCCTGCGCCGCACCGGGCACGATCATGTCGGTCGCGCGCGTCACCGAGCGCATGCGCTGCGCGATCTGGCGCAGCAGCTCGTCGCCGGCCTCGTGCCCGAGCGTGTCGTTGAGCAGCTTGAAGCGGTCGAAGTCGAGGAACAGCAGCGCGTAGTTGCGTGCCGGGTCGGCGCGCTTCATCGCGACCGCGTCGCCGATGCGGCCCTGGATCAGCGTGCGGTTCGGCAGCCCCGTCAGGCGATCGTGCAGTGCCTCGCGTTCGAGCAGGTCGCGCAGGGCGCGTGTCTGCAGTGCCGCGCGCACGCGTGCGCGCAGCACCGCGGGCTGGAACGGCTTGCGCAGGAAGTCGACCGCGCCGTTGCGGAAGGCCTGCACCTCGACGGTCGAGTCGGTGCTGCCGGTGACGAAGATCACCGGCACCGACTCGAGTTTTTCGCTGCACCTCAGGCGACGGATCGTCTCGAGCCCGTCCATGTCGGTGAGGTCGTAGTCGAGCAGGATCAGGTCCGGCGGGTGCTGCAGCGCCAGCCGCAGCGCCTCGAAGCCGCTGTCGGCGTGCTCGATGACCAGTCCGAAGTCGCGCAGGTGACGCGCGACGAGTTCGTGCACGATCGGCGCGTCGTCGACGACCAGCAGTCGCTGGCGCACGCGATCCGTCTCGGCCAGCTCGGTGTGGCGGCCCTGGCGCGTGCGCAGCGAATCGATCGAGGTTGCCGGCCCGTCGTCGCCGGCCGGGCGACCGTAGTCGGACGCCGCGGTCACGTCGCGATCGCGTCGCGCGCCGTCGTGACGCAACGTGCGCAGCGTCAGGGTCAGCACGGTGCCGGCGCCACGTTCGCTGCGCGCGGTGACGTCGCCGTTGAGCAGCCCGGCGAGACGCCTGGCGATGCACAGCCCGAGCGGGTGCTGCTCCGCGGCCCCGGTGCCGGCGTCGTCGCCGGACACGGGGACGTCGAACAGCGTCGCGAGCTGCTCGCTGCCGAGGCACGGTCCCGTGTCGTGGACCTCGAACGACAGGCTTTCGTCCGCCCGGCCCGCATCGGGCCGGCGCAACTGCACGAGCACCTCGCCGCCTTGCGCGCACCGCTGCAACGCGCTGTGCACGAGGCAGGCCAGGATCCGGCGCAATTGCTGGCGGTCGGTCGTGAAGAGCCAGGGCGTGGAGGCGATGTCCATGCGCAGTTCGACGCGTTTCGCGCGGGCGCGCGGTCCCGCCTGCGCGAGCACTTCCGCCACGACCATCGCCGTGTCGGTCTCGGCCGGTTCCGGCACGAGCAGGCCGGCGTCGATGCGTGCGAGGTCGAGGACGTCCTCGACGATGCCACGCAGGGCCGGCGCCTGGCGGTAGAGCGCCTCGACGTCCTGCGCCGCGGTGGCAGGCAGCCGACCCGAGGCGGCACGCAGGCGGTCGACGTGCTCGAGCATGGCGTCCAACGGCACGCGCAGCGCCTCGCCGGCCTGCGCGATCACGCCGCTCCGGGCACGGCTGGTCGCCTCGGCCGTCTGTCGGGCCGCGACGAGTCCCGCCTCCACGCGTTTGCGTTCGGTCGCGTCGGTGCGGATGTCGATGTACTGGACGATGTGGTCGTCGGCGTCGCGCACGGGCACGATCGTCGTGTCGAGCCAGACCAGGCGCCCGTCCTTGGCCCGGTCGCAGACTTCGCCGTGCCAGACCTGGCCGTGCGAGATCGTGCGCCAGAGCTCGATCCAGAACGTGCGCGGGTGGCGACCCGAGGACAACAGGCGGTGGTTCTGCCCGACGAGCTCGGCGCGGGAAAACCCGAGGATCTGACAGAATAGGTCGTTGACCCGCAGGATGTTGCCGGCGGGATCGACGATCGCGACCGCGGCATGGTGATCGATCGCGGCCTGATGGGCCGCGAGCTCTGCACATACGCGTTCGAGGTCGTTGAACCGGTCCAAGGCCTGCATTCTGGATCCCGGGGAAGGGTTGTCCCTGTATCGCCCTGCCCGGGTGGGCCTTGAGCAGACGGAGCGCGCCTTTGACTCCGAACTGGAGTGGGTTCCCGTTGCACGGCATGGCCGCCTCTGCCGCCGGCTGGCGGTTCGCCGTCGACCGTGGCGGCACCTTCACCGACGTCGTCGGGCTCGCCCCGGACGGCGCACTGCACACGGCCAAGGTGCTGTCGCGGGACCCGGGCCAGCCCGTTGATCCCGCCTTGCGTGGCATTCGCGCCGTGCTGGACACCGCGGACCCGGTCCACGGGCGTCGCGTGGCGTCCGTGCGTCTCGGCACGACCGTGGCGACCAACGCGTTGCTCGAGCGCGCCGGCGCGACCACCTTGCTCGTCACCACCGCGGGCCTGGCCGACGCGCTGCTGATCGGCGACCAGGCGCGACCCGACATCTTCGCGCGCTCGATCCGCCGTCCCGCGCCGTTGTACGACCGGGTGCGCGCGGTGCCGGAGCGCATCGATGCGACCGGCGGCGTGCTCACGCCGCTCGACGAACAGGCATTGCGTCGCGTGCTCGAGGAAGCACGCCGGGACGGCATCGAGTCGGTCGCCATCGTGTTCCTGCACGGCTTCCGCCACCCGGGCCACGAACAGCGGGCCGCGGCGATCGCACGCGAACTGGGATTCGCCGAGGTCGTGGCATCGCACGAAGCCGCGCCGTTGCTCGGCTACGTCGCGCGGGGCGACACGACCGTCGCCGACGCCTACCTGTCGCCGATCCTGTGGCGCTACACGCGCGAGTTCTGCGCCAGCCTCGAACGCGAGCTCGACTGTGCCGACGTGACCTTCATGCAAAGCAACGGCGGGCTCGTCGACGCGGCGGGGTTTCGCGGCGTCAACGGCATCCTGTCGGGGCCGGCCGGCGGCGTCGTCGGCATGATCGCGGCCGGCACGATGGACGCTCCGCGTCGGCTGCTCGGCTTCGACATGGGCGGCACCTCGACCGACGTCAGTCTCTCGAGCGGCGGCGCGATCCCGCGTCGCTTCGCGACCGAGATCGACGGCGTGCGGCTGCGGACCCCGCTCGTCGACGTCGCGACCATTGCGGCCGGAGGCGGCTCGATCCTGCGGTTCGCCGACGGCCGCCTGCAGGTCGGCCCCGCCTCCGCCGGCGCGGACCCGGGCCCCGCCTGCTATCGGCGCCAGGGGCCGGCGACCGTGACCGACTGCAACGTCGTGCTCGGGCGCATCCCGCCCGAGCGGTTCCCGCGTGTGTTCGGCCCCGACGGCGACGCGCCGATCGACGCCGACGCGGCGCGCGCGCGGCTGCGCGAACTGGCCGTCACCGCACGAGCCGGCACCGGCGTGGGCTACACGGTCGAGACGCTGGCGGAGGCGTTCCTCGAAGTGGCCGTCGCACGGATGGCGAACGCGATCCGCGAACTCGCGCTGAACCACGGCGAGGACCCCACGCGGTTCGCGCTGCTGAGCTTCGGCGGCGCGGCCGGACAGCACGCCTGTGCCGTCGCGGACCGGCTCGGCGTCGACGAAGTGCTGTTGCACCCGCTCGCCGGCGTGCTTTCGGCCTACGGCATCGCCCTCACGAGCCGGCGCGCGATCCGTCGCACGACGCACGAGCGCATGCTCAACGCCGACCCGGCGGCGGCCGACGAGGTTCTCGCAGCCCTCGCGGCCGAGGCGCGCGACGAGTTGCTGCGGCAAGGCGTGCCGGCGGCGCAGGTGACGGTGAACCGCACCGCGCACCTGCGCCTGCCGGGCGCGGACAGCACGATCGAGTTGCCGTGGGCCGGACCGCACGCGCTGCGGACTGGCTTCGTCGCTGCGCATCGCCAGCTCTACGGTTTCGCCGACGAGCGTGCGACACCGGTCGTCGCGACGCTGCAGGTCGAAGCGGTCGAGCAGGCGCCTGGAACCGTCGGCGACGCCGACGGTACGCGGCCCGGCACCCGCGGCGCCGCGCTCGACAGCGATGGCGTCGCGCTCGAGAGCGATGCCGTCACGCGCGAGGGCAAGGAACCGTCGGCGACCGACACCACGAACATCTGGTACGACGGGGCGTGGCACGCGGCGCCGCTGATCGAACGCGCGCACCTGGCGCCGGGAATGACGTTGCAGGGCCCGCTGCTGCTCTGTGAAGACGGCGCCACGAACTGGATCGCGCCGGGCTGGCACGGCGAAGTGGCAGCAGGCGGACTGCTCGTGCTGCGTCGAGCTGCGAGTACGCACGCGGCGACGCGGCCGAACGCCGGCCCTGGCATCCGCGAAGACGCCGGAGCCGCGGCGCCGGACCCGATGCGGCTCGAGGTCTTCAACGCGCTGTTCATGCACGTGGCCGAGCAGATGGGTGCGGTGCTGCGACAGACCGCGAGCTCGGTCAACATCAAGGAACGGCTCGACTTCTCCTGCGCGCTGTTCGACGGGGCCGCCAACCTCGTCGCGAACGCGCCGCACATGCCGGTCCACCTCGGCTCGATGGGCGCGAGCGTGGCGGCGGTGCTCGAGCGCTTCGGCGACGACCTGCGACCCGGCGACGCCTGCCTGCTCAACTCGCCGTATGCCGGCGGCACGCACCTGCCCGACATCACCGTCGTCTCGCCGGTGTTCGACGCGAGCGGCCGCGTCGTCGAATTCTTCACCGCCTCGCGCGCGCACCACGCCGACGTCGGCGGCGTGACACCGGGCTCGATGCCGCCGCACAGCCGCAGCATCGACGAAGAAGGCGCGCTGATCGAGCCGCACCGGATCGTGCGCGACGGCGAACTCGATGCAGCACTGTTCGAGCGGTTGCTGTGCGGCGGCGCACACCCCGCGCGCAACCTGCCGCAGAACCTCGCGGACCTGCGCGCACAACTCGCGGCCAATGCGCGCGGTGCGCGCGAACTCGAGCGCGCCGCGGGCACGCACGGCCGCCGCACGCTGCTCGACTACATGCGACACGTGCAGGACAACGCCGAGACGTGCATGCGACGCGCGATCCGCCGCCTGCGGCCCGGCAGCTTTCGCTACGAACTCGACAACGGCCAGGCGATCGCGGTGCGAATCGGCGTCGACGTCGTGCGCGGCGCGGCGATCGTCGACTTCACCGGCACCTCGTCGCAGCGGGACAACAATTTCAACGCGCCACGCGCGGTCACCGTGGCCGCGGTGCTCTACGTCTTCCGCACGCTGATCGACGAGCCCATCCCGCTCAACGCCGGCTGCCTGCGGCCGCTGTCCATCGTCGTGCCGGGCGGCTCCATGCTCGACCCCGTCGCACCGGCGGCCGTCGTCGCCGGCAACGTCGAAACTTCGCAGTGCATCGTCGACGCGCTGTACGGCGCACTCGGGCTGCAGGCGGCTGCGCAGGGCACGATGAACAACTTCACGTTCGGCAACGAGCGCTACCAGTACTACGAGACGATCGCGGGCGGCTCCGGCGCCGGCCCCGACTACGACGGCGCGAGTGGCGTGCAGACCCACATGACGAACTCGCGGTTGACGGACCCCGAAGTGCTCGAGACGCGTTTTCCGGTGCTGCTGCGTGAGTTCGCGATCCGCCGCGGTTCCGGGGGCGCGGGTGCACACCGTGGGGGCGACGGTGTCGTGCGTCGCGTGGAGTTTCGCGAGGCGATGACGGTCGCGATCCTGTCGAACCATCGGCGCGTGGCGCCGTTCGGGCTCGCCGGTGGCGCACCGGGCAGCACCGGTCGCAACACGCTGCTGCGCGCAGGCGCGTCGGCGTCAGAAACGCTCGCCGCGACGGACGGGGTCGCCGTAGACCCGGGCGATCAGGTTCAGGTCGAGACGCCGGGGGGCGGTGGCTACGGGGTCGAGCCCGGCTGACGCCGTTTCCGGCGTGGACGCGAGCCGCATCTCCGGCACCGGTGCGAAGAGTTCCTGCGCCAGCGTGCGTCGCGTGTTGACCGCCTCGGCGACGGGCTGCCCGGCGCGCGCCGGCGCGGGCGCATGCACCGTGAACCGCGTGCCCTCGGGCAGCGTCCGCGACTTCACGCTGCGCACGGTCGTGCCTTCGAGCCGGTGCGTGATCATGTACGAGTGGAACTCGCCGGCGCGCGTTGCGGGCAGCGCGACCAGGCAGTGCACCTGGCCGGCGACGAGGTCGAGCTCGTCGTTGACGCGGTCGTCGCAGACGACTTCACAGGCCTGCAGTTCGCCGGCGCGACCGAACGCACCGTGCGCCGCGAGACCGAGCAGGAACGTGCGCACCTGTCGTGCGAGCCGCGGCCGCGTGTGGCGATCGCGCGTCTCGAAACGGGCCCAGCGGGTGCCCTGCTCGATGCTGTTGAGCACCAGCAACTGGCGGCGACGGATCGTGAGCAGGCTGGCATCGGCGCCTGCGCCGGTGCCGCGGGCGAGGGTCTTGAGCGGCGGCAGGTGCATGGCACCCGGCCGCAGCGCGGGCAGCGGATTGATGCCTTGCGCGGCGAGACGCTGGCATTCGGCCTCGCCGAGCAGGCACACCGGCCGCGTTCCGGACCGCAGCAGCAGCGGCTCTTCGGGCCCGCCGTCCCACGGCGAACGCACTTCGTCGAGACGCGCCAGCGTGCCCGCGACGGCACCGCAATTGGCGAAGGCCTCGTGGCGCCCGCGCAGGCGGTCGAACGCCTGCACGCGCGGAAAGCACATCAGCGCATGGTCGCTCTGGAAGGCGAGTTCGCGCAGGCCCTGCAGGGCATCGTCGCAGGTCTGCCAGGACGACGGCGGGTCGACGACGAGCAGCGCGCGATGGTCGCGACAGAACTGCGCCGCCACGAGCAGCACGCTCGCGCCGAGGTCGCGGTCGCGGGCCGGCGGCGGCACGCAGACGAAGTGCAGGTCCTCGACCGAGCGCAACGCGAAGAGCCCCGTGCCGCGTTCGGCCGAGCCGATCAGGTCGTAATCGGTCAGCGGCGCACCGTCGTCGCCGTCGGGATTCGAATCGACGTACCCGATCGGGTGACGCGCGCCCGGCCGGAACGTGCGGTCGGGTCGCGTCGCGGGCACCTCGCCGCGCACGCGGACGAGTTGCGATTCCTCGAGCGCGCCCGTGACGTGACGCGTCGCGCCGGGCGCGACCGACAGCCGCCGGAAGATCTCCTGGTCCTCGACGTGTTCCGATGCGCGCGCCCGCACGCGCTGGATCACGAGGTTGAAGCGGTCGTCTTCGTTCGGCGTGATGTTGTCGTAGTCGACCGACGCCCGCAGCACCTCGCGCGAGCCCGGACTCAGGGCCTCGAGCGTGAGGACTGCATCGCCGCAGGGCAGCGAGATCGTCGACGGCGCGCCGCCGTTGACCACGCGCACGATGACGGCCTCGCGACCGCCGTTGTCGAAGAACTGCTCGACGGCGTAAGCGAGCATGCTCGGCTGCCACAGGCCGCCGAACACCTGCTGGAACGCAGCGTAGCTGCGCACGCGCACCGGCTGGTTGACGGGGCCGCGCAACGTGCGACCGACGAAGCCGGTCGTGGCCGTGGGCAGGCGCACGATGGGCTGGTCCGGGCCCACTGCCTCGGACACCGTGATGCCGCCTGCGCCCGCGTCGACCAATGCTATATCCGGTTGAAGAAGTTGCTCTAAGTTAGCACAACCAAAGAAGTTTGCACTGCCCGCCTCGTCGGGATCCGACGATTCGACTCGACGCGGACGAGGGAGCCGTCGTACGCGGTGCGCGCGCGATCAAACGCCGCGCACGCACGCGGGTCAGGGGCAGGTGCTTGGCGTGCGTGTGCGGCCAAGGGCGGCTCGAACACGGCCGTCAGCGCGCGCCGTCCGCCGCGGCCACCGGTGCCGGCGTCGTGGCGGCGGGCGCTGGTGCGGTGTTGCCGTGGATCGGCACCGGCCGTTCGCTGCCGTCCCAGTGCGCCCCCGTCGGAATCCGGTTTTCCACGACGCGGGCAGACGCGAGGTGCGTGTCGGCATCGAACCCGGGTTGAGACACCGGGATCGCGACGCCCGTGGCGCCGTCGACGACCTGCTGCGTCAGCGTCCAGTCGACCGTGAGCCCGGCCTGCTGTACGCGCTGTGCCATCTTCGCCTGCAGCTGCTTCGTGAAGCGCTGGCCTTTCGCGGCCGCCTTGGCTTCGGGGTGTTCCTCGTGCGGCGGGAACGACTGCACCCAGAGACGACCGTCCTGCACGCGATGGAGCGTCGGCTGGTTCACGACCGTGACCTTGGTGCCGACCGGCAGCATCGGGAAAATCGTCGCGACGTCTTCCGGGTACAGGCGGATGCAACCGTGGCTCGCGCGCATGCCGACGCCGGCCGGCTTGTTCGTGCCGTGCATCAGGTAGCTCGGCCAGCCGAGGTTCATCGCGAACGCGCCGAGCGGATTGTCGGGCCCCGGCGGCACGCGCGGCGGCAGGATGTCGCCTTCGGCCGCGTGTTCCTTGCGCACCGACGCCGGCGGCGTCCAGTACGGGTCCTTGCGCTTGGAGACGATCTTCGTCGTGCCGGTCGGCGTCGCCCAGCCGACCATGCCGATGCCGATCGGCATCGTCATCACGACACGCTGCTCACCCTTGGCCGGCTTCGGGAAGTAGAACAGCCGCAACGCGGCAAGGTTGACGACGATGCCGTCGTGCGGCGCGTCCGGCAGGATGAACTGCGTCGGCAACACGATCCGGGTGCCGGCCTTGGGCATCCAGGGGTCGACGCCGGGGTTGGCGTTGACGACTTCGTCGTAACCGAGGTTGAAGCGACGCGCGATGTCCGAAAGGGTGTCTTCCTCGTTCGCGATCGTGGCCTGCAGCGTCCCGATCACGCCCGTCGTCTTCGGGTCGTACGGAAAGGCGTGTGTCGCGAGCGGTTCGGCGTACTGCGGCTTCGGCGGTTCGACCGGCGGCGCCGGCGGCTTCTCGACCTGGAACAGCGTGCAGCCCGACGCGAGCGATGTGAGCGCCGCAACGGCCGCGATACGTCGTGTCCTGGTGCAGATCATCGAGTCGACTCCATCACGTCCCACCCCGCTCGTTCGAGCGCTCATGTGCCGGCCGCCGCCCGCGGCGTCACAGCACGGCGGGCCGGTTCGGCAATTCGTCTTCGTCACGTCCGCCGGGCGACGGCGGGAAACTGCGCGCGAGCAATCGACCCACGGCGCGGATGCCCTGCACGGCGCCGGCCTCGAATCGGCCCGCACGCAGGTCCTGCTCCATGGCGTCGCAGACGGCGGACCACTCCGCCGCACTCACTTTACCGTTCAGGCCGCGGTCGGCAACGATTTCGACGTCGTGGTCCGCCAGCAGCAGGTAGATCAGCACGCCATTGTTCGCTTCGGTGTCCCAGACACCGAGCGTCGCGAACACCTCGAGTGCGCGGTGCCGCGGCGTCTTGCCGGCCGAAACTTCGCCGGGCTCGAGCGCGGCCTCGACCGCGAACCGGATCTCGCCGCCGTGCTCGCGTTCCGACTCCGCGACCGCGCGCTCGATCGCCGCGAGCACTTGGACCGGGAACGCCTGCGCGAGTTTGCGGCGCGAGTGAAAGATGTGACGGAACCAGCGTTTCCAGTCCATGCGTCACCATCCGCCCGAGGCGCCACCGCCCCCGAAGCCACCACCGCCACCGCTCCAGCCACCGCCGCCGAAGCCGCCTCCGCCACCCCAGCTGCCGCCGCCAAATCCGCCAGGAGCCCCCCAGCCGCCGTGACGGCCGCTGTACCAGCCGCCGCTGCGCGGCCCGCCGCCGCCGCCGAAACCGCCGAGCAGCGCAAAGATGAACGCGACCACGCCGGCCGCGATCGACAATCCGAGCACGGCGACCAGCAGCCAGGTCAGCACACCGACCGCACCGCCCGTGACGAGTGCGCCACCGACGCGGCCGAACATGCGTCGCAGGATCGAGCCGCCGACGATGACGACGACGAACAGCAACGGCAGCGCGGTGAACAAACCCGGCACGTTTGCGGCCGGCGGGCTGATCTCGGGTTCCGGCAGCGGCTCGCCCTCGATCACACGCATGATGCGATCGACGCCGTCGGTGATGCCGCCGTAGTAGTCGCCGCGCTTGAACGACGGCGCGATCGTCTGCTGGATGATCCGGTTGGCGATCGCGTCGGGCAACGTACCCTCGAGGCCGTAACCGACCTCGATCCGCATGCGCCGGTCGTCGAGGGCGACCAGCAACAGCACGCCGTCGTCGACCTTGCCACGACCGAGCCGCCATTGCTCGACGACGCGGATCGAGTACTGCTCGATTTCCTCGGGCCGTGTCGTCGCCACGACCAGCACGGCCACCTGGCTGCCCTTGGCCTGCTCGAAC
>Ga0065704_10000438_pt1 | contig 23075 bp, 19 predicted proteins | sample SwiRhicommuniRL2_FD_59091 | JGI IMG/M metagenome (GOLD analysis project Ga0065704, IMG submission 59091) | Switchgrass rhizosphere bacterial communities from Rose Lake, Michigan, USA - RL2 v2 (version 2) | ecosystem: Host-associated > Plants > Roots > Rhizosphere > Soil | place: East Lansing, MI | reverse complement strand
ATGCGGCCCTTGTAGATGTTGGACTTCTTCTGTTCCTTCGACGGCTGTTCGATATCGATGTCGTACAGGGTCTGACCGTCGACGATGGCCACGCGCAGCTCTTCGGCCTGCGTGGCATTGATCAACATGCGTTTCATTGTGCGTTCCTCGCGCGCTGCTACCGCGCGGAACGCCATGGGGTTTCGCCTCTGGAACGTTGCACCGCCCCTTGCGCAGGCGCAGCGGGGCGGATCGGGTTTCCAGCGCTACGACACCACGGCAGGCCGCGGGAGCGCTTCTTTCTAATAGGTGTTGCAGGGCCGGCGGCAGCTTCCCTCAAGAGGGGGCGCCGCGCGGGACATGTTCAGCATCAGGTGCCGTCACGCACCCGGCGGTATCCGGGTCTGCCGATCAGCCGCTAACATGGCCGCCCCTGGGGCGGTGGCCGCGCACTTGCCGGAATCGCGGGGAGACGGGCTTCTGGCCCAACTGCAACTCCCTGCGAAATCAAACCCTTATCTCGCCCGCCGAGTGTAACAGAATGAATGCTTCCAACCCCACCCCCCCATCCGACAAGCCGGCAGCGGGTGCCAAGAGCGCCGTGCGGACGGTCACGGTGCCGGAGGACCGGGGCGGGCAGCGGCTGGACAACTTCCTGCTCGGCCAGCTGAAGGGCGCTCCACGCAGCCTGGTCTACAAGCTGGTGCGGAGCGGCCAGGTGCGGGTGAACGGAGGCCGGGCGAAGGCCGAGCGGAAGCTGGAGGGTGGGGACGAGGTACGGATCCCGCCGGTCAGTCTCGTGGATGCAGGAGACAAATCCGCGCCCCCCGTGGGCTTCCTGAAGCGGATGGAGGCGGCCATCGTGTTCGAGGATGAGCGGCTGCTGGTCATCAACAAGCCCACCGGCGTGGCCAGCCACGGAGGTAGCGGCATCAGCCACGGCGCCATCGAAACCATGCGCGCGCTGCGGCCTCACCAGTCCCTGGAGCTGGTGCACCGCCTGGACCGGGATACCTCCGGCCTGCTGGTGATCGCGAAGAAGCGCTCGGCCCTGTCGGAATTGCAGGCGCTGCTGCGCGAGGACAGCGAGGACGGCACCCGTGCCATCGAGAAGCGCTACCTGACGTTGCTGGTCGGCCGCATGCCAGACGGTGTGATGAGCGTGGACGCGCCGCTGCACATCGGCCTGCGCCAGGGCGGTGAGCGGCACGTGCAGGTGCATCGCGACGGCAAGGCGTCGTTGAGCCACTTCCGCGTGCTGGAAAGGCGGGGTGGGCATTCGTTCTGCGAGGTACGCATCGAGACCGGCCGCACCCACCAGATCCGCGTGCACGCGCAGCACATCGGCCATCCGGTGGCGGGCGACGACAAGTACGGCGACCCGGCCGTCAACAAGCGGCTGCGCGAGCAGGCAGGCCTGAAGCGCCTGTTCCTGCATGCCGCGTCGTTGCAGTTCGCGCTGGACGGCGGCAGGACGCCGTACGTGCTCAGCGCCCCGTTGTCCGACGATCTGGCCGAAGCACTGGAACGGCTTGGCTGACCGACCGCGTCAGTGCCAGAGGCCGAGGACGAGGCCGAACAAGGTGAACTGTAGCGTGTGGTAGCCGGCGTCGATCAACCAGAGCCGCGCACCACGCTGCGCGAACAGATAGTTGATGCCGAAGCTGGCCGCCACGAAGCAGAAACCGACCAGCGCGCCGCGGCAGAGTGCGGTTATCAGCGCCGGCTGCGGTCCGACCAGACATTGATCCCTTCCATCGTCATGACCTCACCGGCTTGCGTCAGCCAGGGCTGCCCTGGGCGAAGCAACGGGTCGGCTTTTCCAGCACGGGCGGGAACGTCACCGGCACGGTGATGGTGTGGCTCACCGGCTTTCCGTTGCGCGTGGCGGCGCGGAACTTCCAGGTCTGCACGGCTTCGAGCGCCGCCTTGTCGAGGGCGGCGTTGCCGCTGCCCTGTGCCTGGGAAACACGCGATGGCACGCCATCCTTCTCGATGGTCACGCGCAGCACGGTGGTGCCGCCCTCACTGCTGCATTCGGCTTCGGGCGGATACACGGGGGGCGGGGTGTCGGTCGCCGCCAGTTCGGTGGGCGGGATAGTGGGTACAGGCGCTTCTTCCCGTTTCGTGCATGCCGCCAGCACAAGCGCGGTGAGCGGAACCAGGAAGCAGAGGCGGGCGTTGCGCAGGTTCATCAGGATTCTCCCAACAGGGCGCTGGCCTTGGCCGCGCAGATGAAGTCGTTCTCGCTCAGGCCGCCAACGTCATGCGTGGAGTAGCGCACGACGGCGCGGTTGTAATGCACACCCAGGTCGGGATGATGGTCCTCGGCATGAGCGATGAAGGCGAGCGCATTCACGAACGCCATGGTTTCGTAGTAGTTGTCGAACGGAAATGTCCGCAGCAGTGCGTGGCCTTCTTCCACCAGTTCCCAGCCCGGCACCTGGGGCAGCAGTTCGGCGACGCGGGCAGGCGGTAGGCGGTGCTCGCTGCCACGCAACGGCACGCAGTGCGCGCGGGCGAGAGGGACAAGGTCGGACATGGGGACTCTCCTGCGTTGCGGCCAGTCTGAACAAAGACCGACGACGGGCCGGTGAACGTGAATGCCTGTCGGGCAGGGGGCTAGAATACCCGCATGATCCAGATTTCCGACAGCGCGCAGGCGCACTTCCGCAAGCTGATCGAACGCGAGGCGCTGCCCGGCCTTGGCGTGCGCCTGAGTGCGGTCCATCCCGGCACGGCGCAGGCCGACGCACGGCTGGAGTTCTCCGAGCCGCGCGACCTGGCCGGCGACGAATGGGCCATCGACTGCGATGGCTTCACGCTCTATGTCGATGCGGGCAGCGTGCACTGGCTGGACGGCGCCGAGATCGACTACGTGATGAAGGGCGCAAGCACGCAGCTCACCATCAAGGCACCGCGCATCAAGGGCGAGGCGCCCGGTGATTCCGCTTCGATGGTCGAACGCGTGCGCTGGGTGGTGGACAACGAGATCAACCCGCAGCTGGCGTCCCACAAGGGGCGTGTGGCGGTGGAGGAAGTAGGCGGCGATGGCGTGGTCTGGCTGCGCTTCGGCGGTGGCTGCCACGGGTGCGGCATGGCCGATGTCACCCTCAAGCAGGGCATCGAGAAGACGCTGATGGCCCGTGTGCCCGGCGTGACTGCGGTGCGCGACGCGACCGATCACGGGACCGGCGAAGCGCCGTACATCCCCCGCGGCAACGCCGCCTGACGGAGCCGAGCGCCGGTGACGAACGCCACCGACGTCATCGCGCAGCTGCTGTCGCGCAAGGCAGCCCCCATCGTTGAACGCCACACCGGCCTGCCGTTCGGCTGGGGCCTGTGGTTGCGGGCGCTTCCCGAGAAGCTGGGCCGCATCACGCGCGAGAAGGCCGACGCGGTCGTCACGCTGCTCCTGGCGCGCACACCCCGCCCTCCCGATGCCGTGCCCGCCGCCTTGGGCCGGTGGCGTGCGTTCCGCTCGCTGTTCTACCAGGGCTGGGGACCTCCGCCACGCGAAGAGCGCTGGATGCGCTGGTTCGCAGGCTTCACCAGCAGTGCCGTGCATCTGCTGTTCTTCCTGTTCCTGATGTGGGTGGCGCTGGTCCAGATTCCGCCACCGCCACAGGAAGCCGGCGACACCAGTCGCGTGCGGCTGGAGATCATCGGCGACGGCAGTCCGGAGGAAGCGGGAGGCGAGGCGCAGGCGGCCGAACCGGGTTCGCAGCAGGCGGCGCAGGCCGACCCTGCGGCGCAGGCGGCGGCCACGGCGGCCCAGGCACGGCCCGCGCCGTCCGAGGCTTCGCCGCCACCGTCCGAAGCGGCGCTGCCCGACGTTGCGGTGGAGATGCCGCAGATCCAGTCTCGCCATGTTCCACAGCCCGAACTTGCGCACCAGCCCTTGCAGGTCACCGAGGTGCCGGAACCCACCCGCGCGTTCGTGCTGCCACCACCGACACCGCGGCAGCCCGATGTCACCCTGCCGGCCCTGCGCGAGGCGGGCGTACCGGTGCGCGAGATCCCCACACCGGTCGCGGCGCCGGTCGTGCGCCGGGACACGCCTGTGCGCAGCGTGGACGTGCCTGTCGTGGCAGCGCGTGAAGTGCAGGTACGCGAGCGCGAGGTGATGGCACCCGCACCCCAGGTCCGCAGCGTGCCGGTGCCTGCACGCGACGTGGCGCCTGTCCCCATCGCCACGCGGGAACGCAGCGTGCGGCAAGCCGAGATCCGCGAGCCGGCACCGAGACCTGCCCCTGCCACCGCCGCACCGGTTCCTGCCACGACGGGCTCCGCGACGACCGCATCGACAACGGCGAGGACAACGGCGCCGAACCCGTCTGCTTCGCCTGCTACGTCTCGCGGCACGCCCTCCCGCGCATCCACCACGCCCGGCCCGGCGGCCGCGACGAAATCCGGCGGATGGAACACGCCTGCACGCACCGACGACTGGGGAAACTCGACCCGCAATGCAGCAGGCGACAGTGCGGCGGACGGTCGCGATGCGCCAGGCCTCTACAACGCCGACGGCAGCCTGCGGGTGCCGGGCGGCGCGGGCGATGCCACCACTCAGCGCGGGGCCCCCGGTGGCGAGAACGATCAGTGGACACGCGAGCAGCTGGCGGAGGCGGGCACATGGCTGCAGCGTCCCCCTTACGACTACGAACCGACCACCTTCGACAAGTACTGGGTGCCGAACGAATCCCTCCTGGCCGAATGGGTACGCCGCAACGTGCGCGAAATGGAAATCTCGATCCCCGGCACGAACATGAAGCTCAAGTGCACGGTGTCGGTGCTGCAGTTGGGCGGTGGTTGCGGCCTGGGCAGCCTGTTCCCCGAACCACCGAAGGCGCGACCGCCGCCGGAGATTCCGGTCAAGCGCACGCCGATCCCGACCGACAGTTGATCGCGCGGATGATTCGGGGGTGGGAGCGACGCAAGTCGCGAAGAGGCGTCGCGACCTGCCATCGCGACTTGCGTCGCTCCCGCACCTGGTTCTTTTCCTATGTCCCAAAAGAAAACGGAGCCTTGCGGCTCCGTTTCTGCATTCCCGACGAGGGAGCGAAGACTTACTCGTGCACGCCGTGCAGGTCACGCAGCTGCGAGGGGCGCGAACCGAAGTAGGCGGCGAGGTCGGAGATGTCCTGGTCGCTCAAGCCGGCAGCCTGTGGGGTCATCAGCGCATGCTGGCGATCGCCGCTGCGGTACGCCTGCAGCGCGTGCGCCAGGTAATCCGCGTACTGGCCACCCAGCTTGGGATAGGTGTCGTCGATCGGCGCGTTGCCTTCGGCGCCGTGGCAGTCCACGCAGCTCTGGCCGGTGGCCTGGCCCTTGGCCTTGGACAGTTCTTCGCCCTTGGCGATGTGGCCCTTGGGCAGGCCGGCAGAGGAGCTGGAACCATGCTCGCCACTGGCGTGGCCGGGATTCTCGGCGGCGGTTTCCGTCGTTTCCACCTTCGAACATGCCACCAGGGCGAGGGCAGCGAACAGGGCGATGGCTAGACGCTGGGCGTGCTTGGCGTTGGGCATGTGGGCTTACTTGACGGTGGAAAGGAAAGCGGCGATGTCGGCGATGTCCTGGTCGGAGAAACTCTGCGACTGGGCCTGCATCGTGGGGTGCTTGCGGTTGCCGTTGCGGTATTCGGTCAGCGCATTGGCAAGATAGTCGGCCGACTGGCCACCGATGCGGGGCACATGGAAGTTCGGGTAGGCGTTCTTGTAACCCACGATGCCGTGGCAACCCTGGCAGGTGTAGGTAAGCGTGCGGCCGGTGTCGGCATTGCCGACCAGCGGTGCGGGCGCGGCAGCGGGAGCGACGGCAGGCGCCGCGGCTTCGACCGGGGCCGGTGTGGCAGGAGTGTCCTGTTGGGCGGTCAGGGCGGCCAGCGGGAGGGCGGCCAAGGCAAGGCAAGCGGCGAGCGGCAGCAGTCGCATCATTCTCGGGAAACTCTCAGGTTGCGCGCGCCACGTACCACCGCAGCGCTTGGCTGAACGCAAGTATAGCCTGCGACCGAATGTCGCGCACAGCACAGTGCTCCCGCGTGGGTGGCGTGAAGTCGCGTGCCGCCGAATGGTTGCCGCCGATGCGTACGTTCCCGCGTTCGCCAGAGAGGGCGCGCGCGGCCAGCAACCTCGACGGAGGGGCATGCGCGCTTCCGCACGCCGCTTCGTCCAGAGGCAAGTGTCATTTCCCGAGCACAGGCCCGGACGCAAGTCACCATGACCTTCGGCGCATGGAAGTCGTTCAGGGGTGATATACCTTGATACAACACCACCACAACACCACCACCACGGTACCGCCCCATGTCCCGACCCCGCCCCAATTCCGGTCATTCCTACCTGCGCCTGGCGCTGGTACCTGTCCTCTGCAGCCTGCTGGTCCTGTCCGCCTGCAAGGGGGGCGGCCCCACGCCCGAGGCGCAGGCCAAGAACGGCGAGGCACCGAAGGAGCCCGACGCCGTTCCCGTGGAGATCGCCAAGGTCAGCCACCGGCCGGTGGCCGCCAGCTACAGCGGCACGGCGGCGCTGGAAGCGCTGGGCGAGTCGCAGGTGGTCGCCAAGACTTCCGGTGTCGCGCTGGCGGTGATGGTGGAGGAGGGACAGGTGGTCCGTGCCGGCCAGGCGCTGGTCCGGCTGGACCCGGACCGCCTGCGCCTGCAGGTGGCCCAGGCCGAAGCGCAGATGCGCAAGCTGGAGAACAACTACCGCCGCGCGCAGCAGCTGGTGGGCCAGCAGATGATCAGCGCCAACGACGTCGACCAGATCAAGTACGACCTGGACAACGCCCGCGCCATGTACCGCATGGCGGCGCTGGAGCTGTCCTACACCACGGTGACCGCGCCGATTTCCGGCGTGGTGGCGTCGCGCTCCATCAAGACCGGGAACTTCGTGCAGATCAACACGCCGATCATCCGCATCGTCGACGAGTCGCGCCTCGAAGCCACCTTGAACGTCTCCGAACGCGAACTCTCCAAGTTGAAGGCGGGCCTGCCGGTGGCGCTGGCCGTCGATGCAATGCCGGGCAAGGTGTTCCAGGGTACGGTGGACCGCATTTCGCCGGTCGTCGACTCCGGCAGCGGTACGTTCCGAGTGGTCTGCTCGTTCGGCAGTGACGGCGTGCTGCAGCCCGGCATGTTCGGCCGCATCAAGATCGACTACGACCAGCGTGCCGACGCGCTGGTGGTGCCGCGTGTCGCCCTGCTCGACGACGGCGACCCGGCCGTGTTCGCAGTGCGCGATGGCAAGGCGGTACGCGTGCCGGTCAAGGTCGGCTACGTGGACGGCGAGTGGATCGAGGTGCGCGAAGGCTTGAAGCCCGGCGACCAGGTGGTGACCGCCGGCAAGGTGGCGTTGCGTGAAGGCAGCGCGGTGCAGGTGATCGGCGCCGAGCCCGCCAAGGTGGCGGCCAAGGCCGAGGACGCCAAGACTGCCGGAACCAAGCAATGAGCGCGCCCGGCCACGTTCCCGGGGAGCACGAGCCCCATGCGACGGGCGGCGATGGCAGCATGGGTGGCGGACTGGTGGAGTTCTCCACCCGCCGCCGCGTCACCGTGGCGATGTTCTGGATCACGATGTTCCTGTTCGGCGTGATCGCGTTGTTCTCGCTGAAGGTCAACCTGCTGCCCGACCTGAGCTATCCCACACTGACCGTGCGCACCGAGTACACCGGTGCCGCGCCTTCCGAAATCGAAACCCTCATCAGCGAGCCGGTGGAAGAAGCCGTCGGCGTGGTGAAGAACCTGCGCAAGTTGAAGTCGGTATCGCGTACCGGCCAGAGCGATGTGGTGCTGGAGTTCGCCTGGGGCACGGACATGGACCAGGCCAGCCTGGAAGTCCGCGACAAGATGGAAGTGCTGCAATTGCCGCTGGAAGCGAAGGCGCCCGTGCTGCTGCGCTTCAATCCGTCGACCGAGCCGATACTGCGCCTGGCCCTGGCCAACAAGCAGGAGCCGAAGAATGATGCGGACGCCGTACGCCTGCTCACGGAGTTGCGTCGTTACGCGGACGACGATCTGAAGAAGAAGCTGGAGCCCGTGGACGGCGTGGCGGCGGTCAAGGTCGGCGGCGGTCTCGAGGACGAGATCCAGGTCGACATCGACCAGCAGAAACTCGCCCAGCTCAACCTGCCGATCGATACCGTCATCCAGCGTCTGCAGCAGGAGAACATCAACATCTCCGGCGGCCGGTTGGAAGAAGGTTCGCAGCGCTACCTGGTGCGCACCGTCAACCAGTTCGCCACGGTCAACGAAATCCGCGAAATGCTGGTCACAACCCAGAGTGGTGGCGACAACGCCGCGGCGTCGGCGGCGGCACAGATGGCCGCCATCGCGGCTTCGACCGGCTCGGCCGAAGCGATGGCGGCGGCCGCCTCCGTGCAGAGTGCATCGTCCGGCGGCAGTTCGACGGTCGCCGGCGGCATGCCGGTCCGCCTGAAGGACGTCGCCGACGTGCGCCAGGGCTTCAAGGAACGCGAGGCGATCATCCGCCTTGGCGGCCGCGAAGCCGTCGAGCTGGCGATCTACAAGGAAGGCGACGCCAATACGGTGGCGACGGCGCAGGCGCTGAAGGCCAAGCTCGAGCAGATCAAGAACCAGACCCCGCCGGATGTCGAGCTGACCGTCATCGACGACCAGTCGCTGTTCATCGAACACGCGATCTGGGACGTGCAGAAGGACGCCATGATCGGCGGCGTGCTGGCGATCCTGATCATCTTCCTGTTCCTGCGCGATGGCTGGAGCACGTTCGTGATCAGCCTGTCGCTGCCGGTCTCCATCATCACCACGTTCTTCTTCATGGGCGAGCTGGACCTGAGCCTCAACGTGATGTCGCTCGGCGGCCTGGCGTTGGCGACGGGCCTGGTGGTCGACGATTCGATCGTGGTGCTGGAGAGCATCGCCAAGGCGCGCGAGCGTGGCCTGGGCATCCTCGAGGCTGCGATGGTCGGCACCCGCGAAGTCAGCATGGCGGTGGTGGCGTCCACGCTGACCACGATCGCCGTGTTCCTGCCGCTGGTGTTCGTGCAGGGCATCGCCGGCCAGCTGTTCCGCGACCAGGCATTGACGGTGGCGATCGCCATCGGCATTTCGCTGGTGGTGTCGATGACGCTGATCCCGATGCTGAGTTCGTTGAAGGGTCGCCCCCCGCTGGCGTTCCCCGACGAAGCGGCGCATCCGCAGTGGCGCCCCGATTCGCGCTGGCAGAAGCCGCTGGCAGCCACCGGCCGTGGCGTGGGCGCTGCGATCCGCGGCGGCTTCTTCGGCATTGCCTGGCTGGTCGTCCGCGCCTGGCGTGGCCTGGCCGCTGTGGTCGGCCCGGTCATGCGCAAGTTCAGCGACCTGGCGATGGCGCCCTACAACCGTGCCGAAGCCGGCTACATGCGCCTGTTGCCCGCGTCGCTGCGTCGTCCCTGGTTGGTGCTGGGCTTCGCCGCTGCCGCGTTCGTCGGCGCGATGCTGCTGGTGCCGCTGCTGGGTGCGGACCTGATCCCGCAGCTGGCGCAGGACCGCTTCGAGATGACGGTCAAGCTGCCGCCGGGCACGCCGCTGGCGCGCACCGATGCACTGGTCCGCGAACTGCAGCTCAAGCACGGCAAGGACGAAGGCATCCATGCCCTGTACGGCGTGAGTGGCAGCGGTACCCGTCTTGATGCCAATCCCACCGAGAGCGGCGAGAACATCGGCAAGCTGACCGTGGTGATGGCCGGTGGTGGCAGCGAGGACGTTGAAAGCCGCGAAACCGAGGCGCTGCGTGCGTCCATGAAGGACCATCCCGGTGCCCAGGTCGATTTCAGCCGTCCCGAGCTGCTCAGCTTCTCGGCGCCACTGGAAGTCGAACTGCGCGGCCAGGACCTGGCTGGCATCGAACAGGCAGGCCAGAAGCTCGCCGCGTTGCTGCGTGCGAATCCGCACTACGCCGACGTCAAGTCGACGGTGGAGCAGGGCTTCCCGGAAATCCAGATCCGCTTCGACCAGGAACGCGCCGGTGCGCTGGGCCTGACCACGCGCCAGATCGCCGATGTGGTGGTCAAGAAGGTGCGCGGCGAAGTCGCCACGCGCTACAGCTTCCGTGACCGCAAGATCGACGTGCTGGTGCGCGCCCGCGAAACCGATCGCGCTTCGCTGGAAAGCATCCGTCAGCTGATCGTCAATCCGGGCAGCGCTCGGCCGGTGACGCTGTCTGCCGTGGCCGATGTTGTCGCCACCACGGGTCCCAGCGAGATCCACCGCGCCGACCAGGTGCGCGTGGCGATCGTCTCGGCCAACCTGCGCGACATCGACCTGGGCGGCGCGGTGCAGGAAGTGCAGAAGATGGTGTCCGAGAATCCGCTGGGCGCCGGCGTCGGCATGCACATCGGTGGCCAGGGCGAAGAACTGGCCGAATCGGTCAACTCGCTGATGTTCGCGTTCGGCCTGGCGATCTTCCTGGTCTATCTGGTGATGGCGTCGCAGTTCGAATCCCTGCTGCATCCCTTCGTCATCCTGTTCACCATTCCGCTGGCGCTGGTCGGTGCCGTGGGCGCCCTGTTCCTGACCGGTTCGGCGGTCTCGGTGGTGGTGTTCATCGGCCTGATCCTGCTGGTGGGCCTGGTGACCAAGAACGCCATCATCCTGATCGACAAGGTCAACCAGTTGCGCGAAGCCGGCGTGGCCAAGCGCGAGGCGCTGGTCGAGGGTGCCCGTTCGCGACTGCGGCCGATCATCATGACGACCTTGTGCACGCTGTTCGGCTTCCTGCCGCTGGCGATCGCGATGGGCGAGGGTGCCGAAGTGCGCTCGCCAATGGCGATCACCGTGATCGGCGGCCTGCTGATCTCGACGCTGCTCACCCTGCTGGTGATCCCGGTCGTCTACGACCTGCTGGACCGCCGCGCCGATGACTACTACCTCGAGCGCGGGCGCCGCGCTCGCAAGGGTACGGCAATGCCACCGGTCGGGGAGGGCGAACCCGCATGAGCGTCGCCGAGTTCAGCATCAAGCGGCCCGTGACGGCGGTGATGTTCTTCATCTCGCTGTTCGTGATCGGCCTGATCGCGGCCATCCGGCTGCCGCTGGAAGCCTTTCCCGAGGTCTCGCCGCCTTTCATCTTCGTGTCCCTGCCATACACCGGCTCGACACCGGAGGAAGTGGAGCGCACGGTGCTGCGGCCGGCGGAGGAAGCGCTGTCGACGATGGCCGGCATCAAGCGGATGGAGTCCAACGCGAAGGCGGACGGCGCCCAGATCTTCATCCAGTTCTCGGACTGGGACCGCGACGTTGCCATCGCCGCGTCCGAAGCGCGCGAGCGCCTGGACGCGATCCGCGACGACCTGCCGGACGATCTGCAGCGCTACTTCGTCTTCAAGTTCTCGACTACCGATCAGCCGGTGCTGCGGGTGCGCCTGGCCAGCAAGACCGACCTGACCGGCGCGTACGACATGATCGAGCGCGAGTTCAAGCGACGCATCGAGCGCATCCCGGGCGTTGCCCGTGTGGAAGTGTCGGGAGCTCCGCCCAACGAAGTGGAGATCGCGATCAACCAGGATCGCCTGACCGCGCACAACCTGAGTCTCAATGATCTGACGACACGGCTGCAGGCGGTCAATTTCTCCATCTCCGCGGGTGTCATCAGCGACGGCCCGCAGCGCCTGCGCGTGCAGCCCGTCGGCGAGCTGACCGACCTGCAGCAACTGCGCGACCTGATCGTCGGTGCGGGCAACGTGCGCCTGGGCGATATCGCCGATGTGCGCCTGAAGCCAGCCCGGATGGACTACGGTCGCCGGCTGGACGGCCAGCCCGCCGTCGGCCTGGACATCTTCAAGGAACGCAACGCCAACCTGGTCGAGGTGTCCAGCAACGCGCTGGCCGAGGTCGAATCGATCCGCGCCCAGCCGGAGATGAGCGACATCCAGGTCAAAATCATCGAGAACCAGGGCGACAACGTCACTTCCTCGTTGCTGGAACTGGCGGAAGCCGGCGCGATCGGCCTGGTCCTGTCAATCGTGGTGCTGTGGTTCTTCCTGCGCCACTGGCCTTCGGTGTCGATGGTGACGCTGGCGATTCCGATCTGCTTCGTGATGACGCTGGGCTTCATGTACTTCGCCGGCGTGACGCTCAACATCCTGTCGATGATGGGCCTGCTGCTGGCCATCGGCATGCTGGTCGACAACGCCGTGGTCGTGGTCGAGAGCATCTACCAGGAGCGCGAGAAGTACCCGGACAATCCCACCTGGGCGTCGATTATCGGCACCCGCCACGTGGCGATCGCGCTGTCGGCGGGTACGCTGTGCCACTGCATCGTGTTCGTGCCCAACCTGTTCGGTGAGCGCAACTTCCTGAGCATCTACCTGGGCCAGATCGCGATCACCATTTCGGTCTCGCTGCTGGCCTCGTGGCTGGTCGCGGTCAGCCTGATCCCGATGATCTCGGCCCGGTTGAAGACGCCCCCCCAGGTGCGCAGCGAGACCGGCATCATCCCGCGCATGCAAAAGCGCTACGCGGGGTTCCTGCGCTGGACGCTGGAACACCGGGGCTGGAGCGTGCTGGGCATCCTGCTCATCATCGTGGTCAGTTTCGTGCCCATGAAGATGACCAAGTTCGACATGTTCGGCAACGACGGCGGCGGCGAGGCGGAGCTCTACTACCAGTGGAAGGGCGCCTACACCAAGGAACAGATGTCGGCCGAGATCCTCAAGGTCGAACAGTTCCTGGACGCCAACCGCAAGAAGTACCGCATCAGCCAGATCTACTCGTACTTCAGCGAGCAGGGTTGGGGTGGAACCCAGGTCAAGTTCGACACCGAAAAGGCCAGCGAGACCAAGCCGATCGTCGAGCAGTTGCGCAAGGACCTGCCGAAGTCGGCCCGCGCCAACATCGGCATCGGGGGCGACGGCGGCAACCAGGGTGGCGGCGGCCAACCCGGCCAGAGCGTGTCGTTCCAGCTGGTCGGTGATTCGACCCAGACCCTGGCGGAGATCGCAGACGACTTGATCCCGATCCTGGCCAAGCGCAAGGAACTGCGCGACGTACGCGTCGATGTCGGTGACCAGAACAGCGAGTTGAACGTGCGCGTCGATCGCGAGCGCGCCGCGGCCTTCGGCTTCACGTCCCAGCAGGTGGCGAGTTTCGTGGGCCTGGCCCTGCGTGGCGCACCGCTGCGCGAGTTCCGCCGCGGCGAAACCGAAGTGCCGGTGTGGGTGCGTTTCGCGGGTGCCGAAGACTACGGCACCGAAGATCTGGCCGGCTTCATGGTGCGTTCGCCGGATGGCCGTACGGTGCCGCTGCTGAGCCTGGTCGACGTGGGCATCACGCCCTCCGCCACGCAGATCCAGCGCACCAACCGCCAGACCACGCTGACCGTGCAGGCCAACCTGGCCGAGAAGGTCACGGTGCCGGACGCGCGCAAGGCCATGGAAGAGGCGCTGGAGGGCATGTCGTTCCCCGCGGGCTACAGCTATTCGTTCGATGGCAGTGCCTTCCAGGAGGACGACGAGGCGATGGGGCAGATGATGTTCAACCTGCTGATCGCGCTGGTGATGATCTACATCGTCATGGCGGCGGTGTTCGAATCGCTGCTGTTCCCGGCGGCCATCATGAGCGGCGTGCTGTTCTCGGTATTCGGCGTGTTCTGGCTGTTCGCGCTGACGGGCACCACGTTCGGCATCATGTCCTTCATCGGCATCCTGGTGCTGATGGGCGTGGTGGTGAACAACGGCATCGTGATGGTCGAGCACATCAACAACCTGCGACGGCGTGGCATGTCGCGCACGGACGCGCTGGTGGAAGGCAGTCGCGAGCGCCTGCGGCCCATCCTGATGACGATGGGCACGGCAATCCTGGCGATGGTCCCCATCGCGATGGCGAACACCCAGATGGCGGGCGACGGCCCGGCTTACGCTCCGATGGCACGCGCCATCGCCGGTGGCCTGGCGTTCTCGACGGTGGTCAGCCTGCTGTTCCTGCCCACGATCTACGCGATCCTGGACGACATGCGCAGCGGTACTTCGCGTGCGATCGGCCGGGCCAAGCAACGGCGTGGCGATGCGCCTGCGGCGGCAAGCGTGGCAGCCCTGCACGTTGAATGAAGAAGGCGGAAAGCGAAGAGCCGGGCATTGCCCGGCTCTTTTTTGTCTGAGTCCAGCTCAGCCGACCAGTTTGCCGAGCATCCTCAATCCCCCGGTCCACACGCCGATGGCAGTACCCAGGCTGGTGAGGAAGAAGTTCAGCAGGACGCGCGCCACGCGGTTCTTCCACCAGCCACGCATCGTCTGGACATCGTCGCGCAATGCCATGAAGTCGGCATAGGTGGGCTTGCGCAACGTTGCTTCCACGAAGGCGCTGACAGTACCCGATGCAAGTGCGGGATGCAGCGGCGTGAGCGGCGATGAAATGAAGGCCGCGAGAATGCTGAGCGGATGCCCGCCTGCAATCGCACAGCCGATGGCGCCGAGCACGCCGGTGGCCAGCACCCACTGCAGCAGCAGATCCGAACCGACGTCCACGCCACCCTGCCAGAAACCCCAAGCGAAGCCCCCCACGAGGAACACGCCGATCACCAGTTCCATCCACGGTACGCGCGACTTGGGTTTGACGACTTCGAGTGAACGGCGCAACTCGGCCGGGTCGGCGGTGTCGTCCTTCAGGTGGCGGGCCAGGCCGGGCAGGTGGCCGGCACCGACCACGGCGAGGACGCGGTAGGGCACTGCCGCGCCGGCTGGCTTGCCTGCGGCCAGCTGGCGCAATGCGGAGGCCATGTACTGGTCGCGCTCCGCGATGATGGCCTGGTACAGCTGAGGGCTTTCGGCGGCGAACTCGCCGAAGCTCGACTCCAGCATGTCGCCCTGCTTGAGCTTCTCGATTTCGTCGTCACCGACTTCTTCGTCACCGAACATGCTGGCGAGGATGCCGGCGCCCACCTTGGTGCGCTGCCACCAGCCCAGTGATTGCAGCGCGCGCTTGAAGGTCAGGCCCACTTCGCGATCGATCAGGTGGACGGGCAGTCCGCGCGCCTGTGCGTCGAGTGCGCCGGCCTTCAGCTCTTCGCCCGGCTCGACACCCAGCTGTTCGGCCAGGCGCCGCTGGTAGGCCGCCAGTGCGAGATTCGCGGCGAACAGATGCGTCTTGCCCTCGCGGACCACCTTCACCAGGTCCAGCCGCGCCAGTGTGTCGGGATCGGTCAACGACTGCAGGCGGCCGGCGTCCAGTTCCACCGCCACGCTGTCGTAGTCGCCGCTGGCCACCGCCGCGCGCACCGCATCGACGCTGGCGCGCGAGACGTGCGCTGTGCCGAGCAGGGTGAAGCGCACGCCGTCGCGTTCGATGATGTCGTGGGGTTGCCCGTGCAGCGGGTCGGCGAGGGCGGTCGTGGTGTCGGTCATGGTGTCATTCGTCTTTCGGGGGCGCGGTGGTGCCGGCGCCGAGGGTGCGCTGCATCTGCACGGTATCCAGCCAGCGATCCTGCTTCCAGGCGATGCCGCGGAAGACGCCGACCAGGGTGAAGCCGAACTTTTCGTGCAGCCGGATGGAGGCGGTGTTGGTGGGCTCGCCGATCACGGCGATCATCTGCCGGTAGCCGCGTGTTTCGCAGGCGTCGATCAGTGCCTGCATCAGCGCAGCGCCGATGCCCTGGCCCTGCCTGCCGGGCAGGACGTAGACGGAGTTCTCGACGGTCTTCCGATAGCCCGCGCGCGCGCGGTAGCTGCTGGCGTAGGCATAGCCGACGAATTCGCCGTCGAGTTCCGCCACGAGGTAGGGATAGCCTGCGTCGAGCACGCCCTGCATGCGGCGCGCCATCTCGACTTCGTCGGGTACGTCGTATTCGTAGGTGTTGACGTGGTCGCGGACTTCCGCGGCGTACAGGGCGGTGATCGCCGGCACGTCGGCCGGCGTGGCGTCACGGACGGTCAGCGGCACGCGCGGGCCTCAGTCGATGTAGCGCTTGAGCAGGTCGCCGTATGCGTCGATGCGGCGGTCGCGCAGGAACGGCCAGATGCGGCGCACGTGCTCGCTGCGCGCCATGTCGACCTCGGCCATCAGGATGGTCGCTTCGGTGCCGGCTTCGGCGATGAACTCGCCTTGCGGACCCAATACGTGGCTGTTGCCCCAGAACTGGATGCCGGAGGCGCCCAGCGGTGACGCTTCATGGCCGACGCGATTGCAGCTCAGTACCGGCAGGCCGTTGGCGACGGCGTGGCCGCGATGACTCAACACCCACGCATCGCGCTGGCGGTTCTTCTCGGCCTGCCCGTCATCCGGATCCCACCCGATCGCGGTGGGGTACAGCAGCACGTCCGCGCCAGCCAGCGCCATCAGGCGCGCGGCTTCGGGGTACCACTGGTCCCAGCAGACCAGCACGCCGAGGCGGCCGACCGAGGTGTCGATAGGGGTGAAGCCGATGTCGCCGGGCGTGAAGTAGAACTTCTCGTAGAACCCCGGATCGTCCGGGATGTGCATCTTGCGGTACTTGCCCGCGATGCTGCCGTCCTTTTCGTAGACGACGGCTGTGTTGTGGTACAGCCCGGCGGCGCGGCGCTCGAACAGCGACGACACCAGCACCACGCCGTGCTGCTTCGCCAGCGCACCCAGGCGCTCCGTACTCTGGCCGGGGATCGGCTCGGCCAGGTCGAATTCGTGCACCGACTCGTGCTGGCAGAAATAGGCGCCGTTGTGCAGTTCCTGCAGCAGCACCAGTCTCGCACCACGCTTGGCGGCCTCGGCCACGCGCGCCTCGATCACCGACAGGTTGGCGTCGGCGTCGCCGTGGTTCTTTTCCTGGATCAGGGCAACGGGCAGGGTGGTGCGGATCATCGTGTGTCGAGGGGCATGGACGGGGAGGGGCGCATGGTACCGCGTCCACCGTGACGGCAGGCTTCCCGCCGGTGAACGCGAGGCTCAGGCGGCGTCGCGCGACGCTTCCAGCTCCGTTTGCCGCCGTCCGAGCGCCGCGCCGGTCACCGCCCATGCAACCGCCACGCCCGCACCGATGAACATCGCTGCGGCCGGGTGTTCGGCCAGGACATCCAGCGCACGCTTGACCCAGCCGCTGAGTGCATCGCCGCCGCGGTAGACCACGGTGTCGATGAAGTTCTTGGCCTTGTACTTCTGTTCCGCGGGCACCACGGTATAGAGCATCTCGCGACCCGGGCGCACGAAGGCGTACTCGCCCGCACGTCGCACCACCATCACCACCACGAAAACCGCGAACACCGGCGCCAACGCCAGCCAGAGGAAGCCTGCGGCGACGATCATCGGCACCGCCACCAGCAACACGCCCACGCCCAGCCGCTGTGCGATCCGGCCGGTGATGAACAACTGGCTGAGGATCGCCAGTGTCTGCACGACCGTGTCGATCAGGCCGAACACCCGCGTCTGCTCTTCCTTGTCCGCGAAGCGCTCGGCCACCAGCTTGGCCTGCTCGAAATAGAGGAACGTGGTCACTGTCGCCAGTAGCAGCACGAAGAACGCGATGCCCAGTAGGTAGGGCGACCGGAACACCGCCGTCGCGCCGGCGAAAGGGTTTCCTCCCAGTGGTCGCCGTCGCTGGTCCGAAGACATGGCGCCGGCTGGCAGCCGATGGCGATCACGCCAGCGATGCAGCCAGGTGGCGGTGGCGGCGCTGGTACCGATCAGTACGGCCGACAGCACCATCAGGCCGCCGTGCCCCAGTGGCTTGACCAGCAGCGTGGTCAGCAGGGGGCCCACCAGGCCGCCCAGGCTGGCGCCACCGGCGATCAGCGCGAACAGGCGCTTGGCTTCGTGGCTGTCCATCACGTCGGCCAGCACGCTCCATGCCAACGAGATCATCAGCAGGTTGATGACCGATACCCAGATGTAGAACGTGCGCGCCAGCCACACATCGTCGGGCCGCGCGAGCATGGCGCCCCCGTAGCCGAGCAGGCTGGCCACGACCACGCTGAACACCCAGGGCACGATGCGCCGCCGTGACACTTTCGAGGCGATCCAGCCATACGCCGGAAGCACCGCCAGCGTGGCGACGAACGTGCCGGTGAACAACCATTGCAGGTTGTCCACGCCTCCTGCGACGCCCATCGTTTCGCGGATCGGCCGCAGCATGAAGTAGCCTGCGAACAACAGGAAGAACATCACCAGTCCGGCCATCACGACCGGTGCTTCGTGCGGGCGGACGTTGAACAGGGCCGCGAACCGTGACGCGGCGCCCGGCGCAGGCGGGGAGGATGGCGTCATCGATTCAGGCCAGTGCAGCGATCAGGACGTCACGCTGCGCAGGCGTCAGGTCCGGACCTGTACCGGCCTTGAGATTGTCGCTCTGGCGGTCGGGCTTGCCGGTGGCGGGGATCACTGCCGTGACCGCCGGATGACTCAATGCGAACTTGAGGAACGCCTGCGCCCACGAGGTTACACCGGCGTCTGCCAGCGCCTGGGGCACGGGCTTGTCCTTCACCTGCGCGAACAACCTGCCGTCTTCGAATGCGCGGTTGATCAGCACCGCCACACCGAGATCCTGCGCGAGTGGCAATACGCGCTTCTCCGCACCGCGGCTGGCGACCGAATAGTTGATCTGCAGGAAGTCGGGCTTCTCGGCCTGCACGACATTCGCGAGTTCTTCCTGCGCACGCTCCACGTAGTGCGTGACGCCCACGTACTTCACCTTGCCCTGTGCCTTCAGTTCGCGTGCCACGGCCATCTGGGTCTTCAGGTCGCCCAGGTTGTGGACCTGCAGCAGCGCCACCTTGTCGGTCTTCAGCCGGCGCAGCGTGTCTTCGAACTGGGCCATGCCGGCCTCGCGTCCGGTCACGCCGGACAGTTTGGTGGCCAGCCAGGCCTTGCTGGTGAGTCCCTGTTCGGCCAGCAGCGCACCCATGACGTCTTCGGCGACGCTGTAGGTGGGTGCGGTGTCGATGAGCGTGGCGCCTGCGGCAAAGAACCGCTTCAGCACTTCACGCAGTGGATCGAGTTCGGCAGCGCTCTGGCCGACTTCGAAACTGCCGGACGTGCCCATGCCGATGACGGGAACCCGCTCGCCGGTCGACGGGATGAGGCGGGTGTTCAACGCGCCGGAAACGGCTTCGGGCGCTGGAGCAGCGGGTGCCGCGCCAACCCCGCCCGCTTGCGCCGCGTCCCGGCAGGCGGCCAGGCCAAGGCCGGCCGTGGCCAGCGCAGTGGTCGTCAGGAACTTGCGTCGTGAATACACGGCCGTCTCCTCGATCAATGGGAAACGGTGGTTATCCGGCATCGTGTGGGGCGAGTTGTAAACGAAGCGTTCAATCTGCGCCCAACTGACGTCACGGTGCCATGAACCGTGACGCCATGGCGGGGCTCAGCCGAGCAGCCCTGCCGGCAGCTGCATGGTGATGCAATGCAGACTGCCGTTCTGCCAGATCAGTGCCCGGCAGGGCACCTGCACGATCTCGCGGTCCGGGTAGGCCTGTGCCAGCACGGCGGCGGCCTGGTTGTCGGCGGCATCGCCATAGGCCGGCATCAACACGGCGCCGTTGATGATGAGGTAGTTCGCGTAAGACGCTGCCAAGCGACGGCCGTTGTCCATCACAGGCTGCGCCCACGGCAGCGGAAAGGGGCGGTAAGGCTGGCCATCGGCGGTGCGCAAGGCGGCGATATCGGCGGCCATCGCCTGCAGTTCGGCATGGTGGCTGTCCGTCGCGTCGTCGCAGGCCTGGTAAACGATGGCGTTGCCGGGCGCGAACCGGGCAAGGGTGTCGATATGGGCGTCGGTGTCGTCGCCCTCCAGGTAGCCATGGTCCAGCCACAGCACGCGGTCCTGCTTCAGCCAGCGCGCAAGCTTTTCGGTCAGTTCCGCGCGCGAGGCGTCGGGGTGACGCTCATGCAGGCATTGCCATGTGGTGAGCAGCGTGCCCGCGCCATCAGTTTCAATGGCACCGCCTTCCAAAGCAAAATCAATACTTTGGACGAAATAGTTGTGAAACAACTGAAGGCCGGAGAGCTCGCCGACCAGACGGTCGTCGCGCGTAGCTTCGTACTTGCCGCCCCACCCTGTGAAGCGGAAGTCCAGCAATTTGAATCGGTGACCATCACGCAGGGTGATCGGTCCGGAGTCGCGTAGCCAGGTGTCGTCGTACTCGGCGGGAACGAAGCGCACACGTTCCATGTCCACCCGCGCCGAGCGCAGTCGCGCTTCGGCATAGGTCTGCAGGTCGTCGTCGGCGACGCAGATCACCACCGGCTGGAAACGGGTGATGGCGGCCACCAGGGCGACGTAAGTTTCCTCGACATCGGCGAGGCGATCGGCCCAGTCCGTCTCGGCGTGCGGCCAAGCGATCAGGATCGCGGACTGGGGCTCCCATTCCGCGGGAAAGCGATAGGCATCGGTCATGGGATTGCGGGGCGCGAAAGTCGCCGGTCAGCGGATGGGGGGCTTGGGGCCGATTTCTTCGGCGGTAGCCTTGTTCAGCACCACGTCGATGACGCGGCTCTTTTCGAAGTAGACCGTGAAACCGGGATAGACCCAGCGATGGATCACCGGCCACTGCCGCTTCTGGCCACCGCGTGGCTCGAGCTTCTGTTGCGGAGCGCCGAAGCGGGCTTCGACGTCGGCTGCCGTCTGTCCACGCACCGGTGCCGCCGCTGCGGGCGTTTCCTGGGCGCGCTCTATCAGCAGGGTGTCTGCGAAAGCCGGGCCGGCAAGGCCGAGCAGGGCGATCAACGGAAGTGCGAGGGCGCGACGGCTCATGGTGGGATTCCCCTGGGTGATCTGCCTTTTATAACAAAAGCAGGACAACAAAAAACCGCCCGTAGGCGGCTTTTGATGCATTGCCGGCCGTGGCCGGCAGTGCGGTTCCTCAGCGCTGGCGCGCCTTGAAACGCGGGTTGGATTTGCAGATCACGAAGACCTTGCCGCGGCGGCGGACCACCTTGCAGTCGCGGTGACGGGCCTTCGCCGACTTCAGGGAGGACAGGACCTTCATGAGATGAACCTCGGCGTAAAAAGAGTATGGGGTGGAACGAAGCCGGCTATTCTAACGGCAATTCCATTGGCATATCAAGCGGTTGCACTGTGCCTTCCGTGAACACGGCGCCGAAGGTGTCCCGTGCGCGATGGTCGACATCATAATGCCGCCCAAAACCCCTCAGGAGACCCCATGTCCGATACCTCACCCGTCCTGACCATCGATGGCCCCTCCGGGGCGGGCAAGGGGACGGTGAGCCGGCTGGCGGCCGGCCGACTCGGCTGGCATTACCTCGACTCCGGGGCGCTGTACCGCGCGGTTGGCGTGGCGGCAAGCTGGGCCGATCTGGACATCTCCGATCCTGCCGCCCTGGTCCGGTGTGCCTTCGATACCAGCGTCAGTTTCCGCGAAACGGAGCAGGGCCTCCGGGTCATCGTGGACGATCTGGACGCCACGGACGAGCTGCGCCTGGAAACCACGGGCGCCCTCGCGTCCGCCATTGCGGCCATTCCCGAGGTGCGGTCTGCTCTGAAGGAGCGCCAGCGGGCTTTTCGCCGGCCGCCGGGCCTGGTGGCCGATGGGCGGGACATGGGGACCGTCATCTTCCCGGATGCTCCTTACAAGGTGTTCCTGACCGCCAGTGCCGACGAACGGGCGGAAAGGCGCTATAAGCAGTTGAAAGACAAAGGGGTTTCCGTCACAATCGACGGTCTGCTGCGCGAGATCCTCGCCCGTGACGCCCGTGACGCCCAGCGTGCGGTGGCGCCCCTGCGGCCGGCCGAAGACGCCGTCCTCATCGACACCACTGGCCTTGGCATCGATGCCGTCGTCGAACGCGTGCTGGCTTTGGTGCCGGCGCGCGCGGACTAGGCTCCCTCCCAGCAGAAGGTCCGCCCGGAATCCTCCGTGCGGTTTAACAACCACAACACTCACGGCCACACGCAATCCCGCGCCGGCCGACAACGGGTGGATCGCGGCGCATCTTCAGGTGCGCCCGGTCTGTGTCATCAACCGAGTATTTTTCAATGACCGAATCATTTGCCGAACTGTTTGAACAGAGCCAGACCCATCTGGCCAAGCTGAAGCCGGGCGCGATCGTCACCGGCGTCGTCGTGGAAGTCCGCAACGACGTGGTGGTGATCAACGCGGGCCTGAAGTCCGAAGGCATCGTGCCGATCGAACAGTTCCGGAACGACGCCGGTGAAATCGACGTGGGCGTGGGCGACGAAGTCAAGGTCGCACTCGACTCCCTCGAGAACGGCTTCGGTGAAACCGTCCTCTCGCGCGAGAAAGCCAAGCGCGCCATGGTGTGGGACGAGCTGGAAGAAGCCCTGGAGAAGAACGAAACCATCACCGGTCGCATCAGCGGCAAGGTCAAGGGTGGTTTCACCGTCGACATCAAGGACGTCCGCGCATTCCTGCCGGGTTCGCTGGTCGATGTGCGCCCCGTGCGCGATCCCGGCTACCTGGAAGGCAAGGAGCTGGAGTTCAAGCTCATCAAGCTGGACCGCAAGCGCAACAATGTCGTCGTCTCCCGCCGCGCGGTGGTCGAGAGCGAGCATTCGGAAGAGCGCGAGCAGCTGATGGACAAGCTGCAGGAAGGCGTGGTGCTGAAGGGTGTGGTCAAGAACCTCACTGACTACGGCGCGTTCGTCGACCTGGGTGGCATCGACGGCCTGCTGCACATCACCGACATGGCCTGGAAGCGCGTGCGCCATCCGTCCGAAGTCGTGGAAGTCGGCCAGGAGCTGGATGTCCGCGTGCTGAAGTACGACCGTGAGCGCAACCGCGTCTCGCTGGGCCTGAAGCAGCTGGGCGAGGATCCGTGGGACAACATCGCCCGCCGTTACCCGGCCAACAGCCGCGTGTTCGGCAAGGTCTCCAACGTCACCGATTACGGNGCGTTCGTCGAGATCGAGCCGGGCGTCGAAGGCCTGGTNCACGTCTCCGAGATGGACTGGACCAACAAGAACGTCAANCCGTCCAAGGTCGTGCAGGTCGGTGACGANGTCGAAGTGATGGTGCTGGACGTGGANGAAGAGCGTCGCCGCATCTCGCTGGGCATGAAGCAGGTNGCCGCCAATCCGTGGGAAACCTTCGCGGCCACCCACAAGAAGAACGACAAGGTGTCCGGCCAGATCAAGTCGATCACCGACTTCGGCATCTTCATCGGCCTGGACGGCGGCATCGACGGCCTGATCCACCTGTCCGACATCAGCTGG
>Ga0065704_10001114_pt1 | contig 23079 bp, 19 predicted proteins | sample SwiRhicommuniRL2_FD_59091 | JGI IMG/M metagenome (GOLD analysis project Ga0065704, IMG submission 59091) | Switchgrass rhizosphere bacterial communities from Rose Lake, Michigan, USA - RL2 v2 (version 2) | ecosystem: Host-associated > Plants > Roots > Rhizosphere > Soil | place: East Lansing, MI | reverse complement strand
CGAAGTCTTCAGGGTTCACGCCCTTCTTTTCCAGCGCGGCGATAATCATGGCAAGGTTGACCGGCTGCGGCGCGTTGCACACGCTCATCAGATATTTGAGCTTGTCGAAGGGGAGGTCGAACGCCTTTTCCAGATCCTCCAGACTGTCGAGCGCCATGCCCGCGCGCCCTACTTCGCCCTCCACGATGGGATCGTCGCTGTCATAGCCGTTGGTGGTGGCAAGGTCATATTCCAGGATCAGGCCGGACAGCCCCTGATCCAGCATGTAGCGGGCGCGCTTCGCCCAATCCTCGCCCTTGCCGAAGCCGGTGACCTGGGTCATCGTCCAGAAATCGGTACGGTGGCCATTGGGACGGGTGGATCGGGTGTAGGGATATTCGCCCGGGAATCCCAGGTCGGCCATATAGTCGAAGCCGACCGCATCCAGATCCGCAGGCGTGTACAGCGGCTTGATCGGCCATTTGAGCGCCTGCGTCACGAAAGGATCGCGCCGTTCGGGGCGTCCATGTGCGGCGGGTTCGCGCGTTTCCTGCTGCCAGCGCGCCGCTTCCTGCGCGATGGCGTCGGCAGCGGGGATGATGGGTCCGGTCGGGCGATTCATGGCGGCTCTCTCCTTGACGCCATTGCTATCTGCCGCAGGGCCACCTGCTCAAGCGAGGAGGCGTAACCGCTGCATGATTGTCGCATGATCTCGTATCATTTCGCATTATCTGATAAACGGTGCGGCCATGAACGCGATTTCCATCAAACAGGCGCGGCAGAGCGCGGACGTCGTGCGGCGGTCGTTGCGCCTGGATGGCGCGGTGGTGGAATTATGCGCCTTCCCCGAAGTTCGGGAGGAAACGGTGCAGATGGTCGAGCCGCAATCCGTGCTGATGCTGGGGCTTTCGCGCCTTTTGTCGGGATCGGAAGGGCGCATGGCGGGCGATCCCCGACGCCCCTTTGCCCGCATGGGTGCGCTGGCGCTGCGCCCCGCAGGCGTGCCGATGGAAATCCATGTCGGCCAGGGCGCGTTCGACACGCTGCGCATCCGGTTCGAGGAGCAGCGGATCGCGCCCGCTCTGGCGGGCGTGCTGTTCGACGATGCGACGCTCAGCGCCTGTTTCGACATACACGCCCCCTCGATCGAGGAGGCAATGCTGCGGCTGGCGGCGGAGGTCGAGCATCCCGCGACCGACAGCGCCGCTGTCGCAGGGGCGCTGGTCACGCTTCTGCTGCTCGACCTTGGCCGCTATCTGGCGGCGGCGGCGCAGTGCGCGGGCAGGCGGCGCGGCGGCCTGTCCTCCCGCGCGCTGCGCATCGCACTGTCGATGATCGACGCGCCCGGCGCCGCCCCCTCGCTCGACGCCATGGCGGAACGTTGCGGCCTCAGCCGCGATCATTTCATCCGCTGCTTCCATCAATCGACAGGCGTCAGTCCCGGCGCGGCGATCCGTCGCCGCCGGATGGATCGCGCCAAGGCGATGCTGGCCGATGATCATGGATCCATCGACGACATAGCGCGCGCGCTGGGCTATGCCGGGTCGCCGTCGTTTTCCGCTGCGTTTCGCCGCGAAACAGGACGGCCGCCGGGCGCCTGGCGCGCCTTGATGCGCTGAAGGAAAGGACGCGAATGGAAGATATTTTTGCGGCCGAGGTCATCGAAGCCTGCCTCGTTGCCGAAGGGCGCTTCGAACTGGTGGAATGGCACTGGCCCGACATGATCAGCTTCAAACGGACCGAACATCAGCTCATGCTGGAAATGTCGCTGCCTCCCATGTCCGCCGACGCATCTGCCTATTTTCCGGACATCGACCCCGAACGGCGCTGCTTCATGGGCGCGCTGTTCGTGCGTCACCCGGGGATTGCGATCGGCGGCCGGTCGGAGGGACGACAGATCCGCGTCATCCGCTGCGTCTTCGATGACGAGCCCGGCGCGGAGATAGTGGGCGACGCCGAACCGTCGCTATCCTTCCTCCAGGGCTTGCTCAATATCCGAAACGATAGCCTGCGCAGCCTGATGCGGCTCGCCCATCGTGAACTGGTCAATCCGCTCGACCGATCGGCCGAGGCGATGGAGGCGCTGTTCCGGTTGATCCGGGTGGAGTTGCGCCGCGTGTTTCGGCAGGCCGCCAGCGCCGCCACAGCCAGCCGCCTTGCGCCCTGGCAATTCCGCCGGGTGCGCGAACGGATCGAAGCGGGCGCGCCGCTGCCGAGCGTGACCGAACTGGCCGCTTTATGCGGCATCAGTCCGCGCCACCTCAACCGCCAGTTCATCGCGCTGACGGGCAAGACGATCTCGGCCTATATCGAAACCTACCGGATCGAACAGGCCAAGCTGCTGCTTGCCGACGCGGGCGTGCCGATGAAACAGGTAGCCGAACGGGCCGGCTTTTCCCATGGCAACAGCTTCGCCCGCGCATTTCGCAAGGCGACCGGACTGGCGCCCCGCGAATATCGTCAGCGCGCCACCGCCCTCACCAGCGCAGCTTCAGCGACGTAAAGCCCATCACCGGGCCGCCGAAGATGGATTCGGAATCCTGATCCGGGTCCAGTTCGAACTCCGGGATTTGCCGCAGCCACTCCTGCAGCGAGATCATGATCTCGCGCTTGGCGAGATGCGATCCGATGCAGCGATGCGGGCCAAGGCCGAACGTCACATGATTGTTCACCTTGCGGTCAAGATCGATCGTCTGCGGTTCCTTGAACATCGACTGATCGCGATTGGCCACCGTATTGGGCAACACCACGCGATCATTACGACGAAACTCTACCCCCTTGAACGTGCAATCATGGGTTACGCGCCGATAGATGTTGGATACGGCATTGATTCGCATCAGTTCCTCGATCGCCAGCAGAAAGGCGGACGGATCATCGAGCCGATCGCGGAACTTCCGGCGCGCATCCGGCGAAGTCGCCAGATAGCGCCAGACATAGCTCATGGTGTTGGTGACCGTGTCGAGGCCCGCGACGAACAGCAGAAAGCCGCAATTGATGATGTCTTCCCAGGGGAAGGGATTGCCGTCGGCATCGCGCGACTGCACCACCGTCGATGCGATATCATTGCCGGGATTGCGCTCCTTCTCGCGGAACAATTCTTCCAGCACCCCGAAAATCTCCTGCAGGTTAGCCGCCCGGATGTCCGGGTCGGTGCTGCGGAAGAAAGTGTCGGAGATGCGCAGGAACTCGGGCAACCGCTCTTCAGGCAGGCCGAACAGTTCCAGGAAGGTTCCGGTCGGGAATTTCGCCGCGTAATCCCGCACGAAATCGCAGCTGCCCTTCGCGGCAAAGCCCGAAATCAGCCCTTCCGCGCGATGCTGCAATCCTTCGGTCATGCGCCGCACAGCCAGCGGCGTGAACATCGGCGCCAATATCTTGCGGAACACGTCATGCTGCGGCGGGTCGACGCCATTGGGTTGCAGCACCGGAAAAGGCTCCAGCGGGGGAATCTGCGCCTTGGTGGTCGAGAAAATCTCGTGGTTGCGATAGGCCTCTGCAATATCGGCGTAGCGCAGGAAAACCCAATGACCGCCGTTACGCGGCGTATAGAACATCGGCGGTGCGCCACGGCTTATCAAGCCATGCCATATATTCACCGGATCGGAAACGCCGGCAGGCACGTCGAAGAAGTCGAAGTCGAGGATCAGTTCGGCGGGCACATGATCGGGTGATTGCGGATAAAAGCTCATGCGCTGACACCCTTGGCGATACGCAGCGCGCCTTCGGGACAGTTACGAACCGCCATCCGTACCTTTTCTTCCAGTTCTGGTGGAAATTCAGACTGTTCTATGACTACCTTGCCTTCCACCGCGTCTGTCGAAAAGACTTCCGGGCACAAATCCTCGCACCGGGCATGACCCTGACAGAGATTCAAATTTGCGATCACGCGCATCCAGCACACTCTCCTGTTCGGTCGTTGCGCCTTTTTTACCAGCGCGACGCGAGAAGTCCCATGCCCAGATAGGAGCATATTCCGCCATCAGGAACCGATCAGGACATCCACATCCATCGCTCGCGCCGCCGATCCCCAGTGTCCCGTTCGATTGCAGGTTGGGGGGGACTCATTCAAGCAGCGCGAACGGAGCCGGGATCAGGCCACCAGCCCGCCCAACCGTTCGAGCATTTCCGCTTCACCCTCCGCCGTGGCTGTCGCAGGCTCGAACTCCAGCTCGACAAGCCCGTCATATTGCTGGCCCGCGATCTGGCGCAGGATCGCCGCCCAGTCGAGCTGGCCCAGGCCGGGATCGACACGGTCGGCCGTGCCAGCGGGCACGTCGGCGAACTGGATCAGGCCAATCTCCTGCGTGCAGGCGGAAAGAGCGGCGGGCACGTCATGACCCATCATCGCCACATGGCCAGTATCGAACATCAGCCGGACCGACGGCATGGCGACCGCCCGCACCATGTCGATGCCATCTTCCAGCCGGTCGAGGAGAAGGCCGGGGATGCGACTTTGGGCGATCGGCTCCACCAGCAGCAGCAGGCCGTGCTGCGCCGCGATCTCGGCGTTGCGCCTGAGATTTTCGGTCATCGCCGCGATCTGGTCCTTGCGCGAACGATCCGGGTCCACGCCCGCGACGCACACCGCGCCCGTGCCCCCGAAACGCTCGGCCAGTCTGGCGCTCAACAGAACGCTGGCGCGTACCGCGTCACGCCCCGCCTCGTCGCTAGCGCTCCAGAACGGCCTGTTCCAATACAAAGGATCTGCGCCAAGGTTCGTCAGGGCCAAGCCGCGCCGGGCCATATGGTCGGCCAGAGCCGCCTGCTCCGCCTCTGGCCGCAGCTTCAAAAACAGATCCTGCAACCCGACAAAGCCGTGATCGGCCAGCGCATCGACCTGATCGATAGGGTCCACCGAACGGCCCAGATGCGCGAGCAAGGGCTTGTCCGGCGCGCTGAGCCCCAAATGACCGGCAAGGCACAGCGGCATCGTCACCGGCCGACTTCGGCAAGAAAATCGAGCAGCGCGCGATTGAAGGCTTGCGGCTGTTCCTGCTGGACGAAATGGCCCGCGTTCGGCACGGCGGTGATGCCGCGCAACCCCGGCACCCGCTTGCGCATCCGCTCTTCCCAATCGGGGAAAAAGCCGAAGGACGGGTCTTGTGCGCCATAAAGAAACAGCGTCGTCGTTTCGACGTCATGGTCCGCCCACCCTTCCCCGCTGCGCCAGTTGTCGTCGGCGGTGCGATAGCTGTTGAGCCCTCCCATGAAGCGCCGCATCGGGTCCGCGTCCCTGTAGTCGGCGACAAAGCGGTCGAACTCCGCCTCGCTCAGCCACGGCCATGGCAGCGGTGGCGCGGGCGGCAGGACATCGAGATAGCCGCTGCCCACGGTAGAGGCGGTCTTCCAGCTCCACAGGTCGCCCTTTGCCGAGAGAGCGTGAAAGAGACGGGCGAGGAAGTCCGGCGCCTGATCGGCCAGTTCGCGTTCGGCCGAGCCGACCTGCTGAAAATAGTGAAAGTGGACGAAATGCTCGCGAGCCATGGCGGCGAATCGTTCGCTTGGCGGTCGGTCGGGCGAAGACGCCTCCGGCCGGGGGGGCGAACCGGCGGGCAGGCGCGGTTCGCTGCCCAGCATCGCGCGGCCCGCAAGGTCATAGTCATAAGGGATGGTGGCGACCAGTGCCGCAACGCGATCGGGCGCGCGGACGGCAAGGTTCCAGGCATATTGCGCGCCGAAATCCTGACCCACCACAATCGCCCGATCGGCCTCATAATGGTCGAGCAGCGCCAGCAGATAATCCTGCATCCGCTCTGCCGTGTAGGCGGCAGGACCGGCAGGTCGGTCACTGCCACCATAACCAAGGCTGTCGATGGCCACGGCGCGGTAGCCGGCCCCCGCGACCGGGTCCATCTGATGCCGCCAGGACCAGGCGAGACCGGGAAAGCCGTGGATCATCAGGACAAGCGGCCCCTGCCCCTGTTCCACCGCGCGCAGCCTGTAGCCACCGACATCGATCATCCGCTCGGTCATAGATGCGCATCCTCCTCCCCACAGGCGATGCGCCAGGCGAGGCCAGCGATCTCTCCGGCCCGCGCGCCGTGGCCGGCGGCGGCCTCGCTCGATGCATTGCCGCTGATGGCGCGGTGATAGACCCCCTGCCGGATGCCAGCGTTGCGGAACATGGCGAACGCCAGCGCATAGCGCCAATGGACAGGATCGACGACGCCCGCGCCGCTGCGCTGTGCATAGGTGCGCAGATATTCGGCTTCGTCCGGGATGCCGAGCGAGGGCAGGTCTGCGTCGGACAGGCCGCGATAGCCGTCCCTGGGCACGCGCCACGCCATGACATGCTGGGCAAGGTCGGCGAGCGGATGCCCAAGCGTCGACAGTTCCCAATCCAGCACGGCGACGATGCGCGGCTCATCTTGCGCGAAGATCATATTGTCGTTGCGATAGTCGCCATGGACGATCCGGCCGGCCTCCAGCCCCGGATCGTTGGCGGGAAGCCATTCTATCAGCCGCTCCATCGCGTCGATCCGCCCGGTTTCGGTAGCGCGATATTGTTTCGTCCACCGCGCGGTCTGGCGGGCGAAATAATTGCCGGGACGACCATAGTCGGAAAGGCCCGCAGCGTCCGGTTCGATGGCATGAAGCGCCGCCAGCACCCGGTTCATCTCGTCGTAGATGGCGGCGCGTTCGGCAGGCATCAGGTCGGGCAGGCGCGCGTCCCAGAAATTCCGCCCCTTCGCATAATCCATGATGAAGAAGGGCGTGCCGACGACATTGGCGTCCTCGCACAGCGCCAGCGGACGCGCGACCGGGACGGCGCTGTCCTTCAGCGCATCGGTCACCCGATATTCGCGCTCGACCGCATGAGCGGACGGAAGCAGCACGCCGTCCGGCTTGCGGCGCAGGACGAAGCGGGGCGTCCCACCCACCGACAAAAGATAGGTAGGATTGGACTGGCCCCCCGCGAATTTTTCCGCGCTCACCTCTCCTTCCGCGCCTGCTACATGGTCGCGCAGCCATGGCGCAAGGCGCGTCGTGTCGAGTGTGCGAACGTCAGTCATATTTCGCCAGTTCGAGGCGGCCGAGCTGGTGGCGATGCACCTCGTCAGGTCCATCGGCGAAACGGATCTTGCGGGCGTGGGCATAATAGCTCGCAAGGAAAAAGTCCTGGCTTAAGCCCGCCGCGCCATGCGCCTGCATCGCCCAGTCGATCACCTGACAGGCCATGGTGGGCGCGGCGACCTTGATCATCGCTATGTCGCCCTTCGCCACCTTGTTGCCGACCGTGTCCATGCGGTGCGCGGCGTGGAGGGTCAGCAATCGCGCCTGATCGATCATGATCCGGCTGTTGGCGATGCGTTCGATGATGACGCCCTGTTCGGCAAGCGGCTTGCCGAAGGCGACGCGCGATTTCACCCGGCGGCACATGGCTTCGAGCGCGCGTTCGGCCATGCCGATCATGCGCATGCAATGATGGATGCGGCCGGGGCCAAGGCGGGCCTGCGCAATCTCGAACCCGCGCCCTTCGCCCAGCAACATGTTCGACGCGGGCACACGGACATTCTCGAACAGGATTTCCATATGGCCATGCGGCGCGTCGTCATAGCCCAGCACGGTCATCGGCCGCAGCACGGTGATACCGGGCGTTTCGCGCGGCACCAGGATCATAGACTGCTGCTTGTGCCTGGGTGCGGACGGGTCGGTCTTGCCCATGAAGATCATGAGCGCGCAGTCCGCCTCGCCCATACCGGAAATCCACCATTTGCGGCCGTTGATGACATAGTCGTCGCCATCGCGCACGATCGAGCTTTCGATGTTCGTCGCGTCCGATGAAGCAACCTGCGGCTCGGTCATGGCGAAGGCGGAGCGCATCTCGCCCTCCAGCATGGGTTTCAGCCAGCGTTCCTTATGCTCNTCCGTGCCGAAGCGTTCGAGCGTTTCCATATTGCCCGTGTCGGGCGCGGCGCAGTTGAAGACNGCGGGNCACCAGTGGACGCGGCCCATTTCCTCGCANAGCGGCGCATATTCAAGGTTGGTCAGCCCCGCGCCATGCCCGCTTTGCGGCAGGAACAGGTTCCACAACCCCGCCGCCCTCGCCAACGGCTTGAGCCTGTCGATCAGCGTGACATGCGCCCAGCGATCGCCGGTCGCCACTTCCTCATAATAGGCCTGTTCATGGGGATAGATATGCGCGTCCATGAAGGCGCGCAGCCGGGCGAGCAGGTCCGCCGTCTTTGCGTTAGGATCGTAGCTCATGCGTAGAAACCCCTGCCCTCACGCGCATATCGTTCCAGCAACGGCGCAGGCGTCCAATAGGCATCGCCCTGCCCGGCGCGGAACGTCTCGATCTTCGCCAGCACCGTGTCGAGACCGATCTGATCCGCCCAGTGCATCGGGCCGCCGGTATAGCTGGGCCAGCCCAGCCCGTTCACCAGTGCGACGTCGATTTCATGCGGGCGCGGAACGATGCCTTCGCTCAGCAGCTTCGCGCCTTCATTGACCATCGCGTAGAGCAGCCGCTCACGGATTTCATCCTCACCAACCTCGCGCAGCGTCAGACCATGACGCTCGGCATGGGCGGCGATCATCGCGTCGGTCAGCGGATTGGCGCTCGCCCTGCGATTTTCGTCATAGCTGTACCAGCCCGACCCGGTCTTCTGGCCAAGCCGCCCGGCGGCGACCATCTGTTCGGGGAAGTCGGCGCGCAGTTCGCGATCCGTGGCGGTCGCCGCCCTCGCCTTGCGCGCCGCAGCCTGCACGTCCAGCCCCGCAAGGTCGCCCAGCGCGAACGGCCCCATGGGAAAGCCATAAGACAGCAGCACCTTGTCGATATCGGCTGGCTTGGCGCCTTCCTCCACCAGAAAGAAGCCCTCGCGCGAACGCTTGGCAAGCATGCGATTGACGATGAAGCCATCGCAAACGCCCGACAGGACCGGCAGCTTGCCGATGCGCTTGCCCAGCGCCATGATCGTGGCGACCACTTCGGGATCGGTCTTCGCCGCGCGGACATTTTCCAGCAGGCGCATGACATGGGCGGGATTGAAGAAGTGCATGCCGCACACATCTTCGGGCCGACCAGATGCTTGCGCCAACGCGTCGATGTTGAGGAAGCTGGTGTTAGAGGCGAGGATCGTCCCGGCAGGCGTAACCTCACCCAGCTTGGCGAACACGGTCTTCTTGATTGCCAGATCCTCGGTCACCGCCTCGATCACCAATTGCGTCGGCGAAAGGTCGCGCGGATCGTCGCTGGCGGTGATCAGCGCAAGGCGCTTGTCCATCGTCTCCTGCGACATGCTGCCCTTCGCGACGGAGGAGGACCACATCTTCGCGATAGCCTTCATCGCGGCGTCGATATTGGCCTGATCCAGCCCCACGGCGATGACTGGAATACCGGCGCTGACGACAGCCATGACGATGCCGCGACCCATGACGCCTAGGCCGATGACGCCCACCCGCTCGATATTGCGGGTCAGCGTGTTGGGCGCGAGGCCGGGGATGCGCGCCACTTCACGTTCGGCGGCGAACAGGTGACGCAGCGCCTTGGACTGCGGCCCGTGCATGCACTCCCGGAAAATCGCCAGTTCCCGGCGAACTGCCTCTTCGAAGGGCAGTTCATAGCCAAGCCGCATCGCCTCCAATGCGCGCAGCGGCGCTGTCTGCCCCCGCATTTTCTTCGCCACCGCCTTGCGCGCTTCATCGAACAGAGCCGGATCGTCGGCAGGCATGGGCAGGGTGGAGGAGCTGCGCGGCCCCTTCCCTTCGTTCACCAGCCCCTCGGCGAAGGCCCGCGCTTCCGCTGACAGGTCGCCGCCAACGGCGACCGCATCGATCAGGTTCGATTTCAGCGCATCGTCCGTGCCGATCCGATTACCCTCTGTCACCAGCTTGATCGCGGTGGCAAGCCCCGCAAGGCGCGGTGTCCGCTGCGTGCCGCCACCGCCGGGCATCAGGCCGAGCCTGACCTCCGGGAAGCCGAATTTCGTTCCCGGCGCGGCGATGCGGTAATGGCAGGCGAGTGCGACTTCCAGCCCCCCGCCCAGCACGGTCCCATGGACGGCGGCGATGATCGGCTTGCTGGCCTTGTCCATCATCTCCATGACTTCGGGCAGGCCCGGTTCCGCCATCGGCTTGCCGAATTCCTTGATGTCGGCCCCGGCGATGAAGGTGTTGCCATCGCAGCGAATGACCAGCGCCTTGAGGGTCGCGTCACCCTCGACCATGCGGATCGCTTCGGCCAGGCCCAGCCGGACGCTGGCGGAGGTGGCGTTGACCGGCGGATTGTCGATCACCGCTTCGGCGATGGCGCCATGGGTGTGGAAGCTGACTGTTTGGGACATGCGGATATTCCTGTTCAGGATGCGGGCTTCAGGGTCAGGAGAACCTTGCCCTTCACCTTGCGTTCTTCGAGATGCTGGAGCGCGGCCACGGCGTGGGGCAGCGCGAAACGGGTGTCGATGACGGGCTTCAGCGATCCTTCCGCCAGCCAGGCGAGCAATTGACGCATGTTCGCGCCTTGCGCCGCCGGATCGGCCCGCACGCTGTTCCCCCACAGCACGCCGACCGCCGATGCGCTTTTCAGCAGCAGCAGATTGGCAGGGATGGACGGGATTTCGCCGCCCGCAAAGCCGATGACCAGCAACCGTCCGCCCCAGGCCAGGCTCTTCACCGCCGTCAGGTTCATCGGGCCGCCCACCGGATCATAGACGACATCGACGCCCTTGCCGTCCGTCAGCGCCTTCACCCGCTCACGCAAATCCTCCCGCGCATAGTCGATCAGATCGTCCGCCCCCTGCGCCTTCGCCAACGCGAGCTTGTCTGCACTCGACGCCGCAGCGATCACACGCGCGCCCATGCGCTTGCCCAGTTCCACCGCGGTCAGGCCAACGCCCCCGCCCGCGCCCAGCACCAGCAGCGTTTCGCCCGGCTGGAGCGCCGCCCGGTCCTTCAACGCATGATAGGACGTGCCATAGGTGATGGCGATGCCCGCCGCGATCTCCAGATCGACGCCGTCCGGTACCGGCCACACCTGCGTCGCGGGGACGCGCACCTGCTCGGCGAAAGCGCCGCTGCCGGTGAAGGCGATCACCCGGTCGCCGACTGCGAAGCCCTCTACCCCTTCCCCCACTGCGGCGACCCTGCCCCCGGCCTCACTGCCGGGGACGAACGGCACGGGCGGCCTGGTCTGGTACTTCCCCTGCACGATCAGCACGTCGGGATAATTGACGCCTGCCGCCACGACATCGATCACCACGTCGCCTCGCCCCGCTTCAGGGGCAGGGCATTCGCCATGATGAAGGTCTTCAACCGGCGCGAACGCCTCGCAGATCACGGCTTTCACATCACTCTCCCATAGCACGCCGGGCGGCGGGCTGCCCTGACTAGGCTTTGTGCGACCATGCGACCATTTCGAAATTCCCACTGGCAGCGTCAGAAAAACTGATGAATCATCAGAGGTCGGAACGATTTTCCTGATCCGCGAGGCCCTTGCCCTTCTCCTGCGCGAAGTCCCGGAAGGCGCGGCAGGCGTGCGGTTGCTCCGTATCGCGGCGGCTGACCAGGCTGACGATGCGCGTGAAATGCAGTTCGGGCACCGCGAGTTCGACCAACGCCCCACGCGCAATCTCTTCCGCTACGGTCAGGCTCGACAGGCAGGCCAGCACCACCCCCTCCCCGACGATCCGCTTGATCGCCTCGACGCTTTCCCCTTCGAAGACGATGTTGAGCGAATTGAGGGATTTCAACGCCTCGACGGTGAAGGAGATGCGCTCACTCGACAAAGTCTTTTCCAGCGCCCAGGGCTGGTCCGCCAGTTCCGCCAGCGGCACCGTCGCGCGCTTCGCGAGAGGATGGCCGGGCGCGGCGCATACCACCAGCCGGTCCCGCAGCCATGGCTCAGCCTCCAGATAGCTGCTGTTCACGGGCGCCCCGACGAAGCCGATGTCCAGCGCCATGTTGCGCACCCCCTCCATCACCTCATGCGATGGCATGATGCGCAATTCCACGCGAACGCCAGGATGACGAAGCATGAAGGCGGCGCACACGCGCGGCAAAACATAATCGCCGACCGGCGCCGCCGCCCCGATGCGCAAACGCCCTCGCACCTCCTCGGGCAGCGACAGCGATTCCATATCGGCGACCTGCACCAATATGCCGCGCGCCATCTCCAGCATCGGCCGCCCCCGATCCGTCAGCAACATGCGGCGGCCCGAACGCGCGAACAGATCGATGCCCAGATGCGTTTCCAGATCCTTCAGCGACATGCTCGCTGCCGAAGGACTAAGGCCGATCTCCTCCGCCGCGCCCGCCACGCTGCCGGTGCGGGCGACGGCTTCGAATACCGCGATCTGGCGTAAGGTTATCCGCACCTGGCTCCTGGAGTGTTTTCAAAGCAGATGGATTCATCTGCTGAGCCGGAAAACATGTTAGATCAAAAAGCCAGTTCGCCTCTGTGCATCGCCTCGGCCCGCGCCTTCAACGCCTTAGCCGTGTCGTTGAACGCGCGCGCCACCCACTCGCCGCAGAATCGCATGACGTGGATGCCGTTCGGCCCAGTAAAGGCGTCGGTGGACTGATAGCGGCACTTTTCCGGTCCCAGCTCTTCGATCACCTGATCGCGGCGCGCCGGATAGGGCCAGGCTTCATCGTAGCGAAATTCCCAGGACAGAAGGCGGCCCGGCTCGAACGCGCAGACATATTCGCAATTGGGGGCGAGCGTGCCGGGATTGGCATAGTTAGCCAGCCGCATGTGGACAGGCGCGCCCATCTCCAGCGTCGATTCCGCCCACACGCAAAAGGGGTTCCATTCGCCATAACGCGCCAGATCGGTCAGAATATTCCAGATCACCATGGCGGGGGCATCGATCTCGATCGGGTCGGATGCGACGAGCGTGGCGGGATCATAGATTGCAAACGGGTCAAACCGCTCGGCGGTCAGGCTTTCAGCGGACATCCTCTTCTCCTCGATCGATAATCGGCGCGATGCCGACGGCTTGTTTGATGACGCGAACAAGGCTGACTTTTGCACCTATTTTCGCAATTTGCGTAGACAATAACAGGGTCTATCAGCGGGTCAATGTCATTGCTATGCCCAGATCAGGCTTGACCTGCGTATCATCTTGACCAATTCAACGCGCACGACACAGCAAGCGGAGGGGCGCGGGAGAAAACATGGCCGACACTTACGACTTCATCATCGCAGGCGGCGGGTCCGCCGGATGCGTGCTGGCAGGGCGTCTGTCGGAAAATCCCCGCAACCGCGTGCTTCTGCTCGAAGCGGGCGGCAAGGACAACAGCGTCTTCATCCACGCGCCCGGCGGCCTGCTGCCGATCATGTATCGCGGCATGTTTCAGTGGATGCACGTCAGCGTGCCGCAATCCCACGCGGGCGGTCGGCAGATGTACACGCCACGCGGCAAGGTGCTGGGCGGTTCCTCATCGATCAACGGCATGGTCTATGACCGCGGCGCGGCGGCCGACTATGACGGCTGGCGGCAACTCGGCAACGAGGGGTGGAGCTATGACGACGTGCTCCCCTATTTCAAGAAGCTGGAGGATTTCCAGCCCGGCGGCGAGGACGGCTATCATGGACGCGGCGGCCCGGTGATCGTCACCCGGCCCGGCATCCACAATCCCCTGGCGCAGGCGTTTCGCGATGCGTCGGTGGCCGCAGGCGTTCCCTATAATGACGACCCTAGCGGATCGCAGCGCGAAGGCGTGATGCCGGCCGACGTTACCGCATCGGCCGGATACCGCTGGAGCGCGGCGCGCGCTTATCTGAAGCCCGCGCTGCGCCGCCGCAACCTGCGCGTCATCACCGGGGCGCATGTCGAGCGGGTGATCGTGAAGGACGGTCGCGCCACCGGCATCAGTTGGCGCCGCGCCGGACAACTGGAGCAGGCGGATGCGTCGCGGGAAGTGATTCTGTCGGCAGGTTCGATCCATTCGCCCTGGGTTCTGATGCTTTCGGGCATCGGCAACGGCGACCATCTGCGGCAGGTCGGCGCGCCCGTCGTCCATCACCTGCCCGGCGTGGGACAGAATTACCGCGACCATGTCGCGATCAGCGTGAAGCAATATTGCACGCAGCCGGTATCGCTCTTCAACGTCTTCCATCCGCTGGTCGCGGCGAAGGCCGTCGCCAACTTCCTCCTGTTCCGCAAGGGGCCGCTCGCCACGCCTCCGGCAGAGATCGGCGCTTATCTCAAAACCATGCCCGGCGCGGAATATCCCGATGTGAAGGTCCATTTCGCCATGGCGCTTTACGAGGCGATGGGGCGCAAGCTCATCATGGATCACGGCTATTTCGCGCATATCGACCTGCTGAACCCCGAAAGCGTGGGCGAGATCAAGCTGACAGGCGCAGACCCCTCGGCGCCGCTGTCGATCGATCCCAACATCCTCTCGACGGCCAATGACATGGCGATGGGCCGCGCCGCCATTCGCGCCGTGCGCAAGATTTTCGCGCAAAGCCCCTTCGACCCCTTCCGTGGCGAGGAACTGGCGCCCGGCGCCGCCATCCAGTCCGACGACGAACTGGACGCCTATCTGCGCGAGACGGCGACTTCGGACATTCACGCCGTCGGCACCTGCCGCATGGGTCACGATCCGATGGCGGTCGTCGATCCCCGGCTGCGCGTGCATGGCGTCACGGGGCTGCGCGTCGTCGACGCCTCGGTCATGCCGCGCGTTCCGGGCGGCAACACCAACGTCCCGACCATGATGGTGGCCGAAAAGGCCGCCGACATGATCCTTGCGGATTGAAGGATCGATGGACGAAGATGCCCTCCACGCCCGCCATGTGTCATGGGAAGCCAATCTAACCAAGGAAAGCAGGAAAAAATGACCGGAAGGTTGAAAGATAAGGTCGCCATCATCACGGGTGGCGCGCGCGGCATGGGTGAAGCCACAGTGCGCCTGTTCGCCCGCGAAGGTGCGAAGGTCATCATCGCCGACGTGCTGGAGGCGGAAGGTCAGGCCCTCGCAGCCGACCTTGGCGATGGGGCGATGTTCCAGCGGCTGGACGTGTCGGATGAAGATAGCTGGACCGCGCTGGTGGATGCCGTCCTCTCCCGCCATGGCCGCATCGACGCGCTGGTCAACAACGCTGCGGTCGTTGCTTTCGGGCCAATCACCGCGCTGACGGTCGAACAGATCGACCGGGTCCTGGGCATCAACGTCAAGGGAACTATGCTGGGCCTCAAGCATGTCGGCGGCGCGATGTGCGCGGCCGGACGCGGCGCCATCGTCAACATCTCGTCCGTGGACGGCCTGCGCGGCGTCAACTCGGTTTCGCTCTACAGCAGCTCCAAATGGGCGGTGCGCGGTTTTACCAAGAGCGCGGCGCTGGAATTCGGCCATCAGGGCGTGCGCGTCAACTCGGTCCATCCCGGCGGCGTCAACACGGCGATGGGCAATCCGCAGGCGCTGGAAGGCGACGCCAAGAATGTCGGTTACGAACGCGTGCCGCTGCAGCGGATCGGCGAACCGGAAGAAATCGCCGCCGCCAGCCTGTTTCTCTGCTCGGACGAATCCAGCTATATCTGCGGTGCTGAACTGGCCGTAGATGGCGGCTGGGCGGCCGGCTATTACCATCATTATCTGCCCAACGCGCCTGCATCGCTGACATCGATCTGAGCCGCGCGCCATCCGGAGAAGCATGAGATGACCGAAGAAGAAAAGATTTTTTCAGGCGGCGTAGCCGTCATCACCGGCGCTGGCGCGGGTATCGGCATGGGCCTTGCCCGCCGTTGCGGCCAGATCGGCATGACCGTGATCGTCAGCGACATCGACAAGGGCCGCGCCGACACGGTCGCCGCCGAAATCGTCGCGGCGGGCGGCAAGGCGGAGGCGATTCACCTCGACGTGTCGAAGCCGGAAGCGCTCGACGCGCTGGCGCAGGACGTGTTCGACCGCCATGGCGCGGTTCGCCTGCTGATCAACAACGCCGGCATCGAAACCATCGGCAACGTCTGGGAAATCCCGACCGCCCGTTGGGAAACGACGCTGAACGTCAACATCCACGGCGTCGTCCATGGCGTACGCGCCTTCGTGCCGCACATGCTGCGCGTCGGTCAGGAAGCGTGGATCGCCAACCTCGCTTCCATCGGCTCCTTCGGTCAGATGCCCACGCAGACCGCGTACATCATGAGCAAACATGCGATCCAGTCTTTCAGCGAATGCCTCTATCTGGAGATGCAGGTCGCAAAGGCGCCGATCAACGTCTGTTCGATCATTCCGGGCATGTTGAAAACCAGCATCTTCGACGCGGACGCGGGCGTAGGCGAGCCGGAAAGCGCCGCTGGTCATCGTGCGACCATGGCGCATATGATGGCCAATTACGGCATGGACCTCGACGAGGGCTGCCGCATCTTCGTAGAAGGGCTGGCCGCCCGCAAGTTCTGGATTTCGAGCCAGCCCGAAATGACGGAACAGGCGATTGCGGGACGGGTCGCCTTCTTCCAGAACCAGAGCGATCCGGAACTGGGCGAACAGCAGCGCGCCCTGCTGGGCATCTGACAGGCGCACGGGCGGGCATCGTCCCGCCCGGCGCCTCTTCTGCCGGAAGGCTGCGAGAAGAAGGCGGAAAATCCGCATTGTCGATCGGGAGAAGGTGGGATGAAAACGCATGCGATCGTCACCGGCGCGGCTGGCGTTCTGGGCCAGGCCGTAACGAAGGCGCTGGAAGATGCAGGCTATAGGGTCACGGGCATCGATCGCGCTCCCGACGCGGGCGCGACGCACGCCTATCTGGGGGGCGTCGATCTCACCGATCCGACGGCAACGGCGGCGGCCATCGACAAAGCGATCGGCGCAGCCGGACCTTTGGCGGCGCTGGTCAATGTGGCGGGCACCTTCCGCTGGGAAACCGTCGCGGAGGGCGACATGGCGACCTGGGCCACGATGTTCGACATCAATCTGCGCACGGCGGTCAATGCCGTTCGCGCGGCGTTGCCCGGCCTGCGTGATGGCGGCGGCGCGATCGTCAACATCGGCGCGGCCTCCGCGATCAAGGCTGCGGCGGGCATGGGCGCCTATGCCGCCAGCAAGGCAGGCATCGCCAAGCTGACCGAGGCGCTGGCGGAGGAAGAAAAGGACAATGATGTGCGCGTGAACGCTGTCCTGCCCTCCATCATCGACACGCCCGCCAACCGCGCCGATATGAGCGACGCGGATTTCACCCGTTGGGTATCGCCCGCGCAGGTGGCGGGCGTCATTGCCTTCCTTCTGTCCGACGCGGCATCGGCCGTGACGGGCGCCTGCATTCCGGTGACCGGGCGCTGCTAGAGCATTTTCTAGGCAGATGGCCTCATCTGCCGCACCCTCACGGTGCGGGATAAAATCGCCTTCTTCCTACGCAAGAAGTTGACATTATGACGCGACTGGTCACAGTTCGCGCGACAACGGCGGAAGAGGATTGGCGGAAGGGCGCATTGCGCCGCCGCGCTCTCCGTCGCGAAGACATCGGGACCGGAATGGGCAGTGATGAGTAATTGGGACAAAGAAGTCGATATCCTCGTGGTCGGATCGGGCGCGGGCGGGCTGCTTGCGGGCCTGGTCGGCTCGCATAACCGCGCGGATGTGCTCATCGTGGAAAAGGCGGAGCTGTGGGGCGGCACATCGGCCACGTCGGGCGGTGGAATCTGGATTCCAGGCAGCGATGTCGCCAGGGCTGCGGGCTTCGACGACAATCTCGACGATGCCTTCACCTATCTTCGGGGCCTGTCCGCCGACAATGTTCCGGATGAGAATATCCGCGCCTTCGTGGACAATGCCGCCCCCATGCTGCGCTGGGTCATGGCGAACACGCCGGTCCAATATATGGCCTTCCCCTATCCCGACTATCATGCGGAAAATCCGGGTGGATCGGCGCAGGGCTATCGCACGCATCTGCCCATGCCGATCAGCGGAAAGCCGCTGGGCAATGAAATTCGCAGCCTGCGCTTCGCATCGCCCGCAGCCAGCCTGTTCGGCTATCTCAACTGGCATTTCAGCGAAACCAGCGAACTGCTGTACCGTACCAAGGGGTGGATGAAGAATCTGGTCAGGAACATGGCCCGATACTGGCTGGACCTCCCCTTCCGCCTGACCTCCAGGAAGGACCGCCGCCTGACGCTGGGCAACGCGCTGACTGGCGGGCTTCGCATGGCGCTCGACAAGCAGGGCGTGCCGCTCTGGCTCAACACGCCCCTTGCCGATCTGGTACGCGAAGGCGATCGCGTAACCGGCGCGGTCGTGGAAAAGGACGGCAAGCCCTATCGCATCGGCGTTCGCAAGGGCGTGGTGCTGGCCGCTGGCGGATTCGACAAAAACCAGTCGATGCGCGCGGCCAATGCGCCGCTCTATCCCACCGCTCAATATTCGGGCGGCGTCGCCAGCAATACCGGCGACAGCATCCGCGCAGGGGAGGCGATCGGCGCGCGCACGCTGAACCTGCAATCGGCCTGGGCCGCGCCCGTATTCTACGTCCCCGGCGAAGACCGCGGCCGCCTTTGCACCATCGAGCGCGCCCTGCCCGGCTGCATCATGGTGAACCAGAGCGGCCAGCGCTATCTGAACGAGGCCGCTTCCTACCATATCGTCGGTCAGCAAATGGCGCGACGCGAAGCCGAGCATGGCGACGCCAGTCCCAGTTGGATGATCTTCGACCATCTCTATCGTCACAAATTCCCGATGGGCCCGCTCTACCCGCTGATGCCCACATTCCTGCACAGCAAGGGCGTGCGCAGCATCCTGAAGCAAGGGCGCTCGATTGAGGAACTGGCGCGCATGATCGGCGTCGATCCGGCCGCGCTGTCGGCGACGGTCGCCCGTTTCAACAGCCATGCGGCAAAGGGCGAAGACCCCGAATTCCATCGCGGCGAAGCAGCCTATGACAAGATGTATGGCGATTTCCGCCATGGCCCCAACCCGTGTCTTCGCCCACTCGAGCGGGGGCCGTTCTACGCGCTGCCCATCTATCCGGGCGACATCGGCACCAATGGCGGCCTGCTCACCAACGCCAGGGCCCAGGTGCTGGATGATGTGGGGGCGCCCATCACAGGCCTCTATGCGGTCGGCAACAATGCCGCTTCGGCCATGGGGGAAAGCTATCCGGGTGCTGGCGTCACCATCGGTCCGGCCATGACCTTCGGCTATGTGGCGGCCCGTGACATGACCGGCGGCAACGCATGAGCGTGGCGAAGCGGCGGCTGAAGCGTCATCGCCATGATCGCTCTGAATAGCAACGGAGTCGCCGGTGTGTAAGCCGATATGGCCAANGCGGCGGCATGCCGTTACGGTGCGGACATGACCGGACCTCTGCAAACCCTCCCCAGCGAACCTGTTCAACGAACCAGCAAAGGCCAACGCACAGCCGATCGCCTGCTCGACACGGCGGAAGTTCTGTTCGCGCAGCAGGGCTATGAGGCGACATCGCTGCGCGATATCGCAGCAGCGGCCAATATCCAGCAGCCCGGGCTTTACCGGCATTTCGAAAGCAAGGACGCGCTTTATCGCAGCGTGCTGCAACGCGCGCTACAGCCGCTGGCCGACGAAATGGAAGCGACCATCAAACGGTCGCCGCAAGAAGCGTCTTTCCGCAGCTTGACCGACAGGCTGGTCGACGTTCTGTCGCAGCATCCCAATGTTGCGATGCTGCTTATCCGATCCCTTTTGTCCCCACCCTCGCACCGCGATGAGATCGGCATGGCCTGGGTCGAGCGCCTGACCGATTATGGGCAGCAGATCACGCGGGCATCCGAGTTCGAACCTGATGCAGAGGATCTGGTTCTGAACATCATCGGCATCTTCAACCTCATGTTCGGCTATTTTTGGGCCGCACCGTTGACACGGGAATTTTCGGGGCTCGATCCGCTGTCCCCGGCGATGATCGAGCGGCAGAAAAAGCTGCTGAACCAATTCATTGAAGCCATTGAGCTAGGCTCCCAAGCTCAGGCATGATTGCGGGGCGGCGGCGGTAGCGATCTGTTCGCGCCGCGTGCGAAAAACTGCCGTCATCCTTGATCGAATTTCAGGTGGTCGCCCTCCAGCGCGACAGGCATGATGGTTGGGCAAGGCCCGCAAACCGGCCGATGGAGGATGCATGTTGACTGCGCGTTCAGCCCTCAATCTGGGCAAAGTCAGCCGATTTCTGACAACCGGAGCGCTGGTTGGCGCGACCGTCATGTTGACGGGCGCCGATGCACCGACCGGCGGAGAGCCGGGCGTGCGCGCCTTTGTGCTGGGCAATATCTACCTCGCCAATGGCGGAAAGGGCGATATATGCCAAGCGGAAGACGAAGGGGCGCTGGAGCGGTTTCGCAAGATGCTGCCGCCGGTCGAGCAGGCCAGATTTGCGGACCCGGCGAAACGCCAGGAACTGGAAAAGCTGATGGATCAGCATTTCGGTTTTCGCCGCCTTATCCTGCGAGAGGACGGGTCGGGTAAAGTCAAATTGCCGCCGGGAATCGACCGGACGGCGGCGGTGACGCCAGAGCAGGCTTTGGCGATCGGCGCGGCCAACGGCTTTCCCAAGGGGAAGGGACGCCCCGCCTTCAGCAGGCGCGACGTGGTCTATAGCGCCTGCTCGGACCCCTATGATTTCAAAGTGCTGGGCAAGAATTTCCGCACCTATGACGGTCCCGTAGCGGCGGGCATGAACCTGGACGGGAAGGTCGGCAAGGAAGATTTCACCAGCCCGGACGGCGAGAAAGGGATCGACAATCAGCTTTGGCGGGTCGCGGGATGTACCTGGCCGTTCCGTGAGGGAAGCAACACCGACATCGCGCGCAAAACGCTGATTTCCGCTCGGGCGCCGACGTTGATAGAGTTGCGCGGGGTGGATGATCCGCAAAATGATCCGGATGTGACGGTATCGGTATTCGCCGCCACCAACGCGCTGACCAGGGATGGGCGCGGCGATGTGTTGGCGCGGGCAACCTTCATCGCCGATCCCGACCCGAATTTGAGAGCGACGACGCACGGGCGCATCGAAAATGGCGTGCTGACGACCGAACCGTTCGACCTGATTTTGAACTACAAGGAGCAGATCATCGACGCTCCCCGGCATATTCGGGGTGCCCGCATCCGCGCGACGCTGACCAAAGATGGCGGAATCGAAGGCAGCTTTTACGGCTATTACACGCTGGACAGCTATTATGCGTCGATCGAGCAGATGACGCAGAACGGCGCCAATCTCTCGCGGTTGACATGCCCAGGGATTAGGCTGGCCATCGATCGACATGCGGATGGCTATCGTGATCCGAAGACCGGGAAATACACCGCTATCTCTTCGGCCTATAATTTCTATGGGGCGCGGGCTTTTGTGGTGCCGCCGCAACAGACCGCAGCGAAGTAAGCACAAGCCGGTTCCCGCGGCAGAGCTGGACTCCTGCCCAGGCGAGAGAGCCCCATCGGCGCACTGGCGCCGTCGCGGGGGTGGCGGTGATGCGTAGAGAGTGATCGACCAGCAAAAAACCCCCGGCTCTCGCCAGGGGTTTGTCGGCATTCAAAGGCCGGGTTTCCCCGGCCTTCTCCATTACTCGCCGCCGAAGCGGTATTTCAGGCGCAGTCCGTACATACGCGGTTCGCCATACAGGGTCGATTGGTACAACAGCCCACCCTGTTGGAAAACATTGGTGTTGCTGATCCGATAGAGCTTGTTCGTCGCATTGGTGACGAACAGGCCCAGGTCGAACCCGCTGCCCGCAACGCCGTTCCAGTCAAGCGACATATTCAGCAGGCCGAACGCTTCCAGATAGGCGCCCGGCTGGAGCGCAGGCAGATTACCCGGATCGGTGAACTGACGCGAGGTGTGCGAATAATTCACGAAGAAGTTCAACTTACCCATGTCATCGCCGACCGGCATCGTCGCATTAGCGTGAATGCTCCAGATGTAGGGCGACACATATTGGAAGGGCAGGCAGCTCAGGTCCACCGTCCCACCGGGCGCCACGCCACCGTTGCAGCCAAAGCCACCGGTGCTCGTGGTGAACTCATAGGTCTTGTACTTCGCATCGGTGTGGCTGAAGTTGCCGCCGATCTCCAGGCCCTGGAACGGTTGCATCGAAGCCTCGACCTCGACCCCCTTGATCCGCGCGTCGGCATTACGCACCACCGCGCCGCCAGCACCGGAGCTGGGATTGAAGTCGGCCCCTGCGCGCTGGATATCCTTGTAATCCAGCAGATAGGCGCTGGTATTCAGGCGGAATGGCACGTCAGCGATCCGGAAGTCGGCTTTAAAGCCAGCTTCGTAGGANGTGACCGTTTCAGGCTGNAAAGTGCGAGTATTGGCGAAAACGGCCTGCTGGTTGAAACCGCCTGCCTTGTATCCACGACTAACCTTGCCGAATAGCAGCACGTCGCGCATGACCTTATAATCGAGACCGATCAACCAGGTCGAAGCCTTGCTGTTCAGCTCTGCCGTGTAGTTGCAGTCAGCCAGCGCCGTCGCCAGCGAGGTCACCAGACCCGTGGATGCGCAGGTCGCGCTTCCGCCCGCTCCCGGCGTGAACCCCGCGGAGAAGCCGCGAATCTTGTCCCAGGTGTGACGATAGCCGCCGGTCAGACGCAGACTTTCGAGGGCAGGCGATACCGCCCCGAAGTCGAAGGTTGCCTGGGCATAGACCGCCTTGGACGTCTGCGTCGTACCATAGGTGTTGTACTGGCTGGGGCAGAAGCCGGTGAACGCCGCCGGGCAGTAAACCAGCGCATTGCTGGCCTGCGTGCCGCTCGGCCGCTGGTCAAAATAGAAGCCGCCGACCGTATAGGTCAGATGCTTGTCCAGCGTGGTGCCCTGCAGTTGCAGTTCTTCCGTGAACTGCTTCAGGTCATCGCGCGGTAGGCCCGAATCGGTCGCGTTGACATAGGTCACCGGCGTGTTGTCACCGGGCAGAAGCACCTGCCCGGGTGCAGGCAGACGATTGGGATCGACATCATGCTGCTGCAACACCGTGCCGTCGCTGTCATAAGCATAGTCCAGCTTCAGCTTCTGGAAGCTCACGATATTGCGGAGCGTCAATTCATCGCCCAGCTCGAAATCGGTCGTGTTGGTGATGCCCCACGTCTTGGTGCGCGAGAAGATATCGACGCCCAGCGCCGTCTGCCGGGGACCAAGCGCGTCCGCGCGAGCCGTAGCGGCGCGATACACGTCGCATGATGCCACGACGCCCG
>Ga0065704_10000819_pt1 | contig 23112 bp, 27 predicted proteins | sample SwiRhicommuniRL2_FD_59091 | JGI IMG/M metagenome (GOLD analysis project Ga0065704, IMG submission 59091) | Switchgrass rhizosphere bacterial communities from Rose Lake, Michigan, USA - RL2 v2 (version 2) | ecosystem: Host-associated > Plants > Roots > Rhizosphere > Soil | place: East Lansing, MI | reverse complement strand
ACCTCACTGCCGGCGCACGCCGTGCACGACGTTGAGGCGCCGCAGCCGCCGCATCACTTCCGCGAGGTGGTTGCGGTCGCGGACCTGGATCGAGAAGCGCAGCACGGCGACGTTGATGTCGCGCTCCAGGTATTCCACGCGCTCGATGTTCGACTGACTCTTGGCGACCGCCGCGGCAACCTGCGCCAGCACGCCGGGACGATTCTCCACGTCGATCAGCAGGGCGGCGTCGTAGTCGCCGGTGACGCGTGCATCCCAGGCGATCGGCACCCAGCGTTCCGGCGACTTGCGGAACTCGGTGACATTGGGGCAATCCAGCCGGTGCACCACGATGCCCTTGCCGGCCGTGTGGTAACCCATGATCTCGTCGCCCGGGATGGGTTGGCAGCATTGCGCGAAGCTGACCACGCCGCGCTCGCCGCCGGTGATCAGTATCTTTTCCTGCGAGTGCTTGGAGTGGCCGCCGGCGCGCAGCTCGGCGAACGCGGTCAGTGCCTGCGCCGCCTGCGCCGGCATCCAGTTGCCCAGCGCCACATCCGCCAGGAAGGCTTCCAGGCGCGGATACTTGTGCTCGGCCAGGAAGGCTTCCAGGCGCTGCTGCGGCAGGCGCTCGAGCGAACTGTCGAGGTCCTCCAGCGCGCGGTCCAGCATGCGGTGGCCGAGCTGCACGGCATCCTCGTGCTCCAGTTGCTTGAGCTGGTGCCGGATCGCGGTACGTGCCTTGCTGGTGACGACGAACTCCAGCCACTGCGGCTTGGGCGCGGCCGACTTGGCGGTGATGATCTCCACGCTCTGCCCGCTGGCGAGCTTGGTGCGCAGCGGCACCAGTTTCTTGTCCACGCGCGAGGCCACGGCCTGGTTGCCCACGTCCGTGTGCACGGCATAGGCGAAATCAAGCGCGGTGGAATTGCGCGGCAGCGACAGGATCTTCCCCTTCGGCGTGAACAGGTAGACCTCGTCCGGGAACAGGTCGACCTTGACGTTCTCCAGGAACTCCAGCGACGAGCCCGCCGCGTGCTGGTTGTCGATCAGCTCGACGATCCACGCGTGCGCGCGGTTCTGCGCGCTGTTGGGCGTATCGGTACCGAACTTGTAGGTCCAGTGCGCCGCGATGCCGCGTTCGGCGATCAGGTCCATCTCGGTGGTGCGGATCTGCACTTCGATCGGCGAGCCGTAGGGTCCGAACAGCACCGTGTGCAGCGACTGGTATCCGTTGGCCTTGGGGATGGCGATGAAGTCGCGGAAGCGACCATCCAACGGCTTGTACTGCGCATGCACGGCGCCGAGCGCGTGGTAGCACGACGGCACGGAATCGACCACGACGCGGAACCCGAACACGTCCATCACCTGGTCGAAGCTTTTTCCTTCGCCCTGCATCTTGTTGTAGATGCTCCAGGGCGTCTTGACCCGGCTGACCAGGCGATGCTCGAGGCCTTCCTTCGCCAGCCGCTGCGACAGATGCGCCTCGATCTGCGCCATCGATTCGCGACGCATCACCGGCTGGCTGCGGATGTGCTTCTCGATCACGGCGTGCCGCCACGGATGCAGTGCGCGGAACCCGAGGTCCTGCAGTTCGGACTTGACCAGGTTCATGCCCAGCCGCTGGGCGATGGGCGCGTAGATCTCCAGGGTCTCGCGCGCGATGCGGCCACGCGCCTCGGCACTCTGCGCGCCGAGGGTCCGCATGTTGTGCAGGCGGTCGGCCAGCTTGATCATGATCACGCGCAGGTCGCGCGACATGGCCAGCAGCATCTTGCGGAAGCTCTCCGCCGCCGCCTCCTGCCGGTCGCGGAACTTCAGCTTGTCCAGCTTGGTGACGCCTTCCACCAGTTCGGCCACCGACTCGCCGAACTCGGCCGCGATCTCCGCACCGGTCAGCGGCGTGTCCTCGATGGTGTCGTGCAGGATGGCCGCGATCAGCGTTTCCGCATCCATGCCCAGTTCGGCCAGCACACCGGCCACCGCCACCGGATGGGTGATATAGGGCTCGCCCGACTTGCGGGTCTGGCCGACATGCGCGGCGGCACCGACCTCCCAGGCGCGCCGCAGCAACGGCAGCTGGTCCTTCGGCAGGTAGCGCGCGGTCTTCTCGAACTGCGCGACGTACTCCGGCACCGTTTCGTCGTGCGGCGAAGCGGGGGTGCGGACTGCCTTGGCGATGCGACCTGAACTCATGCCGCCAGCCTATGCCAGTCACGTCGCAACGGCAACGCGCGCGCGCCTGCCTGAAACGCAGAAAGCCCGCTTGCGCGGGCTTTCCGGTCATCGCGGGTTTCGGTGGAAACCCGAGGCGGGATCGATCTCAGTCGTCGCCCTTGGACAGGTCGTCGTCGGCGACCACTTCGGCGGCGGCCCATTCCAGCGCCTCGCGCTCGGCGCGCTCGCGCTCGGCCTTCTCGACGCGGTCGATCAAATCGTTGTCGATCCTGCGGGCGGCGATTTCACGCAGCGCCAGTACGGTGGGCTTGTCCTGGTGTTCGCTGTTGTCGATGGTCGGCTCCACGCCGTTCGCCAGCTGGCGGGCGCGCTTGGCAGCCATCGTGACCAGGTCGAAACGGTTATCGACGACTTCCAGGCAATCTTCAACGGTGATGCGGGCCATGCGGGCTCCCGGCAGCCTGTTGGCCGCCCAGTGAATGGGGAAAGGGGCGGCGATTGTAGGTGGACGGCCCAGGCAATGCAAGCCTTTCCTTGAAAATCAGTCAGTTAGCGACCAATCCCTTGTAGGAGGGGCTTCAGCCCCGACCGAAAGAGGATGGGGTCCGTTGGCCGCAGGTCGGGGCAGAAGCCCCTCCTGCAGCTGGACCGCTATTCGGCCAGAAGGGTGGCAATCAGGCCGGCGTGCCGGACATCCTGGGCCTCCCGGCGCAGGCGGCTGGCCGTGAAGATCGCGTGCATCTGCTCGACGGCGGTCTCGAACACATCATTGACGATCACGTAGTCGAACTCCGCGTAGTGCGACATCTCCTCGCGGGCGGCGGCCAGCCGGCGCTGGATGACTTCCTCGCTGTCCTGACCCCGTGCACGCATGCGCTGCTCCAGCGCATCGCGCGACGGCGGCAGGATGAACACGCTGACCGCGTCCGGCACCTTCTCGCGCACCTGGCGGGCGCCCTGCCAGTCGATTTCCAGCAGCACGTCCTTGCCGGCGTCGAGCTGCGGCTCCACCGACTGGCGCGCCGTGCCCTTCCAGTCGCCATGCACCTCGGCGTACTCGAAGAAGTCGCCGGCGCGGATCATCGCCTTGAACTCGTCGGCGCTGATGAAGTGGTAATGCTGCGCATGGCGCTCGCCCGGACGCGCGCCGCGCGAGGTGAACGAGATCGACAGCGCGATGTCCGCATCCCGTGCCAGCACGGCGTTGACGATGCTGCTCTTGCCCGCACCCGATGGCGCCGCGACGATGTAGAGGGTTCCGCGCTTCATTCGATGTTCTGCGCCTGCTCGCGGATCTGGTCGATCAGCACCTTCAGTTCCACCGCGATGTTGGTGGTGCGGATGTCGACGGACTTGGAGCCGAGGGTGTTCGCTTCGCGGTTGAACTCCTGCAGCAGGAAGTCCAGCCGCCGGCCCTGCGGCTCCTTCTGGGTGAACACACGGCGGATTTCCTTGACGTGGCTGTCGAGGCGGTCGAGTTCCTCGTCCACGTCGAGCTTCTGCAGCCACAGCACCAGTTCCTGCTCCAGCCGTCCCTGCTCCATGTTCTGCGCCACATCGGCGAGCCGCACTTCCAGCTTCTGCCGCTGGCCGGCGCGGATCTGCGGAATCAGGGTCCGTACTTCGGCCGCCAGCGCGGCGATGCCGTCCACGCGCTCCAGGATCGCCGCCACCAGCTTGCCGCCCTCGCGTTCGCGCGCCGCGACGAACTGGTCCAGCACCGCGTCAAGCAAGGCCAAGGCCTCGGCCTGAAGCGCGTCCATGTCCACGCCCTTGCTCTGCAGCACGCCAGGGAACTGCAGCAGGTCGGTCAGCTCGGTACGCAGATTGGGCAGGCGTGAAGACAATTCCAGCGCCAGCTCCGACAGGTGTGCGATGACGCGGGGATTGATCTGCAGCGCACCCTCGCCTTCGGGCGCCCGCAGGCGCAACGTCAGGTCCAGCTTGCCGCGCGAGACGCGCGAGGCCACCCGTTCGCGCAGCGCCGGTTCGAGCACGCGCAGTTCATCCGGCAGGCGGACACCCAGTTCCAGGAAGCGGTGGTTGACCGCGCGCAGTTCGGCGGCAAGCGAGCCGCCCTCGGTGGCGCGCTCGGCGGTGGCGAACGCCGTCATGCTGCGGATCATGCAGGTGCCCATCGGACCAGTGAGCGGCGCATCTTAGCAGTACGCGTGGCGCGGACCGGGGCCGGCGGGACCAACCGGACCAAACGGCTTGGACTGCTAGACTTCGCCCCCCTCATCGCGGATGCCCCCATGTCCTTCTCCCGCCCCAGCGCCCGCCTTCCCGACCAGATGCGTGACGTCGGCATCCTGCGCAACTACACCCGCCATGCCGAAGGCTCGGTGCTGGTCAGCTTCGGCCACACGCGCGTGCTGTGCACCGCGACCGTGGAGAACAAGGTGCCGGGCTTCCTGCGCGGCAAGGGCGAAGGCTGGGTGACCGCCGAATACGGCATGCTGCCGCGCTCCACCCATACCCGCAGCGACCGCGAAGCCTCGCGCGGCAAGCAGGGCGGGCGCACACTGGAAATCCAGCGCCTGATCGGCCGCACCCTGCGCGCCTGCGTGGACCGTGGCGCCCTGGGCGAACGCACCATCACCCTGGACTGCGACGTCCTGCAGGCCGACGGCGGCACCCGCACCGCCGCCATTACCGGCGCGTACGTGGCATTGGTGGACGCGGTGAACTGGCTGAAGGCGCGCAACGAGATCAAGCGCGATCCGATCCATGGCGCGGTGGCTGCGGTGTCGGTGGGCATCTACCGCGGCGTGCCGGTGCTGGACCTGGATTATGCCGAGGACAGCGACTGCGACACCGACATGAACCTGGTGATGAACGACGGCGGCGGCTTCATCGAGCTGCAGGGCACCGCCGAAGGCCACGCGTTCCGTCGCGATGAACTGGATGCGCTGCTCGCCCTCGGCGAGAAGGGCATTGGCGAGTTGTTCGCCGCGCAGCGGGCGGCGCTGGCGGGCTGACGTCTTCCCTGTGGGCGCGACGTCAGTCGCGATGAGGCGTTACCGATGGACCATCGCGACTTACGTCGCTCCCACAACAGCCCGATTGGACGGAGTTGACTGATGCCACAAACCCTCAGCCTGGTCACCCTGCTGGTCGACGATTACGACCGCGCCATCGCGCACTACTGTGGCGCGCTGGGCTTCGAACTGCGCGAGGACACGGATCAGGGCCGCAAGCGCTGGGTGCATGTCGCCCCACCGGGCAGTACCGAAACCGGCCTGCTGCTGGCGGTAGCCAGCACCGACGAACAGCGCGCGCGCATCGGCGACCAGACCGGCGGGCGCGTGGGCTTCTTCCTGCAGACCGACGACTTCTGGCGCGACCACGCGCGCATGGTCGCCGCCGGCATCGAGTTCCTCGAAACCCCGCGCGAGGAAAGTTACGCCACCGTCGCCGTGTTCCGCGATGCCTACGGCAACCGCTGGGACCTGCTGCAACCCAAGGACTGATCCGACATGAAGCTCGTTCTCGCCTCGTCCAACCACGGCAAGCTGGAAGAACTGCGCGGCCTGCTGGCCGACACCGGCATCGAACTCATCGCGCAGTCCGACCTGGGCGTGGAGGATGCCGATGAAACCGGTGCCACGTTCATCGAGAATGCCCTGATCAAGGCGCGCCATGCCAGCCTGCAGACCGGGCTGCCCGCACTGGCCGATGATTCCGGCATCTGCGTGGACGCGCTGAACGGTGCGCCCGGCCTGTATTCGGCACGCTACGCCGGCGAGCACGGCCATGCCGACCGCAACATCGACAAGTTGCTGGACGCCCTGAAGGACACGCCTGGCGAACAACGTGGCGCGCACTTCTATTGCGTCCTGGTGCTGCTGCGCCATGCGCACGATCCGCAACCGCTGATCGTCGAAGGCGAGTGGCAGGGCCGCATCCTGCATGAGCGCCGCGGCACCGGCGGACATGGCTATGACCCGGTGTTCTTCGACCCCCAGTTCGGCCAGTCGGCAGCGGAAATGCCGCTGGACGAGAAGAACCGCATCAGCCATCGCGGCAAGGCGCTGGCCGGATTGAAGCAGCGGCTGCAGACGATCCTGTAGGCGCGCCCTTCATGCCCCATCGGGGTATTCATGCCCCATCGGGGCAAATGGGCGCGATGTGTTGCCCTGCGGCCACGCACGAAGCGTCTCGGGCATGTACCCCATGCGGGGCATGAAGCCCGCTCCTACAATAGACCCATGCTGATCCCGCCTCCCCTGTCGCTGTACGTCCACATGCCGTGGTGCGTACGCAAATGTCCGTACTGCGATTTCAACTCGCACCAGGGCAAGGGCGAGCTGCCGTTCGACGCCTATGTCGACGCCTTGCTGCGCGATCTGGACCACGACCTGCCGCTGGTCTGGGGGCGTACGGTGCACAGCGTCTTTTTCGGCGGCGGCACGCCCAGCCTGTTCCCGCCGGAGGCCATCGACCGCTTCCTGCAGGCCGCCAGCAGCCGGTTGCGCTTCGCACCGGGGCTGGAAGTGACGCTGGAGACCAATCCGGGCACCGCCGAGCATGGCCGTTTCGAGAGCTACCGCGCGGCCGGCGTGAACCGTATCAGCTTCGGCATCCAGAGCTTCGACGACGGCAGCCTGGAGAAGCTCGGCCGCATCCACGACAGCCGCGAGGCCGAGCAGGCCGTGAAGCTGGCGCAGGATGCCGGCTTCGACAACATCAACCTCGACCTGATGTACGCCCTGCCCGGCCAGACCCTGGCCATGGCCGAACATGACCTGCAACGCGCCTTCGCGCTGCGACCCGCGCACATCTCCCACTACCAGCTGACGCTGGAGCCGAACACGGTGTTCTTCTCGCGGCCGCCCCAGGGCATACCCGACGACGACCACGCCTGGGACATGCAGGAACACTGCCAGGCACTGCTTGCCGCTGCCGGCTATGGCCACTACGAAGTCAGTGCTTACGCGCGGCCCGGCCGCCGGTGCGCGCACAACATGAACTACTGGCGTTACGGCGATTACATGGGCATCGGCGCTGGCGCGCACGGCAAGATCACCGTGGGCGCTACCGCGCAGATCCTGCGCCGCTGGAAGGTGAAGCACCCCACGAGCTACCTGGCGACCGCTGGCACGCCGCAGGCCATCGGCGGCGATGACGACATCACGCCGGAGCGCCGCCCGTTCGAGTTCATGCTCAATGCGCTGCGGCTGCAGGAAGGCTTTGCACTGGCGGATTTCACCGCCACCACCGGACTGCCCGTGGCAACGATCGAGGCGGCGCTGGAACAGGCCCGGCGGCATGGCTGGCTCGACCTGTCCGACACCCACGTGCAGCCCACGGCCCTGGGCCGCCGGTTCACCAACGACGTGATCGAACTGTTCCTCGACGCCTGAAGCCCACGTCCTCTCCGCGTGGCGACGGATGGATGCGCAGGCAACGCCGGGTGTGATAATGATGGGGCTACAGGGGAGCCCACTGCACCGATGACCGCGCCACGATCGCCTTCGCCTGCCGCCGCGCCGACCACCATCGCATCGGCCGCGTTGCCGCCGCGCGTGCGCCGCGTGCTGCAGAACCTGTTCGACCATATCTCGCCGGACTTCATCACCGCGTTGAATGCAATGCTGGTGGAGTTCGAGCAGCAGCTGTTCAAGCAGGCGGAACATGCCCGCAGCAACCACCTGCAGACACAGATCTTCGTCGACCTGCGCGCCCTGCAGAAGCACCGCACCGAACTGGTCCCGCATTACATGTTCGGCCTGGAAGGCGAACTGGCCGGCCTCCGCGCGCCGCGCGCCGAAGCGAATGCGTCGACGGCGCCCCGCCTCGACTACCAGACACTGACGCTGGTGGAAGATGCGGTGATGGACCAGGAGATCGTGCTGCGCGAAGTCGCGCGGCGGCATGAGCAGCGCGGCAACGCGCAGATCCTGATGCTGGGCCAGCGCTTCGGCGTCCTCGCCCGCGCCCCCGCCTACGACGCGGACACCCTGCCGCTCGGGCCGAACCGCCTCTGCCACGTGCTGAAGGACGCTGCGACGTGCCTGGAACTGTCGCTGGACGCGCAGCTGGTGCTTTACCGCACCTTCGACCACAAGGTGATGCTGAACTACAGCGAGTGGGCCAGCACGGTGAACCAGTTCCTGTCGCGCGAGGGCATCCTGCCGGGGCTGGTCTACACGCCGCGCCGGGGCCGCGTGCAGGAAGCGATCCGGCGGCACCCGCTCGACGAAGGCAGCGCTGAACCACGCCCGATGACCGCCTGGCAGGGCCAGGCCGGTGCTTCACACTGGGCCACGCTGACGCCGGACCAGCTGCAGGCTGTCGCCGGCGCCATGACCGACGGCAGGGCACCCGAACCGGGCCACGGCGGGTCATCGCCGCCGGCACCGTCGAGCGCCGCCGCGACACCGGCCGCAGCGGAAACACCGGCGGCCGACAACAGCGCTGGTTCGTTCGAAGTGCTGCAGAAGCTGCTCGCCATCCGGCGCGGCGGTCTGCAGGCCGATGCCCATGCCCTCGCCAGCTCCGGCGGATACGGAAGCGCTGGTGGCCTCGGCGGCCTGGGTGGCCACGAAGGACAGGGTGGCCAGGGAGGGGGCACCGGCACCGGAGAAGGCAGTGACCAGGGCAGCGCCCCGACGGGCGATGCCACCGGCGCGACCGCACCGGCCGCACCGACCCACCGGCTGCTGCCTACGCCCGATGTGTTGAGCACGTTGCAGGCCCTGCAGACGGCACCGCTTCCACCGCGCGCGCCCGACCAGCCGCGCCGCACCGTGGCCGACCTGCAGCAGGCCATGCTGGCCGAAGTGCGTGCCAAGCACGGCCCCAACGCCACCCTGGCCAGCGCGGATTCGGACACCTTCGAACTGCTGGACCTGCTCTACAACGAAATCGAGCGCGAGGTGCAGCACGACGCACCCGCCGCCGACATGCTGGTGCGGCTGCAGGTCCCGGTCGTGCAGGCCGCCTTACGCGACCGCAACTTCTTCCTGCGCGCACAGCACCCGGCGCGCGACCTGCTCAACACGGTGGCCGAATCCGGCGCCACCTGGCTGGGCGACGAGGACGTGGATCCGCAGTTGGTGCAGAAACTGCATCGCGCGGTCGAGGCGGTGGTCGAGACCTACGAAGGCGACGAAGCCGTCTTCGAGGACGCCAACCGCGATGTCCAGCAGCACCTGCAGGCCGCCGCGCGCAAAGCCGAACTGGCCGAGCGCCGGCAGATCGAGGCCGCACGCGGCAAGGACCGGCTGGAAGTCGCCAAGCAGCGGGCCGCGGAGACCATCGAATCCGCGATGGCCGAGGCCAAGCCGCAGAAGTTCGTGCAGGCCCTGCTCAGCCAGGCTTGGGCCGACGTGCTCACGCTCACGCAGCTGCGCAACGGCGAATCGTCCACCGAGTGGACCGACCAGCTGCAGACCACGCTGGAGATCGTCGCCGCCACCACCACCTCGCAGGAACCGAGCCCCGCGCTGGCCGACAAGATCGAGAAATCGCTGGTGCAGGTGGGCTACCACGAAGACGAAGCGGCCGCGATCGCGCGTCGCCTGTCGAGTGCCGAGGAGGATGAAACCACGTCGCGCACCGAGCTGACCGCGCGCCTCAAGGCACGTGCACGGCTGGGTGGCCAGGGCGAGGTCAAGAAGAAGCCGGCGCAGCCGCGCACGCCGCAGGAACAGGAGTGCTACGACTACCTGCGCACGCTGCCGTTCGGCACCTGGTTCGAGTTCACCCGCAACCAGCAGGGCGACCTGCAGCGGCAGCGCCTGTCGTGGTTCAGCCCGGTCACCGGCAATGCGCTGTTCGTCAACCAGCGTGGCCAGCGCGTGGGCGAGCATTCGCTGGACACGCTCGCGCACCTGATGGCCAAGGGCCAGGCGCAGGTGGTCACCGAAGACCGCGGCCGCCTGATCGACCGTGCATGGAACGCCACCCTCAGCGCGCTGCGCAGCCTCACTGGCCGCCGTGGCGAGACCGAAGCCGCAGGAGACGCCGCATGATGCGCGAGTTCCGCCGTGCCCGCCGACGCAGCGTGCCCAAGTCCGTTCCCGTGTTCGACCTGATGACCGAACAGGTCATCGGCCGCCTCGGCAATCTCTCCGAGTCGGGCATGCTGCTGGTCGCCACCGAACCGGTGGTGGACGATGCGCTGTACCAATTGCGCTTCCACCTGCGCGATGAGCGTGGCCAGGACGTGCCGATCGACGTGGGCGCACACCTGCTGTGGTCCGCGCAGGCCAATACGCCCGGGCAGGCCTTCGCCGGCCTGCGCTTCCTGACCATCGACCGCGAGCCGCTGGAGCGCCTGCGCCAGTGGGTCAATGCCGGGCCCGAGGCCGAGTAGGGTCCACGCCACGGCCTGCGCGGGCCGGATGCGGCAAAATGGCGGCTCTTTCGCACGAGCCGCCGCCATGAACGCCCCCGCCTCCTTCGACACCGACCTCGTCCCGCTCTACGTCGACCACCTGGCGACGATGAAGCGTCGCGCCGACGAAGCCCTGGTACGGGGCGGTTTCGATCACCTGGTCGTGCCCAGTGGCACGCAGCACTGGCAGGTCTTCGACGACCGCGACTATCCGTATGCGGTCAATCCGCAGTTCAAGGCCTGGCTGCCGCTGACGCGCGTGCCGTACAGCTGGCTGGTGTACACGCCGGGCGAACGCCCGAAGGTGATCTTCTACCAGCCGTTCGACTACTGGCATGTGGTACCGGACGCACCCAGCGGCTGGTGGGTGGACCACTTCGATATCCACATCATCCGCAAGCCCGACGAAGCGCTCGCCCTGCTGCCGCCCGCCGCGCGCAGCGCGATCCTTGGCGAGCCGCAGAGCGCGCTGGGCGCAGCGCCCGGCCCGCACTGCGCGCCGAACAATCCCGAGCCGGTCATCCAGTACCTGGAGTACCAGCGCTCCTACAAGACGCCGTACGAGATCACCCTGATGCGCCAGGCGCAGCGCCTGGCCGTGCGCGGCCATCGCGCCGCCGAGGCGGCGTTCCGCGCGGGCCAGAGCGAGTTCGGCATCCACATGGCCTACTGCGCGGCGGTGGGCCAGGACGCCAACGACCTGCCCTACGGCAACATCATCGGCCTGAACGAACATGCGGCCGTGCTGCACTACACCGAACTGCAACGCGTCGCGCCCGACCCGCTGCGCAGCTTCCTGATCGATGCCGGCGCGAGTTTCCACGGCTACGCCAGCGACATCACGCGCACGCATGCCTACGACACCGGCAGCGAGTTCCAGGCGATGATCGATGCGGTCGACGCCACGCAGCAGGCGATGTGCGCCGGCGTGCGCAGCGGCGTGGACTACAAACAGCTGCACGTGGATGCGCACCTCACCCTGATGGGCATCCTGAAGGACTTCGGCGTGATCACCGTGTCGCCGGAAGCCGCCGTGGCCACCGGCGTCAGCGCGGCGTTCTTCCCGCACGGCCTAGGCCATCCCATCGGCCTGCAGGTGCACGACGTGGCCGGCTTCGCCGCCAGCGACCGCGGCGGCCGCATCGAACGCCCGGCCGGCCATCCTTACCTTCGCATGACCCGCGTGCTGGAGCCGGGCATGGTGGTGACCATCGAACCGGGCCTGTACTTCATCGACCTGCTGCTGGACGAGGTGAAGAAGAACGGCCACGTCGGCAGCGTGGACTGGGCGCGCGTGGATGCCTTCCGCCCCTATGGCGGCATCCGCATCGAGGACGAAGTGCTGTGCACGGATGGTGATGCGGACAATCTGACCCGGCCGGCGTTCGCGGAGGCGGGTTGAGCCTGCGGACAGGCAGCTGTTTGACGGCGCTACGGCGCGGTCACAGAATCGCGCTGTCCATGGGGAATGGGCATGCCGCAAGGGAACCGCACGCATGATGTTCATGATCGGCCAGGGTGGGCGCACCGTGTCGGTGGGCGAGCCGGAACCGCAGCACTGCCCCCTCTGCGATGAGATGCGCGATTTCGAGCCGCAGTTCGCGTACAAGTACGGCGAGTTCGACCTGCTGTTCGGCTTCGTCTATGGCAGGCGCTACCAGCTCGCTTGTCCGGCGTGCAACCACGGCTGGCGGCTGGACCGGCGGCAAGCCGAACAACGGTATGGCAAGCCGTCCATCCCGTTCCGGCTGCGCTTCGGCTTCATCATCCTGCTGGGACTGTGCGCCGCCCTCGGCGCGGCGTACGTGTCCACCATGCCGGTGTAAGAGGCCATGGCCATGGATACGACCCTGCTGCTGCCGATGACGGCGCACGTCGCGCTCGCGGCGTTGCTGTACGGGCTGCTGACCATCGCGCGGGCGCCCGCCATCTGGGGCATCGGCCGGCGCGCCGACGGCAGCAGTCCGTGGGCGAAGGTCGAACCGCGCCTCAGCGCCAATCTGTCCAACCAGTTCGAGTGGCCGCTGTTCTTCCATGTAGCCTGCGTGCTGCTGATGCTGCTCGGCACCAGCCATGCGGCCATCGCACTGGCCTGGCTCTTCATTGCTGGCCGCCTGCTGCACAGTGCGGTGCAGGTGCTGACAGCGAACGTGCGCTTGCGTGGCCTGGCGTTCACCGTGAACTTCCTGGCCGTGCTCGGTCTGTGGGGCCTGCTGCTGCGGGCGGCGTTCGAACACGCATAATCGGCTCATCCGGGAAGGAAGATCGCCATGCCGTTGGGAGAGATCGCAGGCGAAGCGTTGGGTGGTGTGTTCCGCTTCGTGGCGCACATCGTGTTCGAGATCGTCGTCGAATGGCTGCTGCGCGGCACGGGCGCGCTGATCCTGCGCCTGAGCCGTCCGCGTCATGAGCCTGGCGAAACGGCGGCCATCGTGACCGGTCTGCTGTTCTGGATCGCGATGGTCGCGTTCGGTTTCTGGTTGTACCGGCAAGCCTCACCGTGAACGATTGCCCGCTGTGCTCGAACGCGCTGTACGCCATCGGGGTGGCGCCATGCTTCGACTGCGGGCACGCGCCTCGCGAGCTCGACGAGTGCCGTCAAGGCGCGCACGACTACTACGTCTGCGAACTGTGGGACCGCGAGCTGGTCCTGTGCGACTTCTGCTATGCCGACTTCGGCTCGTACTTCCCCGACTACTGGGGCATGCCGGACGGTCCGCTTCCCGATTACCCGCTCCGCATCGTCCGCGACGTCGAAGAGCCGGGCATCGCACAGGACATGTACTGCCCGACCTGCCAGCATCGCCTGGCGTTCCTCCTGTTCCGGCACCATGCGATGGCGCGGAATGCCGGCGAGACCTCCCCCAGGACACTTCCATGACGACCTCCGACTACCTCCTCATCTCACGCGGCCAGTGGGACGAAACCGCATCGAAAGAAGACGTGCAGGACGCCATCGACCGCTTCTACATCTGGTATGAGCGCGGCGTGGCGGAGGGCGTGCTCAAGCCCGGCAGCCGGCTGGAAAACCGCGGCAAACAGGTATCGCGCGACGGGATCACCGACGGACCGTTTGCCGAGGCGAAAGAACTCGTGGGCGGCTACTGGTTCATCGTCGCCGACTCGCTGGACGCCGCCGCACGGATCGCAGCCGAGAATCCCTGCCTCGCCTACGGCCTGACGCTGGAGATCCGGCCACTGGAAGCTGCACGTGCCCGCGCGCAGGATGTGACCAACGAGACGCCCCCCGCCTGGCGTCCGGACGAAGGCTGATCCACGCCCATGACTGCGGCACATCCCACGCTTGAAGGCGGCTGCCATTGCGGCGCGATCACCCTCGCCTTCTCCACCGCCCTGACACCGGAAACTACTTCGCCGCGCGCGTGCGACTGCAGCTTCTGCCGGGCGCACGGCGCCGCATGGATATCCGATCCCGCCGGCCAGCTGGTCATCCGCGCACAGGCCGATCGCCTTCGCCGGTACCGACAGGGCTCCCTGGCGGCTCAGTTCCTGCTGTGTGGCGAGTGCGGCGTGCTGGTGGGCGTGCTGCATGAGGACGGCGAGCGCGGATATGCGGCCGTGAACACCGCCTGCCTGGCCGCACGCGACACGTTCGCCGCATCCGTTCCCGCATCACCGCAGACCCTGTCTGCGGACGAAAAGATGGCCCGCTGGCGTCAGCTATGGGTCGGCGATGTCCGGTTGCTGAGCTGAGTCCAGCAAGCCTGTCCGCCCGGCAGCGTCGCGCTCACGGTCCGACAGGCGTGCGTACGGGTCTAACGCTGTGGCGTCAGCGAGTAGGCGCCATCGTTGAATGTCAGCGGAAGATAGGCATACGCGTGTCGGCCGTCCGCAGCCGGGGTGTAAGGCCGTGTCCGCACTCCGCGCGCTTGCGCTTCCAGCCCACGCGCGCCAGCGGGATTCGGCAGCGCCTCGATCATCCACACGCCGTCGGCTCGGCCGCCGGCTGGACTGCCACGGTAGAGGAAGTAGCCCAGCGACGGGCCGATGGGAATCCGCACATCGCCGCCCATGGTCTTCGTTCGCTGTGCCTCGGTCGCAATCTGCAAGTGCGGACGGCCCTCGCCCTCACTGCCGCCGGATGACGGTTCGTCCAGCGCGGTGAACAGCATGCGGTCGAGGTGCGGCCCGTGCGTGCGCGCCAGTTCGTCGAACCAGGTGCGGCCCAGCGATTCGGCATCGCGCGCCGGCGCCATCGCCTTGTAGCAGCGATCGAGCAGATAGGCGTGGTAAGCGGTATGGCGGAACGGAATGTCGATGGTGTTGTCGTGCGGCCGCGGACCGCGCGTGCGCTTTTCCAACTCCCGGTCAAGCACCACCCATGCCTGTCCCCACTGCATGGCGGGTTTGGCATTGCCGGCGGCGAGTTCCAGTTCCGCCAGCGAGGCCAGTGCCACCAGCGGACAGCGGGGGGAGGCCACGCACTTTTCCAGCCAGAATCGCGCGGTCTCCACGTCGCGCTCGACGCGCCTCGCCGGATGGTCCATGCCGTGCCGGTACAGCGCCCCCAGGTAGAACGCAGCGTACCCGTCGCCTGCCTGTGCGCTGGCGACGAGGCTCTGCATGGCGCGGTCGCGTGTCGCGGGCGGGGCGTCGCGGTCGAACAGGGCTTCCACGGTCTCTGGCTCGATGCTGGCCGGAGAGGGCGGCAACGAAGTGGCCTGCGCCAGGGCAGCCCACGTATACGCCACGAAGACCACGATTCCCTTCCGGATGCGCATGCGAGTCCTCCCTGAAGATGGCAACGCTAGCGTGCAGGTGTCTGCCGGGCAAGTCGTCCCCGGAACCATAGTTGAGGGTGAGCGCAACGAAGCCCGACACCGTCAGCCTCTCCCCTGCACGGAAACTATTCGCGGGCGACACAGCCTCTCTGCAGGGCTGACTGCGCCCAGCACGCCGCCGCTGCCAGAACCCGAACCAGAAAGGGGCGCACGCAGCGCATCGAACTTCGACGGCGAAGCTTTTTTCCTCGACCGCAAGGCACGCTGGAACGCCGCCAAGGAAAATTTCCTCGGCCGCGAACCTCGAAGGTGGGACGACAAGGAAATTTGCCTCGGCATCGAGATGCTCTCAGGTGAGGCGAGGAGGCAATTTGCCTTGCAGTCGATCCTTTCCGGTTCGGGCGCAAGGCTTTTCGCCTCGACGTTGAACCATTGAGGTGCGGGCGCGAGGCTCAACGGCTCGGCAGCGAGGAAAATGTCCTTGGCCACGCCGTGCCCCTCACCCCGCCATCGCCGCCTCGATCTCATCGGCGCTGCGTGCCAGCGCGTCGGTCAGCACGACGGGCTCGCCGTCGGTGACCAGCACGTCGTCTTCGGTGCGGATGCCGATGCCGCGCCACTTCGGGTCGACGGTCTCGTCATCGTGGCCGACGTACAGGCCGGGCTCGATGGTGAACACCATGCCCGGCTCCAGCAGCCGCGACTCGCCCTCGATGCGGTAGTCGCCCACGTCGTGCACGTCCAGGCCCAGCCAGTGGCCGGTCTTGTGGCGGTAGAAGCGGCGGTAGGTGCCTTCGGCGAGGTTCTTTTCCAGCTTGCCTTTCAGCAGGCCCAGTCTGAGCAGGCCCTCGGTGAGGGTTTCCACGGCCGCGACGTGTCCGGCCTCGTAGGGCACGCCGACGCGCGCGCACGACAATGCAGCGCGCTGGGCGTCGCCGACCAGGTCGTGCAGCGCGCGTTGCGCGGCGGTGAAGCGGCCGTTGACCGGAAAGGTGCGGGTGATGTCGGCGGCATAGCCACGGTATTCGGCGCCGGCATCGATCAGCACCAGCTCGCCATCGCGTGCCTGTGCGGTATTGGCGCGGTAATGCAGCACGCACGCATTGCGGCCGGCGCCCACGATGCTGTTGTAGGCCGGCCAGGCGTCGTGGGCACGGAACACGCGCTCCACGTCGGCCTGCAGTTCGTACTCGCGGATGCCGGGTTTCGCGGCGCGATAGGCGGCCTGGTGCGCCAGCACGCTGATGTCGGCGGCGCGCTGCATCAGCTTGATTTCTTCCTTGGACTTGAACAGCCGCAGGTCGTGCAGCAGGTGGCCGAGTTCGAGGAATTCGTGCGGCGGCTGCGCGCCCTGCTTGACGTGCGCGCGCACGTGGCGCACCCAGCCGATCAGCTTGAGATCGAAATCGGCATCGCGGCCGAAGTGGTAGTAGACGCGCGAGCGCCCTTCCAGCAGGCCGGGCAGGATCTCGTCGAGGTCGTCGATGGGATAGGCATCGTCCATGCCGTAATCGCTGACCGCACCCTCCTGGCCGGCACGCGGGCCATCCCAGCCTTCGCGTTCGGGGTCGCGTTCGCGGCAGAACAGGATGGTCTCGCCGTGCTTGCGGCCCGGCACCAACACCAGCACGGCATCCGGCTCGGGAAACCCGCACAGGTACCAGAAGTCCGAATCCTGCCGGTACGGATAGTGCGTGTCGTGGCTGCGGACGCGCTCCGGCGCCGCGGGCAGGACGAGGATGGCATCGTTGCCGGCCAGCCGCATCAACTGCCTGCGGCGGCGGGCGAACTCGGCCGCGCTGATCCCGGCCAGTGCCTTCATCAGTTCAGGCTCCGGCGATGCCGGGGCCCGAGCACGCAATCGCCATGCAGCAACAGGACGGCGACGCGGACGAACTCTTCCAGTTCGGCCAGGGCGTCTTCATCTTCATCGTCGTCGCTGCTTTCGGCCGACGCCTGGGCCAGCCGCGCGAGGTCCTGCAGCGCTTCCTGTCCTTCCTCGGACAGGGGCGGCGAAGCGCCCGTCGCCAGCCCGAACGCGCCCAGGAAACCCTGGCACCACGAGAACAGCGCTTCGGCACGCTCGTCCAGCGGACGGTCGGCGGCCGGCAACAGCAGGTCGAAGGCGAAGCTGCGGTCTTCGAGCTGCGCCACGGCGGTCTCGCGCAGCTGGTCCAGGGCACTGCCGGCGGCCGGGGCAGGCAGTTGATCGTCGGCCAGCGCACGGGCCAGCCAGGTGCCGTCGGCGGCACCGCCACCGGCCAGCCAGCCGCACAGTGCGCCATGCAGTTCCGGCGCCTCCATGGCCAGTCCCAACTGGCGGGAAGCGGCGGTCACGTCGGCGATATCGGGAAGGTCGGGCATAGAAGAACGCAATCCGCCAAGGGTTTCGGACAACCTCGCAAGTGTAGCAACGAAAACCCGCGTCCCGGCTTGTTGTGCGTGTGTACGCATGCCTACACTCCAGCATCGCTCAGGCTCGGCACGGTCCGTCCACCCGCATGCACGCCCTCTCTGTCGTCGCACTCCTCGCAACGGCGTCCCCGCTGTCGTCCCGGGTGCCGGTCATGCTGCTTGCCGGCGTGGTGCTGGCGGGCGTGGTGGCGATCGGCACGCGCCGCTGGTGGCAGGCCTGGCTGGCGGCCCGGCAGTTGCCGCAGGAACCGCTGCGCAGCGAATCCCTGCGCAACCGCGACGAGCGCCTGAAGCTGGCGCTATGGGCATCCGGCGAACAGTTCTGGGACTACGACCTGGTGCAGCGCAGGCTGTACCGGATGCGCGCCGACGAGACCGCCGTGCAGACGGGCGACATCACCGTACTCACGCGGCAGGGCGAAGTGCCGACCATCCACGAGGAAGACCTGCCCCTGGTGATGGAGCGCCTGCGCCTGCACCTGCAGGGCAAGGCGCCGATCTTCACGTCCGAGCACCGCATGGACATGCACGGCAACGGCACGTGGGTGTGGGTGCGCGCACGCGGCCGGGTGGTCGATCGCGACAACGAGGGCCAGCCGATCCGCATCGCCGGCACCGCGCGCGACATCACCGCCAGCCGGAATGCCGAATACGAGCACCGCATCGCCGGCGAGGTGATGCGCAGCATGAACGAGGCCGTCGCGGTGCTGGACTGGGCGCACCAGTTCATCACCATCAACCCGGCGTTCACCCGCATCACCGGCTACGCCGAAGAAGAGATCATCGGCCAGCCGATGACCATGCTGGACAGCGACCAGCACGAGGATGCGTTCTTCGAACGGATGAACCGCGAGCTGCGGCTCACGGGGCGCTGGTCCGGCGAGATCTGGAAGGTGCGCAAGGATGGCGAGGAGATCCTCTGCCGCATCGAGACCAACGTGGTGCCCGATGCCAGCGGCGAACGCCCGCTGTATGTGCAGGTGCTCACCGACATCACCGAACAGAAGCGGGCCGAGCAGGAACTGCGCTACCTGGCCAACTACGACACGCTGACCAGCCTGCCGAACCGTTCGCTGCTGTCCGAGCGCCTGTCGCGCGCCATCGTGCGTGCGCGCCGCGAGCATGGGCACGTGGCGGTGCTGTTCATCGACCTGGACCGGTTCAAGGACATCAACGACTCGCTGGGCCACGCCACCGGCGACCGCATCCTGCGTGCCGCCGCCGCGCGCGTGCAGCAGACGGTGGGCACCCAGCACACGGTGGCGCGCCTGAGCGGCGACGAGTTCACCGTGGTGCTGGAGGACATCAACGGCATGCCCGACGCGGAGGCCGTGGCACAGCGCATCATCCAGGCGTTCCGTGCCCCGCTGAACTTCGGCGAACGGCTGGAGCTGGCGGTGTCGCCGTCGATCGGCATCAGCCTGTATCCCGAACACGCGCAGGTGCCGACCGAACTGCTGAAGCATGCCGATACCGCCATGTACCAGGCCAAGGCGATGGGCCGGCACACGTACGAGATGTACTCCGAGTCGATGGACGAGAAGAACCGGCACCGCGCGATCCTCGCCAGCGCACTGCGCCGTGCGATCGACCGCAACGAGTTGTCGCTGGTGTTCCAGCCGCGCCTGTCGATCTCGCGCCAGCGCATCACCGGCGTGGAGGCACTGCTGCGTTGGGACAGCAAGGAATTCGGCATGGTCTCGCCGGCACAGTTCATTCCCCTGGCCGAAGAATCCGGGATGATCCTGGAGATCGGCGCCTGGGCGTTGCGGGAAGCCTGCCTGACCCTGCGCACCTGGCATGACGAAGGCCTGGAAGAACTTTCCATGGCGGTGAACGTGTCCGCCACCCAGCTCCAGCGCGGCGACCTGCAGACGGTGGTGGCGCGCACCCTGCAGGAGACGGGCGTTCCCGCCGGCAGGCTGGAGCTCGAACTGACCGAAAGCGTGGTGATGGCCAGCCCCGAACAGAACGCGGACACGCTGCGCGCCTGCCGCCGGCTGGGCATTTCGCTGGCGATCGATGATTTCGGCACCGGCTACTCATCGCTGGCGTACCTGAAGCGCCTGCCGCTGACAACACTCAAGATCGACAGGGAGTTCATCAGCGACCTCACCCACGATACCGACGATGAAGCGATCACCAGCACCATCATCACGATGGGCCAGTCGCTGGCGCTGAAGGTGGTGGCCGAGGGCGTGGAAACGTGGGACCAGTACGAGTTCCTGCGCAACCACGGCTGCGACGAAGTCCAGGGCCACTGGGTCTCGCAGGCGCTGAGCCCGGACCAGTGCCTGCGCTTCATCCGCGACTACTACCCCGGCTCGGGCATGCGCGTCGCCTCCTGAATTCCCTTGCGGGAGCGACGCCGGTGGCGATCAGGGTCCCGGTATCGCGACGGGCGTCGCTCCCACGCCCGCGGCCGCCCTTGACCGCCTGCCAAGCGCATGCCTAATGTGCCCGCCATGGACAACGCCGACCTCCTCGACCAGCTCCGCGCGCTCAGTACGCGCATCCAGGACCTGGCGGACCGCTGCCATCGCCTGGCGGACGAGAACCGCAGCCTGCGCCAGCAGCAGGAACAGCTGGTCGGTGAACGCTCGCAATTGCTGGCCAAGAACGAACAGGCACGTTCGCGGGTGGAAGCGATGATCAGCCGCCTGAAATCCCTGGAGCAGCACACGTGAGCGCCAACGAACCGGTCAGCGTCCACCTCCTGGACCGCGAGTACACCGTCGGCGTCGCGCCCGATGAACGTTCCAGCCTGATGGCGGCCGCCAAGCTGCTCGACAGCCGCATGCGCGAGGTGCGCGGCAGCAACCGCATGGCCGCGGTCGACCGCATCGCCGTGCTGGCCGCACTGAACCTGGCACACGAATTGCAACAGTTGCGCGATGAACAACACGCACGCAACCGCGATGTCGAGCGCACGCTGCAGGACCTGCACCGCAAGCTCGACGGCGTGCTGGGTACGCCGTAACAGCATGTGCATGTCACCGACCGCGCACTGAATCGGCCGACGAACGGGCTAGGCAAAAAGTCCTCAATCGCTATACTGGCCTCGCGTCCTCTGCTGTACTCGACAGTGAGCGCAAACATTCGCCTTGTCCCTTAATTACGACCACGGGATGGTGACGGTTACCGGGAGTGCAGGTCTGCCTCGCAGCGGAAAGCCCGATGGTTGCCCAACCTTCCCACTTGAACCCCGGGTTCAAGGTCGTTTCGCGAACATCGTGCATGGCGGAGGACGTATTTTTCCCGCGGCAGCGGCATCAGCCGCGACCCGGCCGGTCCTGTTGCACCCGCCCTTGAGCGGGATGACTTCGAAACGAAGCCGACTGCACTAGGGATCCGACGCCCAGGGCCGTGACTGACGCCGCTCCCGCGGTCCCACCGGCAACGCCGGTGTGCATGCCGTAAAATTCACGCATGCCCGACTCCCCGTCTTCCGCCATGGCCGCCGAGCGCAATGCGCTGCGCCGTGAACTGCGTGCGCGCCGCCGCGCCCTGCCCGCCGCCGAGCGCATCGCCGGCGCCGACGCACTGGCCACGCGCCTGTTCGCACTCCCCTTCTTCCCTGCCACAGGTTACGTCGCCGGCTATTGGGCGATGGACGGCGAAATCGGCCTGCACAGCTGGCAGCTGCGCCTGCCGCCCGGGCTGGTCTATTGCCTGCCCGTATTGGCCGATGACGAAACACTCCGCTTCGCACCCTGGCGGCCGGGCGACGAGCTGGTGACCAACCGCTACGGCATTCCCGAACCGGATGTCGATCCACGCACTGGCCTGACCGCCACCGAGATGGCCTTGATCGTCGTGCCGCTGGTGGGGTTCGACGCCGCGGGCCACCGTCTCGGCATGGGCGGCGGCTGGTACGACCGCACGCTGGCGCCACGCCTGCAACGCCCCGCGCCGCCGTGGCTGGTCGGCGTCGGTTTCGAGGCGCAGCGCATCGACGCGGTCGGCGCGCAGGCCTGGGATGTACCGCTGGATGCCATCTGCACCGAGCGCGACACGCTGCTTCCTTCCTCTTTGCCGGACGCCCCACCATGACCGCCCGCAAGCGCTACTGGCTGATGAAGTCGGAACCGGATGCCTTCTCCATCGATGACCTGGAAAAGGTCGGCACCGAGCCGTGGAACGGCGTGCGCAACTACCAGGCGCGCAACTTCATGCGCAGCATGCAGGTAGGCGATGGCGTGCTGTTCTATCACTCCAACTGCAAGGAGCCGGGCATCGTCGGCACGGCCACCGTGTCCAGTACCGCCTATCCGGACGAAACCCAGTTCGATCCGAAGTCCGACTACCACGACCCCAAGAGCACGCGCGAAGATCCGCGCTGGTCGCTGGTGGACGTGACGTTCGAGCGCAAGCTCACGCGCACCATCACGCTGGAAGAGGTCAAGCAGCATGCCGATGCGCTGGGGGAAGGCTTCGCGCTGACCCAGCGCGGCAGCCGCCTTTCCGTATCACCGGTGACGGCCGCACAGTGGAAATACCTGCTCGCGCTGGAATAACCATGCCCCTGTAGGAGCGACGCAAGTCGCGACCGCACGCCCTGCAGACCAAGGATGCATGGCAGCACCATGCTCCCCACGCTCCCCGAAGCTTCACCCTCCCGGTCGCGACTCACGTCGCTCCTACAACAACCCCATCCTGTACACGAGTGTTGAACCCATGAGCGAAGCAAAGCGCCTGGCCGGCGAGAAGGCCATCGAGTTCGTCGAGGACGGCATGATCGTCGGCGTGGGCACCGGTTCCACCGTCGCGTTCTTCATCGACGCACTGGGCGGCATCAAGGACCGCATCAAGGGCGCGGTGTCCAGTTCCGAACAGAGCACGGCGCGCCTGAAGCAGCACGGCATCGAGGTGCTGGACCTCAACCACACCGGCACGCTGTCGCTGTACGTGGACGGTGCCGATGAGTGCGACCCGCACAAGCGCCTGATCAAGGGCGGCGGCGCGGCGCTGACGCGCGAGAAGATCATCGCCGAGGCCAGCAAGCAGTTCGTCTGCATCATCGACCCCAGCAAGCAGGTGCCCGTGCTGGGCAGGTTCCCGCTGCCGGTGGAAGTCATCCCGATGGCGCGCAGCCTGGTGGCGCGCGAGATCCTCGCCCTGACCGGCGGCCAGCCGGTGTGGCGCGACGGCGTGACCACCGACAACGGCAACGTGGTGCTGGACATCCACAACCTGTCGATCACCGACCCGGTCGCGATGGAACGCGAGATCAACCAGATCCCCGGCGTGGTCAGCGTGGGCCTGTTCGCCCGCCGTCCGGCAGATATCGTCATCGTCGGCGGCGAACCGCCCGTCGTGCTGCGCTAGGCGACGGACACGGGGCGGCTGAGCGCTTCTACGCCTCGTCCGCCAGCGCCTTCACCAGTTCGCCCACGAGTTCGCGCTTCTTCGGCGGCAACCGCAGGAAGGCGTCGATCACCTGGCGCTCGCGGC